>Ga0222655_1000640_pt1 | contig 14463 bp, 18 predicted proteins | sample AntAcemetagen423_FD_179857 | JGI IMG/M metagenome (GOLD analysis project Ga0222655, IMG submission 179857) | Saline water microbial communities from Ace Lake, Antarctica - #423 | ecosystem: Environmental > Aquatic > Non-marine Saline and Alkaline > Saline | place: Antarctica: Ace Lake... | reverse complement strand
GAGTTTTCAAACTTCTCTTTGACACACAAAGCAACATGCGCATAGGGGTTTCTCCCTTTGGGATGATTGGGGTGACTGGGAAGTTGACCCAGTAAATAAAGTCCGGCTTCCTGAATTATTTTCCAGAGTTTACGCCGATTATCATCATTCATACTACTCTAAACTATGATTTATCTCTAAATGATCTAGTCTATGATCTAGTTTAGCACCAATTAATATCTATTTCATTAACAATTTTTATAATTCTTCGGCTCTAGTTTGGACTCTAAAAAGACTCTATTTCCTCACTTTTAGGGCTGTGGATAAATATCAGTATTAACCTTTTTTGTTCTTATGCTCTGGCTGTTGTCATCGCAAGGATCCAATCCAAAAGGATCCTAAACCAATCGCATTCTCTGTTCGTTTGAAGAGGCCCTATACCCCTTTTTAGATTAGGGGAGGTAATAGTTTACCCTTTAGTGTTTGATTGAGACAGTTAAAGCTGTTGAAAACTAATTGAAAAAAAAATAATTTTTCAAAAAATATTATAAAAATTTATTACAAAAAAATTTTAGAAAAAATTATGGCTTGGAACAATAGAGAGAATAATTCACAAAATCCTAACGACCAAACTCCTATAATTGATTGTTGTATTAATTGCGGGAACCACGAACAAGTTCATTCACAGATCAAGATGGAATATGAGGGAAGTTTTAACACCGGTCCAATATGCAGGAAGTGTTATTCTACTAATCAGGGACCGAGAATAGCGCAGTTTTGACCGCGGATCAGGGACAATTATTCCATCAAGATAGAAATTTCAGTTATTTGCTCAGTGTCTAATTTAAATATTTCTGTCCTACCACCTGTATATTTAAAAATAGGATCTAAAAATTTATACTTAGAATAGATTTTTAAAATTTTTTGCTCTAATTTATAACAATCAATTAATTTCCCTGTTTTGTATTTTAGTATGGTCACATCTTTACTTGAGATTTCCTCTAATGATTTAACTCTTTCCTCAATAGTGTTTTTAGTAATACCAATTTTGTATAGATAATTTTGACGAACCTTAATTTTTAAAAAATACAAATACCCTGGTGTATTAGCAAGTTGTTGATTTCTTAATAATACTTTCAAATTGTACCTACCATCCGTACTAATTTTTTTTCCTTGTTTTAGTATTTCCTTAATTGAGAAACCCCTTGCAAGTCTTTGTTTAAATACTGATGGTTCTATATCTATATTTTTAGATGTAATAAAACTTTCAAGATCAGGGTATTCAATATTATTAAAAGTAATTTTTTTGCGCTCCTTCTTGATATTAATATTGCTCTCTAAATCTTCTAAAGTTTTGGTTTTGTTGTTGTAAAGGTAATTCATTATTGTTGATTGATGTAAATTAAGTTTTTTAGATGCTTCTGCATATGTTATTTTTGTATTTTTATAATGTAATAGCTTCCTTTCTTTTCCTACTTTCCTTTTTAAACTATTTTTATTTAATAAAATTTGATCTAAGCTCATACCTTTAGCGGTATGCTCTTTTAAAAATTTTCTTGAGAGATTATTTTTAATAGCAAAATCATTGATAGAGTTATAATTTTTGTCATTAACGATAATCTTTAAATTATACTTACCTCTTGGGGAGCCTGCTTTTACTGCTTCTTCAATGGTGCTACCATTTTTTATTCTTCTATAAATAGTTGTGTAATCAATATTAACTGTGTCTGCCAATTCTTTGACAGTTTTAAAATGTTTGTAATTAAAATTAAAATTAGTTGGAAGATTAATATTTTGTAAATTTTTAGATTTAATTTTTTTGTTTTTATTTTGAAATGTTTGCTTAATGGGAGTTTTCTTTATTTTGTTATCTTCAACAATTTTTTCTAAACTTTTTCCTAGTTTCAAGCCTTTGACCAATATATAATATGAAATATTGAATTTATAACAAAATTCTTTCTTATTACTGTAAATATTGTTTTTGTATTTAATAATATTTTTGACACCAAATAATAATTGTTTTCCTCTTATTCCTCTTTTGTACCTACGATATAAGAGATCTGGATTAATATTATAATGTTTTGCTAACTGAGTTAAACTTGAAAAATTTTTTCCTTCTACAGTTATTTTTTTCCCCTTGTTAGACTCGTAAAACTTTCTACTAATAGCATGTTTTAGTTTCATGCCTTTTCTCATTCTTTTAACAAAAAGATCTAAATTTATAGATTTGTCATCTTTGTTTTGGAGATATAAATTTTTATAATAATCATATCTTAACCGTTTGTCAGATTTTCTAATCGCTTTGCTGACAAGCTTAACCTTATTTAGTCTTTTTCTAAAACCTTGATATGTTGAAGGGGAGTCCTCAGTTTTTAACTCGTTATATAGTTGGAGTAAATTTTTATACTTTTTATTCTTATATTTGATAGGACTGCTCATCTAAAAATCTATAATCATATATAATTTGAATTTGTTCAATCTATAAAACAAATCTGTTTTGTTCTTGTTGGTGTTGGTATTAAAATAAAGATCGAAGCCATATTAATTATTGAACTTGTTTTCTTAACGTACAGTTTATTAGCTGATTAATCCTTATTTCTCCACCTAGACACTGAATTTGAATATTGATAGGGTCAGGGTTCATGAATTTAATGATTATTTTTAAAAGATTGGTTTTAACAAATTTTTTACTTGCTCTATTTTTTGTTATATCCCCGTTCTTTACATCAGAGTCACTGAAAGTTAGTTACTTTAATAATTCTGTTGATGCAGGTGAAACGTATTTTTTCCTCGTTATTGTTTGGATCATAACTTTTTTTGCTAGTCTTTACTTATTGTATAATTTTAAGAAACCTGGCAAACAAATGTATCTATATGTTTCTATTGCTTCGATAATTCTAGCTTTATTTGGTGGTCCAATAGCTTCAGATCCAATATTCTATATTATAGATGGTTTAGAAATGGCTATTACGGGAGCATTATTAGTTATGTTGTATTACACACCTATATCTAAAAAATTTTAATTTATGTCTAAAAAAAAACCATTCACAACTGGACCAGTTTTAGGTTGGTGGTTATTAACATCATTTGTCTTATTTATGAACTTTGATATTTGGTTCGGTGATGAAAAATGGTTTAAATTATTATTTGAAAACAGTTTTGCTCCTATAGAAAAAAAATGGTTTTGGGTCGTAGCTTTGTTAGGATCGGTAGCTTATGCAATAGATCATCTTGGAAATAAAAGATAATCTTATGAAAAATCAAATAATAATAAATGAAAAAAATATTTAATTCTTATCTTGAATTAGGATCACTAAAACAATTTCTTTTATTTATTTTTTTTATCATACTAAATATTTTATTAACAAAGCTATTTATATTTATAGGTATAGAAATAAATGATTCTAATATTTATAAGATTTTGCGTCCTACACTTGGTCTTTTGACCATAACCAGTTTGTTATTAATATTTAAAAAAACTCCAAGAGCTATTAAAAAAGGAAAAGAAATAGAAGGTGCACCAAAAGGAATGTATGCTCTACTAGCATTAATAATGTTACCAGGTGGTTCTTTGATGATTTATTTTTGTGTTTCTAGCTTTTATAAAATGTCTCAATCTGATTGGGATTTTTCAAGAACTGTTTATGGTGTTTCTGGAGAAACAGCACACACTATTTTACTTACACTGTTACTCATTGGATCAATAGGTATATTTGTTTCTGGAGCAAACCTAGTCATTGCTATAATTAAGAATAAAAAAATTAAAGATTAAATGATTAAAATATTTGGTTTGAGAACAATTGGAATAACTCTTGTTGGTATATCTATACTGTATCCACTGGGTGTACTTTTGGATACTGGTGAGTCACTTAATTATATTCTCATAGGCGGTGCGCAGAATTATGCATTATTAAGAGATATTAGTTTTATACTTGGGATAGTTTTAATTATAGTTTCCTTTTTTAAAAAGAAATCTAAGAAATTAATCAAAAGAGCCTCTGAAGAAGAAAAGATCAGAGTGTATGCAGATAAAATTAATACCAAAACAAGAAATAAGCGTAAGTGAAAATTGTTTTATATTTTATAATTCTTATTTTTTCAATTAGACATTGGCACAAAACTAAAAATAAGGGTTTGTTTGGGTGGATGATAATAGCTTATATTATCTGGGGGTTCAGCATGGTTCCTGATAGTGAAAATTGTATTCAAACTTTTTGGAATGCTTGCTAGGTGTAATTTATGAAAAAACTTCTATCGATTATCTTTCTCAGTTTTGTGTGGTGTAATGTTGGATGGGCAGATGAAAAATATGATGATTTGACAGATGGTCAGATTAAAACAATTCTTGAAAAATTGGAAGATCACCAGAAAACAGTAGACTTTCTTCAATGTGTAGAGATTGTTAGAGGAAGTAAGATAAAAAGAAGATTTTTAAGACATCAGATTAAAAAAATAAAATGTAGGCTTAAATATGAAGAGTTAAATGCAAATTATAAGAAAGAAGTAGATATTGAAAAATTAAGAGAACTAGAAAAAAAACAAGAAGAGATAGAAAAAAATAAACCTAAACTAGTTAATTTAGAAGAATTCAAAGTAACAGATACCGAGAGCTTATTGTATTTAGCTAAGGTTAGGTTATTCAATAATGATCCTAATATTGCTATAAAATTAAAAAATGAAAAATATTTAAATTTTAAACCAAGTCAATTTATTTCCTTTGATGATATTATAATTTTGACTGAACAAGAGTTTTTTAAAGTTCCTTTGGAATATAAAGAGGATAAACTAAAACATAGAAAAATAATTTTTGAGTTTAAAAAAGAAAAGAGAAAAAAAAGATTATAGATTAAATGAAAAAACTATTTTTATCGATGATGGTTCTGGGTTTGTTGTTGAGTGGGAATGCTTATGCAGATCAGCGATGCACACAAGAAAGACAGGATTGGATTGTTCATCTTAAAAAACAATTAGAGAAAAACCTTGAAGATGTTAAATGGGAAAATGATTTATGTTATGCAAGTATTTCACACATAAAAGAAGTGCCAATCAAAGAACACCTAGCTACAGTAGAGGAAGAAAATAAAGATAAATTAGTTAAACAAATTGATTTATTTAATAGTGAAGATTCAAATCCCAAAGATATTAACTGGGTGCCAGAGGATTTTAAACAATGAAAAAACTTCAAAGGATCGTGTTTAATTGATGAACAGATCTACCATATACATTTTAGGGATTATAATAATATTAGTTGGTTATAATGCTATCCTTATGAGAATGTTACCATTTAGTAAGGTGTCCTTAAAATGCGAAATTGGTTACACAAGCATTAAATCATACAAACTTCCAAAAAGATTAGATCTAACTATCAATGGTTATGGTTATGGAAAATTTACAAACAAACAAATGTTTGAAAACAATAGTTTTAAACTTGGAACATCAAATCCACGTGATAAGTTTTTTAATAGATTGTTTGGCACTGGTGAATATCAATTTGATATATGGAAAAAAAATACTGAATATCCTGAATCTTACATGTTCGTAGTTGGTAAAAAAGATAATCGTGCAAATGAACGTGTTTTGATACTTTTTGATTATGCAACTGATGAAAATGAAGACCCTATGGCAATGTTTTATTGCTCCCACATATGAAAAAATTAACAGATAAGTTAAAAAAATATTATTCAATGGATAATTAAATGAAGAAAATTGACCATCTATATTCAAACTTTAATATCGATGAATTTTTAGAATTAATTCCTACTTGCAAGGATTTTAGGGCTTCTGATTTTGCTGAATTAATTATTAAATGTATTGATGACTATAATGATAAAGATGATGAAGATGAACTGTTCATAGAATATTTAGAACATCTTCTTAAAACAGGTGAATTTTTTATTAAACTTAAGAAATATTTTCATATAGAGGAGTATTTTTCTAGTGTTGTTGTTGAAGAGACACTGTGGAATGAAGCATTTGTTTTATTCTGCATAAAAGATAAAAAATACAGGCTATTTATTACAAACTATGGCTCTGTAACAACTAATGACTGTATTCATATTATAGATACTACCGATAAGTATGATTTGAAAATTTCATTAATAGAACTCAACAAATTCAATAAACAGTACCATGACATTGATAAAAAAAATGGTAAATCTGAATTTAACCTTAATGCACCTGATTTTGAAATTTCAAAACCACATACATCAGATGAAGATTATTATAATTCCCATCACAAAGAAGCATTAATGATGGAGCATAAAGACATTAAATTAAATAAATGAAAAAAAATAAAAATATTTTGATTTGGTTTGGAGTTTTGTTTTTGTTATTACAAATAGGGTATCGAAATGATTGGTTTATGCCTGAAAAAAATTCAAGTGAAATAGGAACTAACAAAGAGAAACTTGAAAAACTATTAAAGGTTAAATAGCGAAGCCCCAGGCTAACACATTAAGATAACACCTTGAGTTAACCCCTTAAGAAACACCATAAATATACAGTTATTAAGTGTTAACCTAAAGTGTAACCTTTAGGTGACAACTTAAATAGTTAGCCTAGTTTAGCCTTAAAATGGCTCACTTAATTCCATCAACTGGACACCTGATTTGAATATTGGTAGGGTTGGATAATGAGTTCGTCTGGTATTATCATAACAGCAATATTAATTGGTATTTCAATTTATGATTTTAATATTTTAAAGAAATCAAAATTAAAGATAACAAAGTGTGTATCTAGTGCTCTGATTACTTTAGTTTTTAATCTAGTATTATTAGGCATTGGTGCACTTATTGGATCTGCAATTTTTGGTAGTAATAATGATTATTGGATTATAATTAGTTTGATATTAATTTCAGGAATTTCTTACTTTAGATTTAAAGGTAGAGAAATAAGTAAAGGTAAAATCAAAACAGAAAAATCGAAGAAAAAAAAACTATCTCCAAAAGAACAACAAGTTGAAGCAATTAAAACTGCTGCAGGTTTTGGTTTTTTTGTTGTAGTGGTAACTACACTTTTATTATTTTATTTAAAAACAGACAATAGTGCTGACTATTATTTCAGATTTTTAGACCCAGTTCTAATTGGATTATTTGCTTTATGGGCTTATAAAAAATTGAGTTTTTGGGGATCTCTTCTTATGACTACAATGTTTATTATTGGTAAACTTTTTATGATTATACCTTTGTATGCATCAGGTGGTTCTGGTAGTTCAGGAATAGGTATGACAGTAGTAATAAGCTATTTTATGATCAAAGGTGTGATTGCAGCATATAAATATAATCATTCAAAATAATATGAAAACTAATAGTAGAAGCATTTTTTTTGAACTTATTAAAGTAGCTTTTATATTAATAGTAATAGGCGCTTGTCTTGGATCAATTTATGTATCTGATAGAACTATAGAAAATAAAATCATACTAGCGGGCTTTTTTATTATGCTTGGAATTATAGCAAATGAAATTTCCAAGCTGTCTAATCTAAATACTTTAACTAGTGAAATACACGCAAAGACATTAATGCAACTAATTTTAACAGGTAAGAAACAAGGTGTTAAAGAAGATGTTGGAAAAATATTTGAAGAGATTGAAGAAAATGAAATAAAAAGTCAAGATTTCCATAGAAGGATGTTTGGGGATTTTGATTTAATGGCTTATTTTGGAATGATTGTTTTAATTTTAATAGTTGCTTACATCACAACTCTTATAATTTGATGAAAAAACTATTTTCTACTATTTTAGTTCTGGGATTGTTGTTGAGTGAGAATGCTTATGCTGGACTTTTAAACTTTGGATTTAGTGACAAGTTAAAAAAAATATCTCCTGGTGACAATCCTTCAAAAGTAGAAAAAAAACTGGGAAAGCCAGATGGCTTTAAAGTTAGAGGCGAATTCACAATATATAATTATAACCATAAATTAATAAGTGAGTGGGCATGGGATAGGGCTGACTATCATATTATTTTTAAAGATAACAAAGTCACTGAATATGGAATGGGTGAAGTAAGACAAAAAGATATTGGTGGAGTGCAAACCTTTTTCATTTATGCATATTAGATAATGACACTACTAGAAATTTACATAGCTTATGAAATAATTGCCTTGGCATATAAACTTATAATAGATTAATGATAGATTATGGTTACTTTTAGCACTAAGCAAAAAGAAGAAAAAGATAAGTTTTTAGAATTAACTCAAAAAGCAATAAAAAAATTTAGAGAAAACCTTCTTGATATTTCTAATAGAAATAATTTAATTAATTTAAACTTTAATCCAAGGTCAAATAAAGTTCTAAGAATTATTGATGAAATTCCAAATTCAGTATTTCAAAAATTAGCTAATAATTCAAAATTAAAGCTAATACCATTACCACCTTCATCAGATAGCCCTAAGGATGAGAACACACCCGAATTTAAGAAAGTTTTAGAAGAGCAGAAATTGGTAAATGAAGTTTATTTAAAAAATATTGAAGATTTAGGTGAGGAGTATGATGAAGAAAACCTAGAGTCGCAAAAGATAATAAGAAAACTGAAAGATGGTGTAAGATCATTATTAAAACTTCCAAAAAAAGCATCAAAGTTAACAATGAGCATACAGGATTATGCAAAAGCACATAATATAAGACCAAATTTTGAAGTACCAAAATCATCAATTGATAACGAAAACCCTGCTCATCATGATAATAATTTACAAACATTATTTTATCCAGAAGACCTAGAGAGAAAAGGGAGAGCGTTACAAAAAGATACAAAACGAATACTTGATGAAAAAGGTACAAATACTCTTCACCTATCTTTTGGATGTTTAGAATGGCTAGAGTCAAAAGATACGAGTAGAAATTCCCCCTTACTTTTATTACAGGTAAAATTAACAGAAAATGCTACCGCAAAAGGTCCAGAGTATTTTATTGAAAGTACCGAAGGTGAATTATTTACAAATTTACCACTATCAAAAAAATTATATAACGATTTTAAAATTAAACTCCCTGATTTAAAAGAGAAAGAAACTATAGAAGAATACCTTGACTTAATAGAAGATGAAATAATTAGAAGCAAACCTGATTGGAAATTAAGGAGATATATTACGCTTGCAATTCATACTTATTCTAAAATGTCTATGTATGAAGAGTTAGATCCTAAATTATGGGAAAAAAACGGTAAAAGTCTTGGTAATCAAAATGCAATTAAAACTTTATTTACTGGATCTTCATCTGAAAATAATGGTTCAGAAATTTATGATACTGATGATAAAAAAAATTATAGCAAAGTTCCTATATTAATTGAAGAGACAGACTCCTCACAGTTCAGTACAATTGTAGACGCTATGAATGGTGAAAATCTAGCTGTACAAGGACCACCAGGCACAGGAAAGTCTACAACGATAGCAAACATAGTAGCTTCATATCTGTTTGAGGGAAAAAAGGTTCTTTTTGTTGCGGAAAAAAAAGCAGCACTTGATGTCGTATATAAAAAACTTGCTGATAAAGATTTAGATAGTTTTGTTTTTAGATTAAGTTCTACAGCTGAAAAAAAGACCTCTATAATTGATGAATTACAAAAGAGACTTAATATTAAAATTCCAGATATTGATAGAAATTTTGAAAATGACCAACTTGAATACAGAGTTCAGGTTAATAAAATACGTAGATATGGCAAAATATTGGATACCGAATACTTTGAAATTAAAAAAACTGGTTATGAAATCCTTACAAACGTAGCAAAATATAAATCTTATATAGATAAATTTCCTAAATACTTTGAAGAAGAACCATTCTCAAAAAATGTAGATGGACTATCGAAAGATAGGTTTATAAAAAATTTATCTAAAATGGCAGATGTTCAATCAATTATATCAAAAATAAAACTCAAGTTTGACAATATTGCAAATCATCCATGGTTTGGATTAACGGAGGAAAAAAACAATCCATACGAACTCAAAGAATTAAAAAAAACAATTAGTAAGTTAAGTGAAGAGTCTAAAATAGTTAATGAAAAAATAAAAACTATTTTCAAGTTTTTGAATTTAAAATTAGAAATTGATGAAAAAAATATAAAAAATATCAATTACATATTTGAAATTGCAAAAGAAAATGACTCAAAAGAAATAAATGAAATTATTAAAAGATTTAATTCTGAAGATAAAATTGAAGAATTGAATAAATTTGAAATTGATTTAGTCAAATATAATGAGTTTTTAATTGTTAAAAAAAAATTATCAAAAGAAATAGATTTTGATGAAAAGTTTAAAAAAAATGAACTCAAAAAACATCTATTCAATATTAAAAATTCAGTTTTTATATTTTCATTTTTATTTAATGGCCCGTATAGAGAATCTAGAAATTATTTTAAGTTTATTTCTAAAGATGGAATTTATGACAAACATAAAGCAACTTCTGTCTTAGAAAATTTAATTAATTTTGTAAATGTAGAGGAAAATATTCAAATAGAAAAAAATAGATTAGATAATGAATATAGATTAGTAAAATCAACATTAAAAGACGATTTTGATGGATCTAATACACAAATAAAATTAATAAAAGAATTGCAAAACCTTTTTGTCTTTGGTGCATCTGATAAACAGCTTTTGATTAATAAAAATTTCAATGAACTAAAAAAAATTAAAAAACAATTATTATTAATTAATAACTCTTTAACTGGATTTAAATCAAATTATTTAAACTTTTCAAAAAAAATTGAATCAGAAAAATTTTTTAATTTTAAAGATGATAATATTTTATTTTCTAATATTAGTAAAAAAGTTGAATCAATTGATCTTAATGATGAAGAGGTATTATCAGATTATATTCAGCTTAATTATTATAATAATAACCTCGAAGAAGATGTTCAAAAAATTTATGATAGCTTTGTTAATGAAAATTTAGATTTTAAACATATTGAAGACGCGTATAAATTTTTAATCTATAATTCTTTAGCCAAGAAGCTTTTTGAAAAGGAAAGAGAATTATCCACATATCTTTCGACATCATTTGAAAATGAAGTTGACAAACTAAGAGATCTCGACAGAAGAATATTTGGCAATCAAAGCAAACAGCTTATCCAAAATTTAGGTTCAATGGATATTACAGAAGGTGTTTCTAGGGGCAAAGCATCTGAATTATCCGAAAGAGCCTTAATAGAGAGAGAAATTACAAAGAAAAGAGCACATATCCCCTTTAGACAGTTAATGAAAAGAGCAGGAAAAGCTCTTAGAGATATAAAACCTTGTTATATGCTTTCGCCAATATCACTTTCACAAATAGTAAGTCCTGAGCCAGAAATTTTTGATGTTTTAATCGTCGATGAAGCTTCACAGATGAAAATTGAAGATGCGATAGGTTCAATCCTTAGAGCCAAACAAGTAATTATTGTTGGAGATCCAATGCAGTTACCACCTACAAACTTTTTTAATGCTAGTTCTGAATTTAATACGGAAGACGGTATTGTAGATGATGATGAGTCTATTTTGGATTTGGCTTTATCAAAATTTTCCTCAAGAATGCTTAGATGGCATTATAGATCTAAACATGAGAGTTTAATTAATTTTTCTAATTATCATTTTTATAACAACAATTTAATAATACCCCCAAGTGCAAATGATAAATTTGCAATTTCGAATAAATACCTTGAGAAAGCTGTCTACTCAGCATCAACACTTAAAAAGAAAAATGCTAAAGAATCCATCGGTGAAAGAGGTGGTGTAAATGTAATTGAAGCAAATGAAATAGCTGATGGTGTTATTTCTTTTATGAAAGATTCAATTAAAAAGAATTTTAAAAGAAGCTGCTTGGTTGTAACAATGAATAACTCCCAAAGAGATTTGATTGATGAGGAAATAAGACATAAAGCCATAAAAGTACCTGAGGCAAACACTTATATAAGTATGTGGGATGATTCTATGGAACCATTTACGGTGAAAAATTTAGAAAATGTTCAAGGTGATGAAAGAGATTTTATTTTTGTATCAACTTTATTTGGCCCAAATAAAGAAGGTATTACCATGCAAAGATTTGGTCCTATAAATCATCCTAAAGGTCACAGAAGATTAAATGTTTTATTCACTAGAGCAAAACAGGGGTTAGAACTTTATACATCTTTAACACCAAATTCCGTTAAAGATGGTGGAGAAAAAGGAAGAGAAATTTTTAGAAGTTATCTTGATTATGCAGCCACACAAAAAATAGAAACAGGAGTAAATACTGAAAGAACTACTGATAGTGACTTTGAAGATTGGGTTAAAGAGGAATTAGAAAAATTAGGCTATGAAGTTGTACCTCAAGTAGGTGTATCAGGTTTTTTTATTGACCTAGGTATTAAACATAAGAGTTTTAAATATGGGTACTTAGCAGGCGTAGAATGTGATGGTGCTGCATACCATAGTTCAGTTTCTGCTCGAGATAATGATATTACACGTCAGAAAGTTTTAGAAAGTAAGGGTTGGAATATATATAGAATTTGGTCTACTAATTGGTTTGATAATCCAAGAAGTGAAATCAAAAAATTAGATAATTATTTAAAGACACTGCTTAAAACAATTAACTAGCCTTATAGTATTTGTTAAGAACAATAAATTGAGCACATCTTTATAATTCATAAATTAAACATTATTAGAGCAAGTTTTAAACAAACGGTAATGATCTATTAGAATCATGCATTGGATTTCATTCCTTTTCACCCGTTTACGTTTCTTTTCATTGTTCTCCTCTTTACGTAGACCCTTCGATAAGAGAAGGGGTGAAACCATTACTAACTACAAATTACTTTCCCTTAAACACACAACCAATAATAGGAGTTTTGATATATGGAAATAAACGGTATTAATAAATACTGTTATGTAAGCGCTTACATTGCTTATGATAACTGCAGCCCAGTTTACAAACAAACCTTCAAGTTTGAACTCAGTCCAAGCACCCATAACAGCATCATTTGGGAGAAAATAATCAAAATACTCAAGAAAAACGGAATAAATGTGGAGCTTAAATCATGAAGCGCTTCTTAATTTTTGTTTCAGCACACTTATTTTTGTTTCTATTAATCATCGCCTATCAGGCCCAAGCTGAAGAAGAATGGACTATCGATCAATTTAACAGCTTAGCCTATGCCAGAGTATCAGGTGAAATTACTCATGGGGATTCATTGAATTTTTTTATTTCATCAGAAGACGATTGTGCAAAAGTTTATAATAACTTTACCTTTTATACTTATGAAAAACCTGGAGATATTAAGCAATTAATAGACAAAAACATTCCTATAAAGATTAACGGTGTAGATGTAACAGCAAATGTTATTAGCGTTTCATCTTTTTTAATGGGATACAGGGTATCGTTTAGTTTGGGTACATTTCCTATTAAAGAATACATGCATTTTTTAAAAGAATTCTATGATGAATTTCAGAAGTATGAAATTGAAATAGTAGATGGGGTCGATTTTAAAGCTGCTAAGTATTTTGATATAACCACTAATAACTGGAAGCTAGATAAGCTTGTTCCATCTGTCTTAGAAGCCAATAAGCTATGTAAAACTCTTAATGATTTGGATAGTTAGATAATAATGGTAAAGTTTTTGTTATGAAAAAATTTTTATTAACAATTTTCGTAAGTTTAGTGTGGTGCAATGTTGGTTATGCAGAAGTCATTTTTGATAAATGGAAGATTAATGAAAATGAAGCTGCTGTAAGAGTTGAAAAATTAGGTGAAAGTGATCTTAGTGGGGTATTCACTTATGCACTACAAAAAAAGAATAATAAATGTGATCTTATGACTATTTATTTTTCAAGCATGAGTAATGGAAAAAATGATCTCAATGAATTATTAGGGTTAGATATACCAATTAAAATAAATAATATGGGTCCATTGTCAGCAATGATTGCAAATGCTAGACCTGCTTTTGATGCAAAAATATTTGCTACGTTGGATTTATCTAAAGAACAAATTGATAAGATGAAAAAACTTCAAAATGTAACAATTCAAATTGGAGGTCCAAGACCAATTAATGAATATGACTTTGAAAATGTTGCTGAAAAAATTACAATTGATTTTGTTAAAGTAGATGAATTTGATCCATCTAAATATTTTTCTAATCTTTCTACTACTTGGGATCTAAGCAAAAATCGTGCCGCCGTTAATAAGGGTTTAACTTTGTGTAAATAATGAAAAAACTTTTAGGGATCATCGTTCTTGGTTTGTTGTGGTGTAATATTACACTTTCTAACGAGATAGGTGAAGGTGAAAAAAAAGTTGATATAAATTTGGTGTGTACTCAATTTATTAAATTTGATGATAAAAAAATTCAAGCCCAAATTGATGATGGTATTAAAACTGGAAAAATTAAATTAAGAAAAGTTAGATATGGAATAAAGATCTTTAAAGATAAAGATTTAATCCTTACCCATAACAAAAAAAGAAATGAATATACAATGCCATTTTCAACAGTATTAAGAGGTGCAGATAATAAAGATATCCGTGAATATTTTTATTATAAATTAATGCATCC
>Ga0222655_1000628_pt1 | contig 14646 bp, 11 predicted proteins | sample AntAcemetagen423_FD_179857 | JGI IMG/M metagenome (GOLD analysis project Ga0222655, IMG submission 179857) | Saline water microbial communities from Ace Lake, Antarctica - #423 | ecosystem: Environmental > Aquatic > Non-marine Saline and Alkaline > Saline | place: Antarctica: Ace Lake... | reverse complement strand
CGGCTTGTCCCGCGACTTCTTGGATGGCTACTCCGCTGGTTCCAACGCCTTCTCCGTCATAGTTGGAGGGGGAGAGAGGAAGGTGTCCTGCGAATCCTCCGCGCTTCTTCATGCTCTTATTTCCCTTACGTCCGTTCAATAGAACATACCCAAACTTTCCCTTCTTGGCGCCATATCCATACTTACGAAGACGTTGCTCCTTCTTTGCGGTCTTGTGCTTATTCAAGCTGACAATGCGTCCAGTCTTATTGTTGAAAAAAAGGTCTTTCTTGGTAAGTCCGCCGCTAGTGTGATGTGCGCTTCCGTGTTGAACTTCGCGTCTGGAACCCACGACATGGTTGTAGTTTGCTCTTTGTGCCTTAGACAGCCTAGTCATTATAAACTAACACGAGAAAATATATTTTTTTTTGCTAAAACTGGTTTCTTATGGGAGGCACGACGCCTCCTGGAAGACCCTGTTCGAATCTGTCCTGTTGGGTGTTTAATACAAATTGTGTCCGCCCTTTTCTCACACCATTGGAACGCAATAACGCCGACCGCTGCATATTTCTAGATGTTGTGCCTGGCGTCAATGTGCCAGGCAATTTTTTACTTATATTGCAATTGACCCCCACTAGCTGTTTGTAAATTTGCTCTTGCGTGGGCGTGTACAATCCCTTAACCTTTGGAACTGGACAGAATCGCGGGATACTTCCACCTCGTCCATTTTGTATTTCGTTATCTATATATTCACAAAAACTAACTTGCACAAATTCATTATCGCCCATGTAAATATACGATAAAGTGACAAAATAAAAAAAAAGTGAATCCATATAAACAGAGTATTTCATTGTATCATACACACATGTCCGCAAATACGAACACGGAGCTCGCCGAAAAGTATCAGCAAAAAACTGATAAAGAACATATATTGGCCAACCCCGACACCTACATCGGGTCGGTTGAAAATGTAGACTCCGAGTTGTGGCTCTACGACCCAACCGCCAATAGAATTGTGCAACGCTCCATCACGTACATCCCCGGACTCTACAAATTATTTGACGAGGGTATCGTCAATTGTCGCGACCATGTAGTTAGGATGAAACAGGCTGTCGCAAACAATCAATCAGAAGCATTGCCTGTTACCTATATTGATATTAGTATTCAAGACGATGGCACCATTAGCATGACCAATGATGGCAACGGCATTGACGTCGCAATGCATCCGGAATACAACATCTGGATTCCCGAGCTCATATTTGGACATCTTCGCACCAGCACAAATTACAACAAGGACGAGAAAAAAATTGTAGGAGGGAAGAACGGATTCGGGTTCAAGCTGGTTCTTATATGGTCCACGGAAGGTTCTATTGAGACCATTGACCACGTTCGCGGGCTTAAATATGTACAATCATTCACATCTAACTTGGATGTGATTGGTGTGCCCAAAGTGACAAAGTGCAAAACCAAACCATATACAAAAATCACGTTCAAGCCTGACTTTGCGCGATTCGGCATTACAAACTTGACACCAGACATGAAGAACCTTCTCGTCAAGCGCATATACGATGTTGCGGCGGTCACCGATAAAAATATCAAGGTCAAGTATAATTCACAGCAGGTGGCCATCAAGACATTTCAGCAGTATATTGACATGTATATTGGAGACAAGACAGAATCACAGCGCGTGAGCGAAGACCACGAGAATGGTCGATGGGAGTACGTGGTTGCACTGAGCCCCACGCATGAATTCCAGCAGATTTCCTATGTAAACGGCATCCACACGTCAAAAGGTGGGAAGCACGTTGATTACATTCTCCAGCAGATTATACGTAAATTGTCGGCATACATTGAAAAGAAAAAGAAGGTCGTTGTGAACGCCAACTCTATCAAAGAACAGCTCATATTGTTCTTGCGGTGCGACATTGAGAACCCTGCATTTGATAGTCAAACCAAGGATTATATGAACACGCCCAGTTCCAAATTCGGGTCGTCGTGCGTTGTCAGCGACAAGTTCATTGAAAAGATTGCAAAGATGGGGGTCATGGACGCGGCATGCGCGCTGACGGAGGTGAAGGAGAACAAGGCAGCGAAGAAAACGGACGGCACTAAGACAAAAAACGTGCGAGGCATACCCAAGCTGATTGATGCAAACTGGGCAGGCACGGACAAGTCAAGTCAGTGCACCATCATCTTCTGCGAGGGAGATTCGGCCAAGGCAGGGATTGTCTCTGGGCTATCTTCGTCAGACCGCAATATATTTGGCGTCTACCCCATGAAGGGCAAAATCATGAATGTGCGTGGCGAGACCACCAAGAAGATATCCGATAACAAGGAAATTACAGAAATAAAGAAGATTCTGGGTTTAGAGACCGGAAAGGAATATAAGAACATTGAACATGTGCATAGCTCACTTCGGTATGGTCGTGTATTGTTTATGACCGACCAAGACTTGGACGGCAGTCATATCAAGGGACTGGGGGTGAATTTGTTTGAAACCATCTGGCCAAGTCTTACCTTAATTCCTGGATTTATTGGGTTCATGAATACACCCATCTTGAAAGCGCGGAAAGGAAATCAAGAGATGGTCTTCTATAACAATGGGGAATATGAAGCATGGGCGGAGGCACAAGACGCCAACCTCAAGGGATGGAACATCAAATACTACAAGGGACTGGGTACAAGCACCGGAAAAGAGTTTCGCGAGTACTTTGAAAAGAAGAAGATAGTCGGATTTGAATATAACTTGGAGACCACCAAGGATGCGATTGACATGATATTCAACAAAAAGCGCGCAGATGATAGAAAAGATTGGTTGTCTGCATATGACAGAAATAGTTACTTGGACACGTCCAAAGAAAATGTTACCTATGACGAGTTCATTCACAAGGAGCTCATCCACTTCTCCAAATATGATTGCGATAGAAGTATTCCTAATCTTATGGATGGATTAAAGATCAGTCTTAGGAAGATCTTGTATGCATCATTCAAAAAGAATCTTACCAGCGAAATCAAGGTTGCGCAGTTTTCGGGATACGTGTCCGAGCAATCGGGATATCATCACGGCGAGGCATCACTGAATGCCGCTATTGTTGGAATGGCGCAGACATTTGTGGGGTCAAACAACATCAACTTGTTGGTGCCAAGCGGTCAATTTGGAACAAGGATGCAGGGTGGAAAGGATAGTGCCTCGGAAAGATACATCTTTACTTATTTGACAGACATCACTCGTAAGCTGTTTCCGGTGCTAGATGACCCGATTTTAAAGTATCTAAATGATGATGGTCAAATGGTGGAGCCTATTTACTATGCACCAATTATTCCCATGATACTTGTTAATGGAGCCAGAGGAATTGGTACTGGGTTTAGTACGGATATATTGTCGTACAACCCACTTGACATTATTGGCATACTTGAAAAGCTCTTGAAAAACGAACAACTAACTGACGTGATGGAAGCCTCGCTTATGCCTTACTATGAAGGATTTACGGGTATTGTGAAGAATATCTCCCCCAATAGATATCTTGTTACAGGCAAGTATGCAATTATTGGCACAGACAAAATATGTGTGACGGAGCTTCCTGTGGGATACTGGACAGACGATTTCAAAGCACATCTTGAGCATTTGCTAGATACAACAGATTCGTCTGGCAAGAAGATTGTGCATGCTATCAAGGATTATGATGATATGAGCAAGGACACGAACGTAGAGTTCATTATTCAATTCCAGAAAGGAAAACTAGACCAACTAGAGAAATCAGAAGGTGACTATGGATGCAACGGACTAGAGAAATTACTAAAACTATATACGACCTATACGACCAACAACATGCATCTCTTTGATCACGAGGACAAACTCAAGAAGTACGACAATGTCGTGGATATTATTCGCGATTATTACACAAAGCGTCTAGAGATGTACGATACACGCAAAATGCACATGATAACGGAATTAGAAAAAGTCAAGAAGGTCTTATCGAACAGAGCACGTTATGTAAAAGATCTGTTGTCGGATGTCATCGACTTACGACATAAGTCGCGTGACCAAATTAATGTCATGTTAACGGAACACAAGTATGATGTGTCTGAGACAGATAATGACTACAAATATCTCACCAAAATGCCAATGGACAGCGTCTCCAACGAGAATGCTGAGAAACTGCTCAAGGAGATTGAAGAGAAGAAGAATGAACTGGAAAGCGTTCAGTCAACCACAATACAAACAATGTGGCTCAATGAACTGGGTGAGTTGCGTACATCATACAATACATACAAAGATTATAGAACACGAATTATGATGCCAGACGACCAAGATAAACAGAAAAAGAAGCCAGTGAAGAAGAACATTGTTGTAAAGCATAAGTAAGTAAGCAATCAAGCAAGCAAGCAAGCTCATTGCTCATTGCTCATTAACTACCAACCTAACCTACCTAAAAAAAGTGTTTCAAGAACAATTGTTTATCATTTTCTTTTGACAGAATTGGATGAGCCATGGGCACGTACATAGAACTGGCATCGCTGAGATATTTAATATACGCCTTGGCTTCACTAAATACTTGAGGTATGCAGTAATTTAATACCATTGTATTGAGAGAATGAATCTGATCTTGGATTTGCGTTGTCATATTCGCGGAGTATTGAAGATAAATCGATCGCATGATCACTTTTAATGTGTCGCAGTCTTGTTCACCGATGACATATTGATGGTTGGATTGGTCATATACGCCTTTTCGTATCTCATTTTGTATACGCTGAATATTCTCTTTAGAAAAATATAAATCAGATAGTTTAGAATTATCCCACTGCCCCTCAAGAGCATCTCTATAAGTTGTACATTGGTGTGCAGGTATTTTATCGTACAATTCAAACAGGTTACACGTATCTGGTGTTTTGATATCTATTCGTCCATTGGTAGTATGATTCATATATAGAGCTAACAAAAAATTATCTTCTATAAATACATTATATGCCGACATTCCAAGACTCCGTCATTTATACATCAGTAACTTTATTGATTATTATACTCGTTATTGTTGCTATCAGTATACATATGTCCAAAAAGGATGCTAAATGGCCACCCGTTGTATCGGATTGTCCTGATTACTGGTACGATAATGGAACAGGTGGGTCAATGTGCACCATAAACGATAATAATGTAAATCTAGGAAATGCGACGTCGCCTATGGATTTTTCAACGTCTACATATACTGGGCCAAATCAAAATTGCAATCGGTATAAATGGGCGTTAAGTAATGGGGTAAGCTGGGATGGAATTACGTATGGTGTTCAAAACCCGTGCACAAGAACTAAACTATAGGCGTGTAACAGCAATAGTAATTATTATTATTATTATTATTATTATTATTATTATTATATGGATGATTGTATAATGATAGACATGCGTGCTTTAAATAAGACAATCACATGTGTCCATGTAAAATGGATTATTTACTCGTTTATTCCCAGACAACAATTATTGTGGACGACGAAAAAGGATTATACTCAACAGCACGAATGCATTGAAAAAATAATGAGAGATAAATCAATATATGATACCTATATGCGGATGATAATAAGAAATGACATGCACTTTGTGTGTGAGATTATACTTCGGTCAAAGTCTTGCAAACGAGGCTGGGAGAATAAATATAAATATGGTAATACAACGTTCACAGACTATTACCATTTTATAGATGGTTATGCGTTTGACAACAATGCCACAAAAGTCCGAGATATTTTATTTACTAATGTGTATAGAAAGAAGTATAAAAAAATCCGCAGAGATATAGAATGGAACACCTAGACATTATTACTATATTAGAGAGACACCGACATGTTGATGAAATAACATCTATTCTCAAAACGTTTGAAGAAAATAAACACATGACAAATATCAAACGCGGTCTTTATGTGTACGGGCATCCCGGTAGTGGAAAGTCGCACTTTGTGAAAGAGGTGCTTACAAAACTTGACTATGACATTATTAACTATGATGCAGGTGATATACGGAACAAAAGTATTATGGAAACAATTACTCGGCATAATATGGCCGATAGAAATATCATGTGTATGTTCCAAAGGAAGGTCAAGAAAATTGCGATAGTCATGGACGAAATAGATGGTATGAATCAAGGGGACAAAGGAGGCATCAATACATTAATCAAATTGATACGCGAGAAAAAGACAAAAAAACAGAAACAAGAAGAGATTACGTATATTCCAATTATATGCATAGGCAATTACCACATAGACAAAAAAATAAAGGAGCTGATGAAAGTATGCAATACTATAGAAATTGCCAAGCCAACAGACACCCAGATAATGACAATTATCGGTAATATTATTCCCGATATATCAACGGAGCATACGAAAATGGCAACGGCCTTTATACAAGGAGATTTACGGCGTGTTTCTCATATTTACACCATGTACAAAAATAATAATAACACCTTAACAAACAATCTGGTAAACGCAATATGTCAGTTAAAATCATACAACGAAGACACCAAAAATATTACAAAAAATCTTATTAACCACAAATATACTATTCAGCAGCATAACAAGATAATGAACGAAACCGACCGAACCATTGTGGGGCTCTTATGGCACGAAAATATAATAGATGTATTATCCAAGCTAGATATCAATCATTCCATCCCTCTATATTTGGATCTTCTAGAGAACATATGTTTTGCCGATTATATAGATCGCATCACGTTTCAAAAGCAGATATGGCAATTCAACGAAATGAGCTCTATCATAAAAACATTTTTAAACAACAAGATTTACCACGAGTACTTTGAAAAGTATAATATCAAGAAGAAGCCCACATACAACCCCACAGAGGTGCGGTTCACAAAGGTACTGACAAAATATTCCACTGAATACAATAACACCACGTTCATCCAACTGCTGTGTCATCAGTTGGGCATGGATAAAAATGACCTATATGCCTTTTTCTATACATTAAAAAATTCGCCAGACAATCATCCATTAACCAACGAGATTATGTTGGAATTATTTAACAACTGCAACATCAACACGTTGGATGTCAAACGAATTTTTCGATATTTAGATAGGTCTATTAAGTGTGTGGAATCTGAAAGCGCACTAGACGAAGAATAATTTTATCTTTTACTTGTATTCATAAAATTATTATTGTTCCTTCAGAACGCGTATCTCCTTTTTGCATTCCACCAAATCTTTTATGAACTTGGATATCTTTGTTTCCAAATATTGATTACTCTCTTTTAATTTTTTATTTGTATCAACTAGTTCCTTTGTATTTTTTTCATGCAATTGTTTCAGACTTTCAAATTGCACATTTGCTTGTCGCTGAAAATCCTCGTGATGTTTCTTTAGTCGCATTGTAGACTCTTCTCTTGCATTTTTAACTATGTTCATGTACATTTCCACGTCCTTCTTGTTGCTGGGGTCCCCTGGCTTATATGCCTCGAGTATTTTATCAATATCATGCAATATGAAGTTGCGTATCTCATTGTCCTTGACAATGTCTTCTACCTTATCACTACTTTTTACAATGTACTTACTCGTCTCCTTCAACAACTCCTTTTTGTCAAAAGAGTTGTGAATGTGAGAAAACACAAGGATCGTCTTCGCAGGGTCTAGCTGCGCAAGTGGAATGGAATAATTTTTCAGAAATAACTTTTCCTCGCCTAGACAAGAACTTACATCGTATGTCGTATTATTCAACAATTCTCGTTTAAACGCAAAGGTTGCCGCGGTTGCGTGATTCTCTCCGTAAGGTCCGCATGTATACATTTGTTGAATATGCTTGAAGTACACATGCATCTTACTTGACCCGCAAATAAGGACATTGCGGTTATTTGTCAGTGTTTCTACCGCGTGACTAACGCGTTCTGGGGGGTAGTAGTCATCATCGTCAATATACACTAGAATGTCACCAGTCGCCTTTGTGTGCATAAGGTTTCGCTTCTCTCCTAAGGTCATTTTGGTATCATACTTGTAGTATTTAACAAATGGGATATGAGATACCAAATCTTCAATTTTATCCGTACCATCGTCCACAATAATCCATTCCATATTTTCGGCGGAATATGTTTGTTGCTGAATGCATTTAATCAAATAAGGGATAAACGGACGTCGGTTGAATGTAGGTGTGCATAAACTCACAAATGGAAGTTTAATGGTGTTTTTCGCCATATCTATATTTCCGCCAACTATTTATATTCTTTACTTGTGATTATCATGTTGTTATTGTGTCTCGTAAATGTCGAAGTCTTCTCTCCAGCTCTCCGCCACCTTTTTGAGTAGCATTAGCATTAGCATTAGCATTAGCATTAGCATTAGCATTAGCATTAGCATTAGCATTAGCATTAGCATTAGCATTATCTGTTGGCGTGTTGCTATTTGTTGCGGAGCTCTCCATGTTTTCGGGAACCGCCGGAATCTTGTTTGGGTTCGGGATGGGCGCGGGCGATGTTACTGGCGTGGACATAGGGTTCCATTCACTCATACTTTGCAGTTTGTCCATCGGGAGGTCAGCCTTGATAGAATCTGCTGTGGAGTTTATTCTATTTACAAAGGCACCATAATTTGCTTCGGCATTGCTGTCTTTTGCAGATTTGGTCGTTTTTGGACAATATTTCAGATTTTTATTGTAACTGACAATTTCGGATGTTGCTGCAGGAGGTACAGCAGAACCCATGTAGTAGATAACGCCAATAAATACAAGTGATGCCACGCTCGTGCTAATGGCGACTGGTAAAGCTACATACTTTTCCTTGTAACCATCAATAAGTGCCGTTGATAACCGAAATGCAATCAATATAACGATCCAGAACATCTTTGATTCAAGCATTCCCTTCAACGATGAAAAAAAGTTGTACGCCTTCTCTGCCTTGGGTCCGGTTACATAAGTAGCGCTCATGAAAAATGGCGTAAGGAAACAAATTAGACCAATTATATACGGGATGGGCGTGAAAATAATGACAGTTGACGTAATCCACCCAAACCACAAAAATAAGAGCGATTCTAGGAAATTGGGCATACTACTAAATAAAGAGACATCTCGCCAAACAGGCTTGGTGCTATCCTTGAATTCGTAGTCGGGGTCATTGTTCATATTACGACGCAAAAGTAGGTGATAATTTGTGAGAAATACAATGAGAGAACCAATGAATCCAACGGGAATAATCAGTATCAACATCACCTGAACAATGATTGTTCCCGTCAAAAATAGGAACCATTCGGGCATCCACTTGTTGAGCTTTTCAAACATCCAATTAAATATTCCGTAAAAAAGCACATATATTTTAGTAAAGGACGACATGGTATACTTTGCATACGACCCGACATTGGGGTCATACTCAATGTTTCTAATATAATCAAGAATCCCAAAATGCATGGTCTCTTTAGTGATGGCATACTTTATCTTTGTGGAGTATGGTATGCTGCTTCCACCAGAATCAATCCGAATTTCATCAATATTGGCAACGGGCGAATACGATTGAAAATCTGGCGATTTTAATTCGCTTTTTCCGTATGTAGGTTTATATGGCATACAATCAATATTGGTAGGCATAACATTGAATTGTGCTACTTTGCTCGCAAAAATAACACGGGCTCCAATGACAATAGATATGAGAACAATGACAATAGTTTTTAAAAAGTCAGATGCGATACGCCCCCAATCTGTCTGTATTTCCTCTGGCTGGTCAGGGGTCTCGTCGGTCTGCTCAGGTTTCTCGTCAGGTGTCTGGTTAAAGACATTCCTCAGTTTTTGCATGACACTAGGGTTCTCGTCAGGTTTTGCGTCGGTCTGCTCAGGTTTCTTGGCAGAGTTCTCGTCAGGTGTCTGGTTAAAGACATTCCCCAGTTTTTGCATGACACTAGGGTTCTCATTTGGTGTTACCGAGTCTTTTAATTTGTTAGTTTCATGTTGTTTGCTAGAATTTTTCAAGCCGACACTTTCTGGTACACTTGATATTTTGGTAGACATGTGTTCTGTTATATTTAATTGATATAAAAATACCTACCAACAATAGCAAAATATTATGTCTACATAATATATGGCAAAACCAAGATCATATATTTACCTCGTACTCACAATCTGCTTATTTGCGCTTCTTATGAGGGCAACCACTTACATGTTTCGCAATCATTATATAAGCGAGGCTTTTACAAGCGAAACTACCCATGATGTAGACCTTCCGCTGACCACAACAACTAGCTGCCAAAATATGTGCGGACCGCCTGGCAGATGTTCCATAACCGGCACACAATGCCTATCCGACATTGATTGTTATGGATGTCAGCCAAATACGTCTCCAGATTTATCCAACACGTTTCTTCGCGAAAATAAATTCATTATCGGCGATGACGCTGGTGGCAAGAAATCATATTTAGCACCTAGGTATAGTCCGCTAACACATGATTCTGTCTACAATGCAAAGCCTATGATCAGTGATCCTTATGCGGCTCCCCCCAATGCATACATGGGATTTGATGTATGGACGTCTAAAGCCGCAGATATGCGTGAAATATACGATTTCACCTATTTACCATCAGAGGACACGCCTTATATTTCTACCTATCCGATGAGATATTCTGCTACAGGCCAGTTTCGCAACACCGGTCCGTATGCATCCAATGCATCGTTGAAGCCGTATTACGATTCTCTCCGTACAGATATTCCCAAAAAAATGTAGGTCTGATGTTATATGTACATGTATATCTCTATCTCTCTACATGTAACTTAAAAATAAAAATGAATATATAGAATACTTTATACACCATAATCAAGATGAAAATTATATTGCACAACCTATATGATGTTCAGCCAGCAACTACCCGACCACATGTGAGATGTTCTTAGATATTACGCTCGTAAGAACAATGCCTTTGCAGAAGCGGAGATTTGATTTTTGAAATTACTTCGCCCTATTATATATATTGAGTAGTACAAAAGAATGAAGATATTTACATAGACAGACGCATTATATGCATATTGTTTGAGAACGCGATGTTCGCGCATCTCGTCAATACGATTATAGTTTGTCTTTTTGTACAAAGAAATTAATAATAATGACAACCCCACCATAAATAATATCGCTGCTTCATAGTACGAGCGTCTGGATGTTTTACTTTCACGTATGGATTGTATAATAAACACATTTACTGCAGCTAAGAATGAAATGCTAAGGATACCATCGTTAATTTCTTTTATACGAAGATTTTCACCCTCTAGATTTGTCATGCCTTCAGTAGTGTTCATGAAATCTAATGTATAATAAACACTAGTCACCAAAAAAGCGTATGGCAACCAGATGGAGTCTTCGGTTTCTACAATAGACCGCAATATTAATGAAATCACCAATATACTAGCACATATAGTTATAATAAAATCGCGGGGCATAAAATCAAAATACTTGTTAGCATAATGCTCCTCTACATCAAGTAGACTATACGCAATATACATCACCCCTGAAAAGATATTGTCGTCTTGGACCTTTGTAAATTTTCCACCAATTACGTTGCTTTTTACGGGACGATTCACATTATTATCTACAGTATAATATGCGTATACATTGACACCACTCGCGTAATGTTCGCTCAGATATATGTTATTTAAAAAGTCTGGATTTGGGCTAAATATGGTAAATAAAAATGTGTAATTGGCCTGTTTTAACAATTCAGTATACGGGAGACCAAGCAACTCATGAACCTTGTTAGCTCTCAATAAATACTGATTTTTTACCCCATAATTGGCATGGTCATTTTTAACTCTTTCAAATATAAAAAAATCGTATACATACTTCCCGACGACTATTGTCGCGTGCTTATTATTGTAATCTATCCAGTCGCTGTACGTCATATTCTCAAGCATGGTCAGCCTTTTTTCTATCTCTTTTGAAAACGCCTTATTAAGCTTGTTTTTGTTTTCAATATTCCATTGCATATGTTCCGTTTTAGTTCCCACAACACGTGACCTCCAATTTTCTATATATATTTTGATAACATACATCTGCAGTATCATCAAACACGTCCACACAAGTACAATAATATACGTATGTGTCGTAAATGCAGAATATATGTTGGGATTCATAATTATATTATATATAGAAAAAAATAATAACTGGCGCCATTATGTTGCATACATAAGCCCACAATTACCACCAACAAAGGTGATAACGTTGATTCGTTCCTCAAAGAAGTGAAGGTCAAATGTGTAATCGTATATTCGCCATGTTGGTTTATTGATACCAATGATTTCGCCGCTATCTGGGTCGCATATGGTGAGTACTTGCGCAAGTGGGTCCAGTGCCGGCGTTATTGTTGTAAATTCCAATTCTATTTTATTAAACCTATTCATGTTTGTTGCCCCTGCCGGCTGATTGTCTCCTATGAGTGCTGCGGAATTCATACTATAATTGTAGCAGTATAATCCATCAGGCGCCGCCCCAGGGGTGCGAGTATATTTTTCAATATAATTATATATGCCCGCAGGCTGTATGTTTTCGCGGTAATCTCCGTCAAAGATAATTCCCATGCTCTCTAAAATACTAGCTCTATTTTGAGGCTCATATGCCCCCGTAATCATAATTCCAGTTAAGAGTCCGCCTGGGTTCACGCCTGGCCCGATTCCAACATTGACTATATTGCCAGATGCATCCACTTCTTGGATGTTGTAGCTACCATCTGTCGCGGCCGGCGTAATATCCACCGGCAAGTATTTATAAGGCCAGTTTGTATAATTGCTCCACTGATTTCGCAGGTTGGCGTCGCTGCGCTGGAGGTAAAACAAGTAATCAGACACGAGACCCAGCGAGTTTATTTCCACCTTGGACGACCCGACTACATTGTAAAACAATTGTTCGTGTATTTGTTTGAAAATATACTTCTGTTCATTCTTGGCAAATAGCCGAGACTCGTCGTTGGAAAGAAAGCAATATGTAGAGGTGAGGTGTATATCAGCATTCCAGACAGCGCGCGTGTCTACATAGGTTTCTTCGGCTAAACTAACACTAGGCGGCTGCTGGACAAATCTATACATTTGCATATGAGACAAATTAAAATTGGGCGCAACGTAAGGAAAATCGTATTCTGGGTCAAAAACGTCGCGAATAGTAAACATCTGATTTATGGGTCTAAACGTAACCCTTACCATAAGTTCATTGTATTGGAGCGAAATAAGCGGGAAGGCGCGTTGTGATTTATTGCAGAACCACGCACTCACGGGTATGTATAGGGTACGTCCCCGTATGGAAGGTTCAATGCCGGTGTTTGACGGGTTGTAAAACGCATTGGGATAGGTATTTACCCTCGCACCGCTATTTCCAGGGTCGGTTATCTCGGCATTATTACCAATCATATTTTCAAAGAGAATCCGCTTGGTACCCGTTCCATCGCGCTGGATTTGTCCTAACAAGTAGTCTCCGGAAAATTCTTGCAACTTCTGGTTGCCGCATGTAATAGTAATCTTGGATATCATTTTTGCCCCAATATGGTCAATCCATTTAAACTCGTATGGCACCCATTGGTTATCCGTCTCCTCTGTGGGTGGCCATATAGGGGACCAAATATTGGGCAAATTCAGCGTAATATACGTGTCCATCAATAAATCAGCATACCTGGGTATTTTAAAATCAAATGTGGACTCCTCTGTCAAGCTGAGCATTCTTGACCCTTCATAGTCTACGCGAAACTTTTGAAGGCCGAAATTTGTCGTTTTAGCATAGGTGGTTTTAAAAAAAGTTTTCGACGGATTGCCATATAATATTATAGATTGATTACCTTGACTTACAAGTGATAATAAACCTCCAGCCATACTATTAGTATATAAAAAGATTATTTAACCTTTTTCTATATATAATAATATCTAATTATATTAGTAATATGAATAATAACGCCCCAAGCTCTCAAGCTGGTTCAAAAGTGAAGAATTTTTTTAACAAGGTACGACATGTAAATGTGCAGAGCGTTATGCAGCGAATGAGAGAAAACTCGTTTATTACCATCATGTACGTATTTATTATTGTGATATTAGTGTCCATGTTTTTCACGTATAGATGGAATCAAAATTTGGAGAGTAAAGAGTGCAAAAAATTGGATGGCATATATTCCGAAATAGATGGTTCTCTCTCGTCTATTGTCTATAAAAAAGTTTCAAAAAATGCGACTAACAACTTTGCATACAAATTGAATGAGTACTATATTAAAACGGCCTACAATGCGTGCAGTGTAGGCAACTACAAAAACAGCGCAGTCTCTCTTTGTATATTGAAAGACATCTTGAAACAGGGTGTTCGCGGTCTGGACTTTGAAGTATATTCCATCAATGACAAACCAGTTGTCGCAACATCCATGGAGGACAACTTTTACGTCAAAGAAACCTTTAATTATGTCCCATTCTCAGACGTGCTTCAGACCCTACGAGACTTTGGGTTTTCATCCACAGGCTCGCCTAACCCCGACGACCCCATTATCATCCACTTGCGATTCAAAAGTACAAACAATAAAATGTTTGCTTACATCGCGTCTCTGTTTGAAAGTATGGGAGAGTATATGCTGGGCAAAGAATATAGCTTTGAGAATGACGGAAAAAATTTAGGGGACATGCAGTTACTAAACTTCAAAAAGAAACTCCTCATTATTGCAGACAAATCCAATTCGGCGTTCATGAGC
>Ga0222655_1000614_pt1 | contig 14909 bp, 9 predicted proteins | sample AntAcemetagen423_FD_179857 | JGI IMG/M metagenome (GOLD analysis project Ga0222655, IMG submission 179857) | Saline water microbial communities from Ace Lake, Antarctica - #423 | ecosystem: Environmental > Aquatic > Non-marine Saline and Alkaline > Saline | place: Antarctica: Ace Lake | collected... | reverse complement strand
GGTCAGCAGTGACTGGCACATTTGGAGAAGACATCCGTGTCACCACTTCTGCTGACGTTGAGATACCCTCGTCCTTGACTGGTTTTAGCCTAGCTAACCAAACAGGTATGCTTGTACTCAAGTTGTCACAGAGCACCACACCTTCCGCAGTTCGTGTGTGGTGTGGGAACCCTGCTGCTATCACACCACTTGTTGCAGCATCGAACGGGCAGTATGCTTGCTTCGACGACAACTGGCGTGGCTTCTGGCCAGACGGTGGCGGTACTAGTGACATGACACAGTACGACAACAACACTGCCACGTCAAACAAGGCAAACAATGTTGGGGCCGCACTGTCCTATGGAACAGAAACAGGCCCATTAGGTGGCAAGGCTACTGACTTTGATCAGGGTGCAAACACTTGGTGGTACATTGATGACTGGGCAGCAACCCACAGCTTGACGACTAACGAAACATGGACCTTCATTGGTGCCTTCTTGCGTAACAGCGGCACCAACATTGGAGCAATCCTACGGTTGAGTCGTAATACGGGTTTTGCATGGCAGCAACTTCAAGCATCAGTGAATGGGACCAACTCCCGATCATCGGCCACATCAGATGATGGCACAGCAGAAATAGCTTCATCGGATGATGGCACCACGGCGATTGGCAATTGGCATCATCACACTATGACCACAGCCAGTGACAACGAGCGATCAGCTTACATAGATGGTGGTGGAGCAAACAGCCAAACTAATGACTTCGGCTTGACCGTTGATAACTTACAAGTCGGTAGTGACTTCAACGGGGCAGAACTATCTGGTGACGCGGCACTAATCCAAGTACACAACGTGACACGCAATGCTGCATGGGTAGCTTACCAAGCAAGCATGATGGATCAATCAACTTTCTGGGGAACCCCTGGTGCATTCGTATCAGTCAACACCCCGATAGTAGAAACCCCACTCGTCTCTGCGTGCCCATCTGGATACGTGTCACAGACTGAAGCAGGGAGCACGGACGGCTATGCGTTGATTACTGCGTCGAACCCAGTAGGTGGTGCGGTGATTAACTTCTCGCACCTGATTGACTTAGCTCAACTGCCTTCTGGTTGGTGGACACAAGCTTCTGCGTCTGGCAAACTTGGCTTAGACATTCGTGCCACCCTGGTTGACAATACAATAATCCCATTTGACTTGATCGAGTTTGATGCAACGGGGAGTACCGGCCTTGGCGTGATACGCCTGACGCAGTCTAGCGAGGGTGCCACTGCCATTCGTTTGTGGGTGGGTAACTCGTCTGCCATAACGATAGACTCCTGCAATGTCAATGGACGCTTCGGTGCGTATGATTCGTTGTGGCGTGGCTTCTGGCCAAGTGGTGGTGGGACTGACCGAACACAGTATGCAAATGATATGACTTCCACGGGCTCGCCGTCAGTCACTGAGCTTGCGTCACCTGTTGGGAGCCAAGCAACCACCTATGACAATGCAAGTGGATTGAACCAATACGCCACAGCCACGAATTTAGTGCCAAGTGAGAACCCTATAACCATTATGGCTTCTGTCAAAAAACCGTCTGGCGGATTGAACACGGACTCGATGATTGTGAGCGTTCAGGATTCTGACAGCCAAGCTGGCGTGTTCTTGCGAACCCGACCTAGCTCGACACCTGCACGCACAACCACACGCAACTCGGCAGGCACTGAGGCATCGGCTGGCTACTCCGGAACCATTGTCCCAACCGTACAGTGGTTCCAAGCTGGAACGTCCTTTGGTAACCACACCAGGATCTCCTACGCTGATGCGAATGCTGGCTCATCGTCTTCTAGTACACCAACCATAGTGGTCTCAAGCTTAGATCGTATCACGATTGCAGCCGAGTGGGCAACTACTCCTACACGTGAGATTGATGCGATTATAAGTTTAGTTGGGATTCATGCTTCCGCCCGTGGCGAAACGTGGTTAAACTATTGGAATGCTTCACTAGCACAATCATCCTTTTGGACAGTCGGTGCATGGGTCTCTGATCCAACCGCTTTATCATAATGGCTGACGGACGCGAACCAATCTCGACTTCACCACATTCAGCTTCCCACCTACGGGTAGTGCTGGACAGGCTGCGTCGACAAGGCACAACCACAAACAGCGTAATACTCCCAGGCACTTGGACAGCTACCGGCACGATCACAGAAGGCGACTTACTTTACGTTGTATCGGCTGGCGTGCTGGGGCTGGCCGATGCGTCTGCCTTGAGCACGTCTTACGTGATTGGTGTGGCTAAAGAGAGTGCAACCGCTGGAGCCACCTTGGTTGTCCAGACTGCTGGGGTCATGGTCTACTCAGGATGGACACTGACTGCTGGAGCCATGCACTACCTCAGCACGACACCAGGGGAACCAACTGCCACTGCACCACAAACGCCTGGGCAGACCGTGACAAACGTGGGAATAGCGGTAAATACCACTGAATTGGTTCTCTTGCTAACCCCACCACTCCTGTTATAATAGAAGAGAAAGAAAAATCATGCCAATTTTAAATCAGCCCAGCATTTCAACAGGTCAACCCAACTGGACACAGTTCGGCCATGGCTCGACTGGTACGTCCACCTCTGCACAGTCTGGTGCATCACGGTCTCGTCCCATACTACTGACCCCTGGTGCTGAGGATGTTGGACAAGATTTCCAACAACTGCAGGGTGCAGTCGACACGAACAACTTACAGAAGCAAGCAGTTGGTACACAGGAATCACTTGGTCGCACGCTGCAGGGTTTGCTCGCACAGGCTAACACACAAGGCAGGCAACGAATCAATGATGGCTTCCAAGGGGCGGCTGACATTGCAACCAACAGGTTGTCTGGTCGTGGTGGCGTATCTGATGCACGACTGCAAGAGGACGCACAAAGAGCTACGAGTCGAGCAGGCAATCTAGAGATTGGTGACCTGACAGAACGCTTGTTAGGTCGTGAAGTGCAAGGTGAAAAAGAAGTAGGCAAGAACATAGCGGATCTGCTGTTTGGCTCCGGCGACCAGGCCACTGACTTGATCAATGCGTTACTTGGCTCTAGTGGGATCGGCAACCTGTCACAGAGTGTGAGCCAATCAGAATCAACCTCCAGAAATGGGAACATGTAAACATGGCATTTGAATTATCTTTAAACCCGTCGCAGCCTGGATCACTTGATCGTGAGATCATACAACACAATGGAGGCTTCAACGAGAATGACTCACAGCGTGACCCACAGTTTGAAAGCATCTTGCCTAATCAGCAGTTGCAGCAAATCACTGCACCCCCAATAAACATTGGCTTTGGCGGTGCCACACTTGGTGGGTCAAACAGTGTATCACGGTCAGAGTCTCAATCTGTCCCAGGTTTAATTACACCAGACGCGGGGCGGACTGCGTCTAACTTTGGCAACCTGCAAGGTGGCATTGGGTTAAACCAGCCACAGGCAGATGCAATCAACAAGATACAACTGACAGGTGACTCAATCCGCACCTTACTTGGTGGTCAAGGTGAAGGAGCGAAAGCCCGCATCAACCAGAAGTTCGACACTGCATCCAACAACATATCTGGTGCACTAACCAGCCGTGGGTTTGGTGGTAGCTCGTTAAACTTACCAGGGCAAGTTGCTGTAGAGAGTGGACGCCAGTCTGAGCTTGGAAGCTTGGAAGACCAACTGCTAGGCAACGTAACAGATAACGAATCAGCCACCTCGAAGGGTGTGTCTGACTTACTATTCGGGTCATCTAAACAAGCAACCAATTTACTTGGTGGCATCCTTGGATCGTCCGGCATAGGAAACTTCTCCGACAGCTCCAATGCGTCCGCGTCGGCCAGCCGCAGTGCACCAAAAAGTGGCGGTGGTGCAGGTGGTGGATCATCTACCAAGGCTGCGGTGCAGTCACGAAACAACATTGGCAGCTTACCCACCTTGGGTGAAGTCCTGGCTCAGCAACAGTCGGGCTCCGGTGGCGGGTCAAGCAGTGGTCCACAGTCACAGAACAACATCCAGGGTAACAGTGCACCACAGAGTCTGCCCAACCCACACTTCGACCCCAATGACAACGACAGCCAAAAACGATGGGGTAGCGACAAGCAAACCAATGATGGTGTACCATTAGAAGAACAAGAATTGGAACCAGATTCTGGCCCAATACAAACCCCTGATGCGTTTGCTCGTAATGCTGCACGCTTGGATTCGAAGCAAGCAAGAAGCGCAGCCGGTGCAGCTCCACCACCAGATGCCTCTAACTCTTTAGCCCAATCCGCCGCAGGCACCGCAGGCATGATAAATGCTGGTGCAGGCTTAGCTTAAACAAAGGAAGCCACGATGCCCCTACGACGTCTACGAGAAGATGAAGAACCCCAAGTTGATCCCCGCGTGGACAGCTCGGTTGTTCCACAATCTATAATCAACCCGTTCTTCACGCCAAGAGAGAATGAGGCTGATAAGCCTATCCCAGAACAGCAGCTCGATGACATTGACAACCCAGATGCGTCCCATGCCCTTCGTGTTTTAGAGGGTGACGGCAGTACCCAGAACACCGCACAAGCAAAGCAGCTACTTGAGTCTGGTGCGTATACCTCCGGTGCACACAAGCGTAGGCTGGAACGAATTGTTGAAGTCGGCAACCGCACAGAGAGATCTAATTTCTTAGCTAAGCAGATGGACTCTGCTGAAGGAAGAAGGGGCATTCAAGAAAGATTGAACATCCAATTCCGAGCTTTGGTAAAGGCAGGGGCAGACCCAAAAAATCCTATGACCATTGCTGAGGTAGACTCGGTTGGCAAGCAGTTACAGCAACAGAGTATTGGTGAGCTTATGGCTAACCCCATCCAGGTATACAAGCGGGAATTAGAGAGTGACAACCCCATCCTAGCAGTGACTAATGCTGGTGCCTCAATACAAAACATTTACAATGGCACTGCTTCAAAATCTGATTTTGAAGCAGTGGCAACTGGTATGCTAGACTTTGACCCAGAGACTAAAGCAGTCACTGGTGCCAGCATGGCACGGTCGTTAACTGCAATGGGTGTACTCACGCGGGGTGACCCAAAGGCACAAAGTGCAGTCGCCCGTTCCTTAGCACAGACACGCCGTGATATTGACCAACTTAAAAATGACAGCCCGATACTGTTCGACAAGAATCTTACAAGGAAAGATCGACCAGTTGCACCCACGACATTTGGTTCTGAGTACCTCGGGGCCTTTGGTGACGGCAGGGCAGACGGGGACTTGGCACAGGAACAGGCAGACTATGATGCGGACGCCACAAGGTTAGCACAGTTGGAAGCAAAAGAGGCTGGCTTAATTGCTGACCAGGACCGCTTCGCTGGAATTGGAGCACCTAAAACTACGCCACCACCTGAAGCCCCACCAGAGACTCAAGACTTGCAAACACTGGCTGAAGGTGGTACAATAAACATCGAAGGGCTTACCAAGCAGAAGCCTGTACGGTTCAAAGCGGGCGATGATCCCCAGACCGTATTCCAAGAAGCAGCGGCCAACGCGAAGAAAAACAACAAAGGTTCCTTCTTTTACGTTGACCCTAGCACTCAGAAAATAATGGAAGTCACATTATAATGCCAACTTTTGCTGAAGTAGCTGCACAGTATGGTGCCAAGCCTGTCACAAATGAAGAGACAGGGCAAGACATTGTTGATGTCCCAGTCCAAGACCGGGCAGAAACCCTGCTAACTGACGTTGGCGTTGACTTAGAGCCAGAGGAAAAGAAACCTTCCTTTGCTGACATAGCCGCACAGTATGGTGCAAAAGAGTTACCAGACCAGGACCAACTGCCCGCTGCTGGAGGACTCGCCAAGCTCAACACTGTAGAGGATGGGAAGGTTAAGAAATCTCAGCACCAACAGAACATGGATGCGATCAGTAAGGAAACTGAAGTCCTACGCAAAGAAGGCGTGAACCTCCGTGACGTTGTCCCTATTGATCACCCCAACCGTAAAGAACTAGAAGACGATTTTACAGAGCGATGGGTCGAGCAGTTAAACGTGGCCAGAGAAGAAGAACTATCTAACATAGTCACCTTCGATGGTGAGGTTGACCCCAACCACAGACTCAAAACTTTAGGTCGACGTCGTGCAGAGGAATCCATAAACCGATTCGCTGCTACGTTCGCATCTGCTGGTGCCCGCATATTTGGTGACGAGCAGACCGCAATGAATGTTGACCAGTCCATGAACAACCTGGCTGAGTATAACAGCTTACTTGACCGGCACTCCATACTTGGCAAGACGGCTGGCCCACTGTTCGGCCAGATCGCAGCCAGCCTTGGAGCATCCACAGCCGCTGCATCCACAGGTGGCGGGCTTGGTGTAGCCAGTGTCTTGGCTATTGACAGCTATAACAAGAAGATGCTCGAAGGAAAAGACTTACCAGCACCAGAGCAGGCTTTGCACGCTACTATTGGTGCGGGTATCGACTTCACTACCACCCTAGTTGGTGGAGCCATTGCAAGTAAAATGGGTGTGGCAAGTGGTGAAACAGTTGTCCCATTATTCTCAAGAGCTGCTGGCAAACTATTCACTGCATCAGGTGCAACCAAACTAGCAACGGCTGCTGCCATTGAAGGTGGCGAAGAAGGATTGCAAACACTGCTTGGTGCATTGGAAGACTATCGTTCAGGCACAGACCCTGATGCGTTTAACGGCTTGCTGGATAAAGTTCTCAAGGCAACCGTGGTTGGTGCTGCGGTTGGTGCTTTCACTGAAGGTTCCCAAAAGGGGATAAGCAAGGTCGCCAATACCGTGGCCAAGTCTTCAGAGTCAACTGGTAACCTCGGGTTGGCGGCACAGCACACTAAGGACTTACTGACAGGATGGGCAGGCAAGCTACGCAAAGAAGGCACAAAGGGGCGACCCGCAGTTGAAGCAGCCGCCAAAGAGAAAGGCTACGTTGCAGCCCCTGATGGCACCTACATTAGTAAGTCCTCCATCAATGAAGAGTTAGAAGCACTGTCAGTGCTTGAGTCTGAGATCAACACACAGTTTGAGCAGGGTGGGGCCACAGACCTAAAGCAACAACGCAACGAGCGAAAAGACGACCTGAAGGGTTTAGATGATGACATCAAAGACCTTAAGCGGGAGCGTGCTAAATTTAAAGGCGGACTAGGGCGAACGGACTCAGACCAAAAGGTCTCGAACCTTAACAAACGAATCAAGATCCTCAGCGAACATCGAGCTAAAGTTTTTGAAGCTCTGAACCAGGACCACGCAGACCTTGCAGCATGGAAGACTGAGTTTGCCACAATACACAAAGAGGAAACTGACTTCATCAATAGTGAGTTTGACCGCATCGCCCGACTGCGAGAGTTACCAGACGCACACCAGAACATCGTTGACTCATTGACTAAATCTGAAGCCAAGGATAAAAAAGCGGACGCAGTCAAAAAGGAATCCACTGAGGCGGGCAAGCCTGCTGAAGAAGCAAAGGCCGAACAGCAAGAAGTAAAAACTGAAGAGGAACTTCAAGCAGCTAAAACAACTGACCCCAAAGCCAAAACCACAAACCACCCAAAAAAAGGTGAGTCACGTGGGTCAGATGAAAAGATCTTTGATGCCATAGATGAGAAGATGAACCAAGCACAACAGGTGTTTCAGAAGGACGTGCGTAAGGTGCTCGACCTTAAGAACCTGCCGGGACGGGAAGAATTGTCAACCGAACACAGCTTCCAGCAAGCCTTTGACCAGAAGCTGCCAGAGAAGGCACGCCAGTATGCAGGCGAGTCATTAGAGACTGGGCGTATCATGAATTCAGTTGAGCTAGCTGGTGTTCAGGCTCGCTATGTTGGCGTGCTCCAGAGTATCAGCAAGGTATCGAAGTTCTTAGAGAACAACCCTGACCTAAACGACACGCAATACAAAGCTCAGAAGGCTTTACTTGATGACAATATAGCTGAGGTTGACATACTCACTGAATCTTGGATCGCGTCAAGCAGTGAAACAGGTGCGGCACTGCAAGCCCAGCAACGTGTTTACGGTGTGGTCTATGGGAAACAACAAGCGTTGATACAGGGTCGACGTCGCAAGGGTAAGGCATTGACTGCGGATGAGATAGCGAACCTCAGCAAGACAAGTGATGACGTTCAGGCAGCATATGAAGCCCGTGCAGATTTACAACCAGGAACCCAGGAGTTTGACGAGGCTGACTTTGAAGTCAACCTGAAAGAGTTAGAGCACAAAGCTGCCATAAGCATCATGGAACCAAAAGGACATTTCTTAAGTTTCGTAGAGGTATACAATGCAGTACGAATGGCATGGACTCTTGGTGGTGACTTCATCGCAATAGGTCGCCAAGGGTTCTCTTCCACGATCAACCACCCAATCATATCAGGTAAAAATATACCCGCATTCTTTAAACCTTTCTTCGAGGTTAAGAACACGCTACATTCACCGCGTGCGGCGATCAAGGCAGCAGAGTTTGAAGGCTTCAAGATCGAGCGTAGCCTTCGTGAAATGCCAAACTATAAAGTTCTGACTAAAGATTTTGGTGTCCCGAAGGTTGACAAGCACACAGCCTACAATGAAGTTGAACAGGGTGCCTTCACTCGCATGGCTGGTTCCGGTCGAGTCGCTGGTGCGTTGACTAACGTGCCAGTGATGAAACAGTTCGAGGTTGGGTTCCGAACATGGCTGAACGCTACCCGTGTCACCATTGCGAATGCTGCGTATGAGAACAACAAGTACCTCTTAGACCTGCCTGGCGGCAAGCAAGAGATGCAGATGATCATTGACCATGCAATGAATGCAACAGGACACACCAAGACTGATCTTGGACCTGCTGGCTCAGTCTTAATGGTTGCCCCTCGTTGGTTCCTCAGCCGCATACAGTACACAGGAAAAGCCCTGAAGCATGTGCCACTTGGGATACACAGCAAGTTAATGGGACAACCAAATGGGTCAAGGTACATAGCTATGGAATACGGCAAGACAATTGGTGGAGCTGCAATCCTAACCACACTCATGAAGCACGCGGCTGAAGTAGTTTACGGTGAGGAAAACGTAACCTACGGCATTGACCCACGGGCACCAGATGCTGGTAAGCTAACTATTAACGGTTGGGCCATGGACATGACGGGGTCCAATGGATTTGTCATACGAACAGCGGCCCGTTTACTTGACGGCACACACGAGCTTATAACCGGCAAGGACAACGACAAGCCAGACTTTGATTTCACCCAAACCCTTGGTGGTACTATTGCTAACCGAACATCTGGGATAGTCCGAGACTTGGCCTTCAGCTTCCAGAATGGTAAGCCTATTGGACAAAATGAGAAGATGGCCCTGTCCGAATACATCATACGAAACTCTACCTTCCTAGCTTGGCAGGGGATGTATGATTCAATGGCAGAGGGGGGACTAGACCAGGCGGCAATCATTGGTATAATGGAGCTTAGTGGTGTTTCTGCATTCCACATAGAAGAGACAGTCAGAGCACACAACAAACGTAATACACGCAAGACACGTAGAAAACCTAAAACAAGAGGAAGGTAGTCAGCCCACGTATTGTGGTGAAAAGTGAAGGACTTGTGGTTCCTCTGCTGGCTATCTTCCCCTTTTTATTCTATCATGGATCAGAACATAAAACTTCAGACCGTCTTAAATGGGCCATCGCAGGCCCAACTTGACCTGCCATTCTACAACACGCTACCCAAAGATAAAGTTGGCGTCTATAAATGGCGGATCTATGTGCTAAATCGCTGCAACAAAGATCCAGTGTTCAAGCAAGACATTCTTGAGATGTGTCGACAGGACATATGCTTCTTCACGGTCACCTTCTGCTGGGCACATGAAACACGGGACGATGGTTTCACTGAAGGGGCTGGTAAGTTCCCATTCATCCCATGGATGGATCAGGTAGACATCCTTGCGTGGTTGCAGATGTATGGCGGTAAGTTCGACATCACCATTGAGAAGACACGCGGCATCGGCCTATCATGGGTCATCGTTATATTTTTAATCTGGAAGTGGACATTCCACGGAGAACACTTAGACTATGGCATACTCTCAAAAGATGACCACTCCCTCGACCTCCCACGAAGACCGGCTACGCTTATGGGAAAGCTGGACATCCTCTTTGAAAACCTCCCAGGGTGGTTGCAGCTCGGTCCAGACAGTAAAACGGTATTGCACCGAACCCACACGAACCATAGGTTTGCCCACACAATATCGAATAATGCCATTCTTGGATACACGGCGAGTGATGATAAACTTCGCTCCGGTCGACTGAACCTACTGGTTAGTGATGAGTCTGCCTTCCTGCCCGTTGACTCGCAACGATGGCTCGCGTCGTCACAGTTCGTCACGTCCTCCCGTATCCTCGTTAGCACGCACGATGGCACAGCTACGATGTTCTACCGGGCTACCATTGATGAGACGTCCAAGATGGTCCGCATCTCCACATGGTGGCAGGCTAACCCAGAACGATGGAAGGGTGCCTACGTTGTTAAAGGTGGTCAAGTGGTCCTACTCGATAAAGAATACCAGCATGAACCTGACTATCCATTCTGCTTTGAGCATCCTGGCCTGGAGCGTAGCCCGTGGGTTGACAGTGAGTTTAACAAGGTGGGGGCTGACAAGGTCAGTCTGATGCAGGAAATTTATGGCACCGCAGCCATTGACACCAAGAAGCTTATGCAGAGATCTGTGCTTGAGATCGCCCAACGATCCTGTTCCCCACCGCTTTACCGCTGCCGACTGAACACCTATGGGGAATTCATTGAAGACCTGGAAGGCGAGTGGTATTTTTGGCAAGAACCTTCCCTCCCATTTGACGGCATGTACTATATTGGGGTCGACCCTGCTATTGGTGTGGCTGACCGGGCTCTGGCAGGCGTGTGTGTCATAGATGCCCGTACAGGTGCTATAATCGCCACAGCCGCATTGGCTGAAATGAACTGTGTGGATCTGGCCAGAGCTACCGTTGTGCTCGCAAAGCTCCTGGCTGGCCCCAGGGGCTCCGGTGTGGCCACAATCGTCCCAGAAGCCACTGGCATTGGCGTGAGCTTCATGACAGAGCTGAGACGGCTTAGATACCCCTCTGTGTTCCAAGAGAACAAGAAATATGGCATTCACAACCGGGATAAGGGCGAAAAGGTGCTTATCGAGGTGGGTCGTGCCATTCAGGATGGAGAGATCGTTATTACTGATCAAAGGGTTGTTGATGATTTTGAGTGCTTCGAGTATAATAGTAAAGTCGAGTTAGTTTTTACAGGTGCTGTGGGCCATGGCGATGTCGGGCAAGCTGCCGCAATAGCGTGGTGGGCTGCAAGGACTCGCAGGCGTGCCATCATCGAAGCCGAAAATCCTCCCGTCGATCCAACCAAACATTCCATCGAGTTAGAACCTGGCTACGGAGCCAACAGAACTACACGATGGGCAGACCGTTTTTCAATATCAAGGTAAACCATGGCCATTGACGTAGCACTCTCAGACCACAGGCAACGGTTGTCGAAGGCTCTTTGTAAATCCTTCACCGACGCTGCCCCAAACCGAAGAATACGTCGGAACCTAACTGACATTTACCGTGACAAAGCCAACCCGGCATTCGAGTCAGTCGAAGGTGGGGAACAGGATCTAGGAACGATCCTGAATCTCTTCCAAAAGTTTGTCCGTGGTCACATGCTGACCTTAGCATTCTACGCCCCCAAGTGGGCTATTGACTCAAGGACCATAGAAGGTCGTGGGCTTGATAAGCGAATGCAATCTTTCATGACACGTTACAGTGACATATTAAATTTCAACGGCATCCAGAAGCAGCTAGCCCTTGATTCCGCGTTTGGGTGGGCCATCTGTAAAGTGGATAACGGTATCGCCCCTAAAGGCATCACCGCACCCGTGGCACCACGGGCTTATCGCATAAACCCTGACATGTTTATTGTGGACCCGACTGCGGCAACCGTGGACGAATGTGCATACATTGGTGACATCTACCTCGTCCCCCTTAATGAGGCCCAGGCTCACGAAGGTTTTGACCCAGAACAGGCAGCCAAACTAACTGAGTACCGTGACACCGCATCAGGCATTTCAAACCTTGATGGGGGCAATGCTGTTGAGAGCTACGCGGAACCCATGACACGACTAGTCGACGTTTATATTGCCAAGGCTGGCAAGATCTACACCTGGCCCTGCCCAAATGACGAGTTTACCCACGTTGCTTCTGAGAACTTCCTCGGAGAGCGTGACTCACCAATCAATCCTTATGCCCTGCTCTCGCTTACGATGATGCCGGGCCAACTGCACGAGATCGCCCGGCTGCGGTCGCTTCGTGGTCTTCATCTTGTCGCCAATGAAATGACGATTAAGGGAATCAACCAAGCACGCGGATCACAGCGAAACCCAGTGGCACCACTCGGGTCAGAACAGGATATGTCAACCGCACTAAATGCTGGTGACAACAACCCCATCTTCCTTGAAAACAAAGACAACCTTGGGCTTTACCAGATCCCTGGTCCCGATGCGTCCATTCTAAACTTAGGCAGTGCGGCTTCAAGAATGTTCTCAAGTGAGGCAGGCAACTTGGAGGTGGCATTAGGTGCATCTGCGGGAGCCGACACAGCTCGACAGACAGAAGCTTTAATCGGACAGATCACTGCGTCCCAATCACTGGATCGTCAAGCTTTCGAGGAATTCCTTGGTAAGATCGGTCAAAAGATGCTCACCCTGGCATTCACGAATGAAGCCTTGGAGTTAGCCACTATTGAGCGTGTCCCTGGCACACAGCTAGAATACAGCCGCTTATGGGCTGGGCCTTCCAAGATGCCTCGCACCGCTGACATCAGTGACTTCGATTTCAGCATCGTGCCCTACTCAACCGCATTCCGTACCCCACAAGAGCGTGTCTCACAGCTCAACCAAGCCTCCCAGCTAATCATGCAATGGATGGCAGCAAAGGGCGAAGGTGCACCAATAGCAATGGAAGCCGTGGTGCGTGACGTCAGTGAAGCCTTTGACATGGTCCCACAGATACAAGAGTGGTGGAACGGGCAAGAGCCCACCGCGTCAGAGCGAACCTCAGACACCTACCGAAGCACAGCCCAGGCACCAGAAGGTTCAGACGTTCGTTACCAGGGTGCCCCACAGGCGGGCCAAGAGTTTCAAGATGCACAGCAACAGGGTGGCGTAAGCTAACCCTGGTTGCTATAATAAACAAACAACCTTTACCCGAGAACTATAATGCCTTCATACCCACAATCTAGTCCTTCCCGTAATGATCTTGACCCGAACCTCGACTTGCTTAAGCAATTGCTAAGCCAAGATGCAGAGACCCGTGATCTTCCTGCGGTCCCACGTTTGGGTCAGCAAGGCGGTCCCATTGGGCTCATGAGCAACAACCCACCACAGGATTCGCTTCAATCCATTGCTACCCCCGACCTGATGGGGCACATGAATACCGCCCGTGAAGGCGGCAACCTAGCCATCATGCGGGCATTGCGGGGTGTGATTGAAGGCAGAACGACTGACCAAATTGCACGCGGTCAAGGTCCACAAGGTGCTAAGAGCCCAGCTCAAGGCGTGTCGTCTGCCGAAAAACAAACTCAATCATACAACTCGTTTAAGATCCTATCCGATGCGTTGTTCGGTGCGAACAATGTTAACTCCCAACCACAGTAAGCGAGATTATGGCGATTCACATTAGAAAAGATGAAGAAGGTACTTGGCGTGACATTGAAGGAAACGAACAAGACTCGTATAAGCCTGGTGTTGTACTTCACTATGGCAAGTGCCTTCCTGAATACTCCCGTCGCACAACCTCAACTGTATCATCCAGCCGTCCCAACATTTCAAAGAATGCTGGAATCCACGTGGACCAAGTAAAGAGTTTCAACAAACAGTGTGCTACGGGTGTCACCTATGATAATAACGGGAACCTCCAATCCACATCCTATGCCGCACGCGAGCGAGAAGCACGCAGACGCGGCCTTTCCTTTGGCTAATCCATGACTATTGCCTACCAAGCCAGTACCACCTTTGAATCAACGGTTGGCACTGGCGGGTCTACTTCTAGTATTGATACAAGAGGCTCTGGTCTGATAGTTGTAGCTATCTTACGCTACCTCGTTGGCACCTTCACAGACTCAGCAAGCAACACGTGGACGCTTATAAACACCACCACTTCCGGCTTTGCCACACTTGAGTGGTACTACGTCATTGCCCCAATCACCAGTGCTAGCCACACGTTCACTTACACCAATGCTTCTGACGCGGTACCAACCATACATGCAGTATCTTACACTGGTGGTGGCATTGTGTTTGACAAGAAGACCTTCAACAGTGCAACGGCAACGTCGATTGCACCTGGGTCACTGACCCCAGCTAACAACAACTCGCTATTGGTGGCAGCACATTGCCACAACCTTGGCGAGCTGAGTGTGGTTGACGAGGGTTATGTAGAACGCGGCGACACTCAACGGGTGGCTGGCCAACATATGGGTGGTGCATACGCGGACCTAATCCAAGGTGTAGCAGCCGCAGTCAGTCCGACATTCACAGGCACGGGATCAAACCCACGGGTGGCTGGCCATGCAGTGTTTTACCAAAACATAACTGGCCGCATCCCCCTCATCCAAGACACAGGTGTAGTCCAACAGATCCAAGACCCCGACTTCCTTGAAGATGTGGTCTATGCCACAGCAACTCTGTCACCTGACAACACAATAGTGCGGGTGGATGGAGCACGCAAGGAAGTGCAAGCCAGCACAGCCTTAATCACGGATGCGGGTGATCTGACATTGACGTCCACCACAACCATGGAAACGTCTGGTGCACATACCCCCATACTAACGATCTTAGATTCAGCGGGGAGCGTGTCGTTCTCAATTGTAGCTGCCCTTTTGTCAACCGCCAACTTTGGTCTAGGCTCTGGATGTTTACCAGTCTTAACCTCTGGAACAGGCAACACTGCCATCGGG
>Ga0222655_1000600_pt1 | contig 15130 bp, 18 predicted proteins | sample AntAcemetagen423_FD_179857 | JGI IMG/M metagenome (GOLD analysis project Ga0222655, IMG submission 179857) | Saline water microbial communities from Ace Lake, Antarctica - #423 | ecosystem: Environmental > Aquatic > Non-marine Saline and Alkaline > Saline | place: Antarctica: Ace Lake... | reverse complement strand
CTGTAGTTATAGTCAGGTGCGCATACGGTACTGTTCCGAGGGTTGGGTCAGCCCATTTAAACCCTGTAGCTGTTGCGGAGTCTGCGGTTAAGACTTCTCCATTAGCTCCTATAGCTAGTCTCTGGTCATCAGTGTCGTATGCAAATAAATCACCCTTAGTAGTTAGTGGGCTTGCACTACCAGAGCCTGTTGGTGTAGCAAAGGTGGGTGCTGAGGTTGCACCATTAGATTTTAGGAAAGTTCCATCTGCTCCAAGAGGTAGTTCTGTAACGTCACCTGAGCTGTTCGCATAGAAAACAGTATCAACAGCACCCGTTAGTGCCGACATTCCGTTTGCCAGTAAGTCAGTAACAAACAGCTCCTCTGCTGCTGTTAGTTCATCATCTGCACCCCCTCCTACAATTGGTGAATAAAATCCCATATAACTATTCTATCTTATTTTTAGATTTAAAATATTTTGAATACTTAGCTTCATACTCCTTTGTCATTCTCTTATTCAAAATACGAGAGTCCCGATCACGCTTTTGGATTTCCCTAATAGATAGAACAGCTTGTGATTTTTCTACCTTAAGAGCATCTATTTCTGGAGAAAGAGCATTTATATCCAAGATAAGTGTTCTAACTTGCCTAGCAAGCTTCTGTAGTGTACTCTGTCCAGCTTTAAGCTTCTTGCTGAGTGCAGCTTCCTCTTTACTTAGAAGAACTACTGAGGCACGCTTCTGTGCCTCCACAGAGGTCAATTTAGATATCTCCTCTTTGAAGTACTTCAGTAAAGGATGATCTTTCTTTTGGATTGCATCCTTATCTAGATCTCGGACAGTGTCCTTCAAAGCATCTATCTCAAAATCAAGCATTTCGATCCGTGATTCCTTTGTAAGAATGTTACTATTCATAACATTTATTTCGCTATGAAACAGAGTCTCTCTGTCTGAGATAGTAGTCTCAAGAGCACTCAGTGCCTCCTGCTTTTTCTGAATTTTCTTGTTTTCATTTTCAACCAGTAACCGAGCTGTAGCCATCTCTTTATCAAGAATCTTTATTTTCTCCAAACGAGAAACAACCTCTACCTGTAGGTCTTGAAATTCTTTCTTCTGTATAGCTATGTTTGCTGTGTAATTTTTCATATCCTTATCCCTGCCCCCGGAAGGGACAGAGTAAAGACACTAATTATTACGACCAAGGATTTTAGCCGTCACACTAGAGTCAGCTCCGCCAGCCCCTTGTGCTGTGACCTTAAGCCCCAAACAAGCAGAGACGGGAAAATCTATAGCAAGGGTTAATCCGAGAGCCCCAGTGTACACATAATTAAGAGGATTTACTGAGCCATCAGTCGAGTTGTAGAACGACGTTTGATGCCACGATCCATCTACTTCATTTTGTAGATATACACGCAAGATAACAGATGTATTAGTGCCAAGGACGATAGTCGGGTATACCGTGAATTGACTATATTTCAAGGATTCACGACTTGGAACAATAATAACGTCTTCTTCCGAAGTATCGATATCAGCGTTCACACCTTCAGCGACAATTTCCGCGATTCCGTAGTTCATATTGGATGTAATACTTAGTTGATAATTAAGACTTTGCTTTAGCTTTCACTGCCGCTTCGTCTTCAGCTACTTTAACAGCTGGTGCTTCCGCTTCTTCGGCTTCCTTTTCCGCTAATTTCTCAGCTTCCTTGGCTTCCTTTTTCGCTAATTTCTCAGCTTCCTTGGCTTCCTTTTTAGCTTCAGCTTCCGTCTTTTTAGTAAGCTTTTCAGATTCCTTAACATCCTTAGCTGATTGCTCAGCTGTGGGCATAGGTGAAGTTTGAATCTGACCACCTAGTCGGTCCTGTAGCATCGTAAGATGGATAACGGAAACCGGGATTCCCTCAGGGGTGATTTGGTAGTGAGCGTTATCACCGCAATTGAATGAGATGATATTGCCTTTTGTAGATTTAACTAGAACTTTGCTCATAGTAATGATTGGTTAATTATTAAGCATCAGTTGAAGCAGCACCGTTCCAAGGAAGAGCCTGTTCACCGTCAGCATTGACAATAATTATATCATTACCGAACTGCATGTCAGCTCCAACAAAAGCCTCAGTAACGTTAGCCGCATTGTCTTGCAAGCGAGCAAAGATATTACCGACGAATCCGGTTGAAGTAGCAACAAGAGTTGCAATGACATCAGCCGCATTACGAGTACGAGCTAGGCTACGTCGAGTTCCGTATGCACCAATCTTAAGATTAGTAGATGCGGTTGTGACGTTCTCAATAGCAGATACTGAGAAGTTTCCATCGATATCAAAGTTACTGATTTCGATTGAGTCTCCTCCTACAATTGAGACAGCTGTGGCAGCGCCAGCAGCGGTTGCTCCAGCGTGTTTCCATTCCAACATCTTGAATCGATCAGCATCGGCAGTCGTGACAATAAAGTCAGTAGTCTGTCCGGTTACGTCTCGAGTTTCGAAGTTAGAAAGAGTGAAGTCTGCAGCCTGTACATGTACAGGGTTTGTAAGTGCGTCGATACCACCAGTGAACAACACGTTGTCCATTGAGCAGTTTGCAGCGCTTACGACCATAGATGCTCCTACTACAGTAGTGAAGTTAATGGTTGGGCGAAGTGAACCTCGTCCAAGACCATAAATCTCTACTCCAGCCACATCTATAGCAAGTCCAGCAGCAGCCGTAACGGTCTCGACGTGTCCTGGAAGAACGATGATTTTGTCACCATTGCTCGCAGTACACAGACCAACTGCGTAATCAATAGAAGCCAGGGCCTTTGCGGTAGTTTTACCGTCAGCACCGTCACTTCCACTAACACTGTTTACGTAGAAGATGTTTCCTCCAGTAAGCAGGCTTAGGGGACTAAGTACGGGGATACCCATACTTGAAATCCCATTTGGGTAGTCAGTCATAAAATGATTGAGTTAACTAGTAATTAAGAGCTGTAAGCAGCACCAGTTCCATTGGAACCGATAATGTTACGCCAGTCAGAGAAACCGTACATCTTTGATTGTTTAATTTTGTAAACAATGTTGTCGGTTTCTTCTAGACGTTGGACCTTAGTAGTTGTAGGGATAAAATCAATACAAATAAGACCACATCCAGTTTTCTCATCACGGTCAGCATTATCAACGAAGAAGTACTGAGTAGGATTAGCAATACTGGTGTCGTAAGCAGAGGCATTCATGAATGGAGAGCTTATGATATCCAAAAGCAATCCTTTCTGAACGTTTACATTGTTCTCAGCGGTGTTGACCTTAAGGTCAGAACCATCGATTTCCATAGCAGAGCGAACAAGTCCGTTTTGTGTAGGAAGAACAACTGACATTCGTCCACCGAATCCAGGCATTTCTTTTCCAACATCACTTTTGAAGGTAGAACCTAGTTCACGAGCAGCGTAGTAAGCTTCGTCACTGAAGGTGCGAGCGTTACCAGAAGTCTGCAATGCGTTAGATTGAGTTGTTCCAGCATCCGCACGGGCGTGCTGAATAGAAACAAGTCGTTCACCTAGAGCAGTGTTATTACCATCTAGTCCCAAGTTACCTTTAGCAAAGAAGCGTGCTCCTGAACCAGAGGTCTGGTAAGAAGAAGGCGCTGTAAAAGACAGGTTAAAGACTTCGAATGGGTCACGAACGTTTTTGCGATCAATATCACGCAAAATTTTAGCTGAGCGATCAAGAGCGGCAGCATATTGCTTAGACTCTTTTCCTAGACGTTCCTCAGGTACGCTAATCTTGTTAGCATCCTGATTGTCTGGATCAAATACAGCAGTTTCGTAAGTTCGAATAAATTCAGCTTCAGGGTAGTGTCCTGAGGCGGTTCGGGTTCCAGTATCCTTAACAGCAGTAGTCCCAATGTGTCGCCACACTGCTCGACCATCGCTGTTTTCGTCTGTACTTCCAACTCGGTAGTAAAGAGCATCAGACATTGAGTCCGTACCCATAAGAGAGTAGTTCATCAAAGCCTTAAGTCCCTTTAGAGACTGATCTTCAACAGCATCGAAATCCGCACGGATTTTAGCTAGGAAGACGTCTTTGGATCCTTGATTGTATGTTTCCATAATAAAGACAAGTTAAAGTTAATAATTAAGCAATGATGGTTGCGATAAAGCGACCAGTTACTTCTGTGGTTGTACCAGGGGTAAGACCATTTGAGAAGAACTGCTTATTAGTCTTGGTTCCGAAAGCAGTATAAGTGCTCTCGTCCAACAATAGACCAGTTGCGTCAACTGCAAAGTTCCCGTAGGCGCTTGAGTTATCAGTTGTTTCTGCAGCAGCATCAAGTGTTGCAGCAAATTCCATAGGAATAAACAATGGAACAAATGAAACTTGCACCATTTTGTCGGTTACGTTGTCAGATTCAGCTGCATAGCTATCAACCTCAAGAACCTTTCCAGCCTTGCCTTCAATACCTAGAACTACACCAAACAAGTCAAGAGTGGTTCCACCACCTGTGATAATCACAGAAGTGTCACCTTGGACAGCTGGAATAATAACTTCTCCAACAGCAATTGTCTGAGAGTTGTCAATCAGTCCCTTTTTTACTTCACGTCCCGTAGTTTGTTTTAGGGGAACGAATTTGTTTTGTGACATGACGATATGTTTAAATTAATAAATAATCGCCAGAACACTATAGTTAGTATGTGCGCTGCATACCGTTGTCTAAGGTTTTCTGAGCTGACTCAACAGAAATATCTGCTTTCTGAGCCAATTGCTCTGCTTCCTTAGACCCAGTATTCCCGGCTCCCTCAGAACCTGCACCCTGGGCTCCAGCCTGTCTGGCTGTTTCCTCGGCTGCTCGTTGTCTTTGCTGAGCATCTTCCTCCATAAGTTCAGCGAACTTAGTTGGATTAGCTGCTGCTGCGGCAGACTTCATGTCCTCTAGGATAGTATCAGCATCGTAGCTTCCTGAATCAAGCTTTTTAAACTTATCCATTGCGGCTTCTTCTTGCTCATCTGTCAGATTGAAGGTGGCTTTTAAAGACCTCCTTGCTTTCATTACTTGGTCATTTCTGAACTTAGCAATTTCTGAATCTGACTCCGTTGCGATAGGCTTTTCTACTTCCTTAGATTTCTCACCACCGGTTGTATCAGCTTTTCCTTCTAGATCGCGTCGGGCTTGTCGTAGTCCAGCAACTTTACTTTGCTCTTTTCCGACTTCCTCTTCTACGAACTTTCTGTAAGCTGACATTTCCTCTGTGGGGACAGTAGACAGTTCCTCCTCTCCGTTTAAAACTTTCTTATATTGTTCTGACATATTTATAGTTGGCGGCACTATATTGGTTCGCCCAATTTAACGCCCTAGTTAGTAAAGTGTATTGACAAAAGACAGGCGGCATCTTTTATATAAAAATTATAGCACATCTATTTATCAGTGGCGTCAACTCTTTTGAATGAAGCGGCTCCTGCTAAATCTTTTGCTAGCTTAGCCTTGTGGTCTTTCATTGGAGTAGCCTCAACACCCTCAGACGGTAACTCCGCTGTTTTGGTTGTATTTATGAAATTGTATTGCAACTTAATTTGTAGAAGATTACCCATAAGTCGTTCTCCTTGCTCGGGATACATGACTATAGACTTCTGAACGACATAAGCCTGGTGATTAAGCCAGGTAAGCATAGCTGTCTTCTTCTCACCCGAAAACTTTAAAGCACGAGCCTCAACAACAGGAGGAATTTCTGCAAAAAACTCGTCTGTTACCTGTTGATAAAAGAAGGTTCTGTAGCGATTAAAAAGAAATCGAAGTATTTGTTTAGTCATATTGTTGGTTATTGCTGACCTGGTAATGCCATCTCTGCTCCGAAGCCTCCGTTAGACTTTTCTCCATTAATTGTACCAGTGGTGGATTGTTTTAGGTCTCCGTTCAGAGTACCTGAGCCTCCCGGCTTAAGAGCTTCTGGATTGAAAGACAGCTTGTTTTGCATTGTGCTGTAAATCTGAGGTAGAACTTCGTCAGATGTATAGTCGCTAGGACTCTCACCCATTTTCTCGAGGAACCGTAGGTAGGTCTTCTCAATAGAAGCGATACCAGCCGGGACGAATATCTCAAGCATAGGAGTAAGGACTTGTTCGAAGTAAGCAGCTCTCTCTAGCTCTGTTGCCTTCTCAGATTCAAGCTTCACCTCCTCGATGAACCATTCCATATTGATAATTGCATCTTTGGCAACCTCAATTATTTCAGTCTTACTTCCATTTTCGATTGATTTGTTGATGGCATCGAAGTAAAGCTTCATTGCGTTGCTCTTCCCTGTAACAAAACGAACTTCAACGTTACCTAAACCACCCTTAGTAAGTGGAAATTCTGGGACAGTAAGAGAACGAACGATTCCGTCCTTTTGATCTGTAAACTTTTCAGAAGAGTAGAACTGTAGAGCTGTTTTAAGAATAAGGAATAACTCATTGAATACAAGGTGGTAATACATAACCAAAGTAGCTCCCAGAGCTTCTTGTTTCATGTTCTCTATTGCTATGATTTCACGAGCAGCCTTAGGTTGTTTAGAAGGAGCAGCTTGAGAACCCCCACCTTGAGCAAATGAGCTCATCAACCCTTGAACAGAGTTCATCATTGTGAAATAAGAGCTTGATGGTTCTCGAACATCCAATTGCTTCCAAGCATTGACGTCTCCAACTGGAACAACTTTCTTGTCACCAAAGACAAGATCGGGCCTCATGAAGTCACTTGTAAGGAAAGGAGGATCAACAGCACGTAGTTCAGCCTCGATCATCATGGCAAAAGAAGTATTCAAAATATTACTCTGGCTACGAAGCTTCATTGGCATAGGAAGACCGTATGCAAGCTTCTCGTCGATAGGATCGAAGATAGACCAAACGTAGGGCTGTTCTTTGTGGTGGAACGGGTTGGGAGAAACTTCAAAAGTAGATCCCTCACCTAGAAAGTTCAAAACAACACCGTTGGCAGATAGGATCAATTTGTCGTTAGCTGTGTCCATGTCATACATAACCTGGATTCTGTCTTGACCTAGAACACCAGTACCTTCAAGTAATCGGTAATAGAGAGAGTCCTGGTCAATACGGTTTCCAGCGACGACGTGTTCTGCTCGTCCATAATGACCGTAAAGAGCTTGGAACTCTTCTCCAGTGTGAGTTTTCTTTCGAATAGAACGTGTCTGCTTCTTTATGTCTCTCTGAGTAACGTTAGCCAAATACATTTCCTCGATAGGCACGATTTCTACCCGGACATCGTTCCAGGGTTTTACCTTCTTTTTAAGAATAGTGTATGCACCAGTCTGACTGTCATACTTCTCCAGGAACCTTCGTTCTTCTTCTGAGCCATCCCAGTGAACGAACAAGCAAACAGTACCGTTAACTACTCCATAAAGAATCTGCCAAAACTTCTCAACTCTATCTTGTCCCTTGATACGATATTTTTTATAGATAGCCTGGAGCACTTTAACCCCCATAGCGTGATGAGAGTTGCTATACATTTTTGGAGACACGTTTAGTTTGGCGATACGGCCAACAAACTCAATAACCTCTTTTCGAACAAAAGGAAAAGAAAAATCCAAACCAAGAGCAGAGAGGTCCTCACTTTCAGTTTTTAAACTATTCCAAAAAAGAACTCGAGAAGTTTCGAGCATGTCTTCGAACGGCATGTTCTGGAATTGCTGAGTAATAGAGTCACGGGCGTTTCGGTATTGATAGAACTTTGCATAAGAATCAGCAACAGCCTCCATCTCTTTATCAGAAGGTTTGATATTATTTTCAATTTTGATTTTATTATCCATATACTTTTTTTCCTCTGGAAACTAGCTTTTTACCCTGGCGTCTTGGAATCTCGATTTGATCTCTTAACCCATCCTCCCCCATATTGTGTCCTAAGCCAACCTTAAGCAGTGGAACAAACTCTTTCATCCTACGGGCCCTTGGTAAATCATAGAAGTTTTTGTCGGTGAAGTTCAGAAGGTATTTACCATTGATTGAAATGGAATACAGATTGTATTTGTCCCCCTGGTATGCCGAAGGGAAAAAATGCAGACACATGGGTATTCTGAGCTTCTGTGACGCCTTCACAACAAAGTTGACAATGTCATTTATCATAGTTTTAGTGTAGCACAAGAATGCTATACTTGAATTATATCAAATAACCAAATTAGATATGGATAAAGATAGAATAGTTGCGGATTTGAACAAGGCTCTGGATAAAAAGATTGCTTTTGTCGGAGACAAAGAAGATGAAGATGTGAAAAGGGTTGCAACAGGAATAATACCTCTAGACTTTGCCTTAGGAGGAGGAATACCAAGGGGAAGGATTATAGATTTTGTAGGGAAAGAATCATCCGGGAAGAGTAGCTTGGCTTTTACCATTATCGCTGAGTTCCAAAAGCAAGACATACCTTGTGCAGTTGTAGACGCAGAGTACTCATATCTAGCTAGCCATGCCAGGACGCTTGGAGTAAATACAGATGACCTTATTGTCATTCAGCCAGACTGCTTTGAAGAAGGAGCGGAGGCAATAGAGCATTTAGCCAACAATGGAGTTGGTTTGATTTTGTTGGACTCGGTGTCTGCCATGTTACCCAGGAGTGAAGGGGAGGCTGAACACGGAAAAGCACCAATGGCCATCCAGGCTAGACTAATGAGCCAGATGATGAGGAAGCTTGTCGGAACTTTTGCTAAAAATGAATGTACTTTGATTTGTGTCAATCAGTTACGAGTTAACATGATGTCACACAATCCATACGATCAATTTACCTCCACAGGAGGACATGCTCTTAAATACTATTCCTCCATCAGACTAAAAGTCAGTAAAAAAGCCATGCTGGTAGGTCCAGCCAAGGTTCCACTTGGACACACTGTTGGTTTCAAGGTATTAAAAAACAAAGTAGCCAAGCCTCATGGAGCTTGCGATGTCAGATATTTCCTAGATACTGGATTTGAGAAGGAGGGAGACCTGATCGCTATGTTAATTGAACGCGGATACCTAGAATTAAGAGGAGCATGGGTAAAAGCAACAGAAAAAGCCCCAGAAGGGCTCTTTTTGGCTGATTTTAAGGTACAAGGACGCGAAAAAGCAAAGGATTATCTCGTTGAAAACGACCTAGTAGAGGACGTTATTTCTCTGATTTTTCCTCAAAAAACGCAGTAACGGAGCTAATTGAGAGATAAGTAGTTGCCACCGAGACTGCATTCTCCAATGCAACTCGGGTAACTTTTGCTGGATCTATGATATAGCTGTTCTCAGGGTTCAAAGTTGAACCGTTTTTAACATTAATCATAGAACCATCGGCTTTGTACCCTGCGTTCTGCAATATCTTTAGGTAAGGAGCTTTCATTGCTCGTTTCATGACCTTTGTATTAGCGAATTTAGACAGTTGATATAGAGCATAACCAGCACCAGGTACGTACCCCTCTTCTTTGGCTGAATTTACGGCACAAATAGCGTCGTCTACCTTCAATTTTAGATACCTTCGCTCTGAATCAGTCCTAGCACCCACTTTAATGATAGAAATACCACTGGTAAGCTTTGCATACCTGACTTTTGCATCCTCGTCGTCCTTCAAGGTCTCAACATATGAAGCATGAGCCTCTGTTGGTTCGTTATCAGAGATAAAGGTCGACTTATCCACAGTAATCACGACTTTATCTACAGTTCCGAAGTGTTCTAGCTCAATTTTCTTGATTTGCTTGCTTCCAGTGATGGCAATTCCACCGACCAGGGAGGCAATGTCCTCGAGCTCTTCAGGGGTATCAGGCTTTGGAATAACAACACTGGCTAGAATACCCTTTTCTTTGTTCGCAATCAGAGATGAAAGCAATTCTCCTTCGACCTTGTCGGCAATAATGACTACAGACTTGTATCCGGCTTCAATAACGGCGTTTAGAGCGTAAATAAGGTCTCCATTCAAATTGTAGTACTGATCCGTAACCAAAACAGCTGGATTAGACAAAACAACCTCTTTTTTGGCCATATCTGTCACAAAGTAAGGATTGGCATACCCTTTGTTGTAAAAGTAGCCTTGAGTAGTGTCGGTTTCGATAATTTTGTCCATAGACTCGTCTGCGAAGACTTGACCGTTCTCACCAACAGCAAGAAAGGCTTCATGCACCACTCGGGCAAGGGAGTCATCCTCTACAGAGACCCTAGCGATGTCGTAAAGGTCTTCTTCGGTAACAGGTAGGGCTATTTCTTCAATAAGGCGCTTAATATTACGCAAATCATCCTGGAGATTATTCTTCAGTCGAGCTGGAGAAATACTTGACCTATCTCCTTCAGCAATCAGAGCACTGGCAAGGACAATTGAAGTGGTTGTTCCATCCCCGGCTTCTTCATTGGTCTTTTCACACACATCCCGGATTAAATCAGCCCCAATTCTTTCGAACGCATCCTGTGGAACAATTCTACGAGCGATAGATACTCCATCGTTGGTTACTGTGGGGATTCCGTGTTCTTGGTAAATACCGTTCATACCACCAGCTCCGATAGTAGCGGAGACAGGTACTGATATCTGTTCGATTCCTCGTCGCAAGGCTTTCTTGGCTTCACGACCATTAAGTGTTTTTGTATACCTCATAGTTTTTGTTGGTTATATTACTAACGCAAATATTATACCCTAAGTTTCTTAATCATGGATTTGTGGAAGTTCATAGATTTCTCGTCTTTGGGAAGAGCATCTGCCTGGTTCCTTAATACCATTGGAATGTTCACAGCAAAGTTCTCGGCAGCAGCTCGAAAGTCTGCAATTTCTTTGTCATGCACAGGCTTAAGATTTTGGTTGGTTGACCTGACTTGTTCCGAGTATCTAGACTGCGCAATGGCATCGTAAACCCGGACAGCAGAGTCATCCCCACCATTGAACACCATTCGTCCAAAGAGAGCCTCCATTGCGGTGCGTCTTGGTTCGTGGGCGATGGCATAACGATTGAACATCAGAACAATCTGTAGTTTCCCTAACTCATAGGCGGAAGAAGTGTTGGATGGATGTCTAACTGCGAAATGGTCAGCCTCTCCGAAGTAAGCCACTGGCTTTTTCATCTTCCTAACCTCGTCGAGAAGCTTACGCTCCTGTTCGGTGTAAGAATCCTCGTCGTATTGGAGGTTCGGATTCATGAAAGGTGCATACCAAACCACAGGGCGGTTGCGGTTGGCATAAGAACGGAGACATTTAATCTTCTGACCATCGAATTGCCACCAGATTAAGACAGTAAGGTCCTGTTTTCCTCCCAAATCAAGGGAAACGTACATTGGATATCGTGGATCATAGTTTAATCCTTCGATACCAGCCTTTGTTATGCCTGGGTAGTACCGGGAGGCATCTGAAATAGCATAGGTGGGCTCGATTTCACGAATAAGGTCTGGATCATCCATCTCTCTGGCTTTTGTAACCACAGAATCGTACCACTCTTGGTCTTTGAAGGGGTGGTCCTTCCAGTTCAGAGACATATAGTTCCCATGTTCTTCGACATATCCTTTGAAATTCTCGAAGTTTCGGCCAAATTGGACAGTTGAGGCACAGATTTTGACTTTGGATACGGATTCCAGAGAACGCATAACCTCCTGGAACCTGTCAATGGCGAAAATCTCATCCACGAAGATGGTTCGGTACCGCCTAGACCGTCCTGCGTTGGAGTTTGTCGAAGAACCAATGATGATAGAGTCCAATTGAGGATTGATGAGTTTTAGATTGGCATCAGTGGCTGTTCCGCGCGAACCTTTCTTAGTAAAGCCTTCGGGGAGGAAATATGGAGGCAAATGGTCGATTAACCAGCGTATTTTACCAAAAAGAGAGGAATTAGCCTGTCTGGTTCCACAATCTACCTCCGCTTCGGTTCGGGACATTAAAAAACAGGAATAATTCGGAGTAAATAGCCACCTCCATAAAAAATAGGCACAAATAATCCAAGAAATACCCATTTCCCTTGGTTTATCAACTAAGAAGTCCCCATTTATGGGATTACCGTTCTCTAAGTCCTGGATTCGGTAAACTAATTCTTTCTGGTAGTCGAACATGAAGAAGGCCTTGGCTCCTCCATCTAATTTATCGGCAGTAACGAAACAGAAGTGTTCGATAAAGGCCACTGGGTCGACAGCGTACTTGTCCATAACAAGTTGGGCTCTGACGTATGGATCTTCCATAGCCTGAAGTGCCTCCACTCGTTGGCGGAGTTTATTTAGATATTCTGGGGAATTGTAATATTCCTGGAGTAACCTTGTATTCATTAAACTTGAGTCTTACCGAAGCTGGTAATAATCTTCTCCAGCTCTTCCTTACCCGAAGAGTTGATGTTGACTTGGTTGAACACAGCCTTGTTAGGTTTGTACTTAGCAAAAGCGGCAGCCAGTGTTTTTGTGAGATTCATGGAGTGCTGTATCTTTTGGTTTACAGTCAGGCTGTCTATATCTTTTGGCTTAATACCCTTGAGTAGACTGGCATGGAGTTTTGTCATCTCAAGCAACTGTTCATTGAACAATACCTCTGGGTTTTTAACCTTGGTAGAGTTTGGCGCGTAATTTGGTTTGTCCGGATCTAATTCCTCTCTCTCATCCTTGATAACAGCGACACCCATTTCATTCTTATGCTCCACGAAGTGTCTAGTAGCCCAGTCCATTCGCTGGTTCTGCTTCATAACTGCATACATTTCCGGGGTAACAGTGGAGGGATTTTGTTTGTACCAAGTCAGTGGGATTCGGGAGAATGTAAGGAATCTGGGGTGAAATACCTTATGGGGTTTAGTCTTTTGAATAGCATCAGTGTGGTCGACGTTTATTCTAGCTAGGAACTCAGGAAAGAAGGGTTCGTCCAGTGCCGTAGCTTTATCTATCTGCTCAGGGGAGCAATTGAATTTGTGTTTAGGTTGGTCTTTGTTGGTGAAAAACTCGACAAACTTAACAAAGGCCATGCTCTTGGCGTCAGACCAATCAACCATGTCTTTCTTCTCCGGTAAGCATCCGCGTATTTTTTTAAATGTATCGATGGTATTTTTAGACATAGCAACAGTATAGCTTACTTGTCAATATTCTTGTAGAGGTAAATAAAGTTGGACACAAAATAATCCATAAGATAAGCAAAAGTCTCGTCCTGGTTTTGGTGTGAGCTAAAGGGTATACCTTTGTGCTCAAGGATGCGCACCGTAGCGTGCGTGATCTCATGTACCAATACACCGAGTCTACTATGGTTCATTGCGAACTTCTCCATCCAAATGACTCTATCCATCCCACTTTTATCTTCAAGCACCATTGCTGTACCATCTGCTTTAGCCAACCACTCCATGTCGTTTGCCTTGTCCATATCAAACTCTTTGATACAAAAGTCCCGTAAATCTTTATAGCCACAATTAAAAACAAAGTGCAGAGAACATTTAAAAACAGGGCAATTCACATTTATGTGTTTTAGTTTGTTTATTTTTTTCATAACGTAACCCCTGCATTTTAGAGAGAAGTTGTTCAGGAGCCAGGATTCGAACCTGGGCTTTCCGGTTATGAGCCGAATGTGCTACCACTGCACCACTCCCGTAGGTGGGCCAAAGCACGGAGAGCGCTCTGACCCGGGCGGGGGGAATAACCAAAACCCCTCAATAGTATGCCACAAGACCAAAGGAGGTACAAACCACTCAGGAAAGGGCAAAAAGCTCGAAAAAGTAGGCCATTTGGGGTATATCGCATATTAGACAAAAAACACGCATAAGACCACATGGGGAGCAAAAGTCAAACACATTGAAAAATAAGGGTTATTACCCTATTCGGCCCAGGTTTTATAAAAATGTTTTTTCTGTATTTTGCTTGACTCCGAGGTGTATGTGTGTCTTTATAAACGTTGATAAATAAGGGTTTTAAAGGGGTGGTTAACCTCGAAAAGTGTAGTTGGGGTACACAGTTGTAAAAAGTGTCTTTGGGGGTCTTGTTTTTTTGTCTAGTATAGACCCCAACAAACAGCAAAAACCCAACCGATTGGATGATTTACTTGGCTTTAACGGTGTTAATTGCTGTGTATATGGGGTGCTATGACATAAATATAACTATATATATCGAGCCATACAAAACGCCAAATGTGTTGCTACATAAGGGCAAAAGGGCAATGTGGGCATGGGGGCAGAGTAGTATATACGCGTCTGGGCTGTGGGGGGTTTGGTATAGACCAAGTAAAACAAGACCACAGCCATGTCAATACTCTCCCTCTGTTTGTTTATGGGGTTATGGTTACCAATAGAAAGCCGCCAAGCCTTGCAAAACAAGGGCCGCGGCAGTTAGTTTGCTTGCTGTGGGGGTTATAGGTACGGTTGTCATGTCTATAGTTATCAACGCAGGTGGATCTATTAGGCCGCCGGGGCGGGGTGTAGCTGTGTTTGTGTGTGTTGTTGTGTGTTCGGTGTATATCATAAAGTGCCGTGCTTATACGTTTCAGAGTGAAACTTGACAAGGGACGGGGGGAGTGTTTCAGCATGTAAACTGGGTATAAACTAGCAGTATATACTTGCATTATTATATTAAAGTATTATAATAGGTATATAGAAGTTAAGAACAAAAAAGACATGTATACACCAAAAAACAAGTTCACGGGCAAAGAGTACCAGGGGCAGAACGTGGCAAGGCTTGCCGCAGATAGGGAGTGGGCAACGTTCATACAGTGGCGCGACAACGGCTATAAGATAAAGAAGGGCAGCAAAGGAACAAAAATTTTTGTCTATGCGCCTAGTAGTAAGAAAGTCATTGACAAAAAGACCAAGCAGACCAAGTCAATATCATTATCCACGGCCCGCTGCTACTCATTATTTAACAGTCACCAAGTGGATCAAGTATAGACAATCCAAGCCGTACGCCTTGCGGGGCGTATCCTCGGGCAGTTTATGCCTAACAGCTAACAAACAAAAACATGACAAAATTTAAACAATACACGACGGTTTTTATAGTAGTAGGGGCAGCACTCATGTTCTACGTAGGGATATTTTTACCTAAACAGGAAAAGCACGAGTGCATCACTTGGCAAGCGCAAAGGCTAGAATTTGAAGGCGCAACCGCCACGGCTTGGCAGGTAGAACAATGCAACCGTTATCACATAACCATTTAATCATGAAACTATCACCAATACAATACAACGCGCTGATGATTGCAATCAACCAGGCGAAGACCAGCAAATTACTATCTGATCCGTACTCATCTGACACGCCTAGAGGCTACACCGAGGA
>Ga0222655_1000594_pt1 | contig 15263 bp, 14 predicted proteins | sample AntAcemetagen423_FD_179857 | JGI IMG/M metagenome (GOLD analysis project Ga0222655, IMG submission 179857) | Saline water microbial communities from Ace Lake, Antarctica - #423 | ecosystem: Environmental > Aquatic > Non-marine Saline and Alkaline > Saline | place: Antarctica: Ace Lake... | reverse complement strand
ACCATTAAATTTTCTATACGATTATCAAGAGTATTTTTGTTTATATGGTGAACATCTTCTCTTTTAGTTAGTTTTCTACCGAGGTGTTGTTCCATTAAATGTCTGTGCTCGCTAACTCTTTTACCACCTACCCGTATTAGTCTATAGCCCTTATTAATCGACCCACCCTTCCAAGAAGGGTGTTTTTCTCCTCTGACCCAGTTTTTACTCAATGCTTCTATAGCTTTTTTCCTGTGTTCTGGAGACAATGGTTTGTGTTTGTAATATTTTCTTAATTCCTCTTTTTCCCCCTCTGCAATATGTGGTGGAACATAACCCTTTGGTCTGTGACCAAATCCATGACTAGCAATATTGTTGTGTTTTAACCACTTATGAACAGTCTGAAAAGCAACCTCACACTCTTCAGCTATCTGCGAAAGGCTTAATCCTTCGTCTATATAAAGTCTCCTTAATTCTTTGGGGTTGTTTTTTAGTGATTTAATCATAACAGTATTATGACTTAAGACATTCACTTTGTCAACTTGAAGATTTACACTCTGCTAGCCGATGATAGAGATCCTTCTCCTTGGGATGACGCGGTAGAGCGAAGTTGCAACAGCTCAAAGTTAGCGTTAGTTTCTGTTGTGGTAATCTCAACTTGTAATAATCTGATTGATTTAAATAGTTGGGTATACTTGGTAATCTCATCACTTGTTACGATGACTGATCCGTCTGAAGTACCCCATTGGGCTGTGCCGAAAGTGTCTGCTCCCCATCCGATAGATCCTGAGACTGCTGAGCCTGTGATAGTGAAAGACTTGATTGATTCTGTGCTACCGTTTCTAAGTTCTGCGATGATACTTACATTGACTGAACCTTGTACGTTCTTAAATAGTGCATAGAAGAGTTTAACAATCTTGAGTAGTGACCATTCTTTGAAGACTTCTTTGTTTGTTCTTACTGTCTTTTGAATAGCTGTTCCCGTGTCTGTATTAAGAGACATCTCAAAGGTATAGACCTTGTTATCATTAAATGAACCTAGTACCCATCTTTCAGTACCTGTTGAGTCGGTGTAGTTGGTCATGTGAGAGATACCATAAGGAGTTTTCCAAGGTCCTGTCCATGCTCCACGTTCTCTATCGTATACAATCATCTCTTTTCTACTAGGGAATGAGAGGATATATTTCTTATCTACATACAAAGCAGTAGCATTCTTATAATCAGTATCATTTAAGAGGTCTAAATAAGGCCTCATCTTGGCACTAACCTCATTGGTACGGATAACATTTAAGAAATTAGGCTCAAATCCTGTTACATATAGACCATTCCTACCAAAGTAGAAGGTATCATTCTCAACTGTTTGGATAGTATCTTGGTTACTACACCCAATAGATGTTGAAACAGGTTGATAAGTAGGATCTAAGAGTAAGAAGTTTCCGATAGTAACTGTGGTTAGCTCTACTCCATAATGAGATGTGTCTTTATACACAATAATCTTATCTGTTCCAGGTTGTACTGCTATTCCTGTAATGTCTTCTCCTGAGTCTGGGTCGATATAAATGAATCCACCACCATCTAAATAGTTAAATGAATATTGCTTGGGGAATCTACCTGAGATTAAAAGTTTGTTTGGGTCTGATGCGTCTACTGCTAGTAACCTATCTCTGAATTTAGTAATAAAGTTACTCTTAACACCACCTGTTGTATTAGTAAGAGGAGAAAGAATAGTTTCACTTGTTACTCCACCCCTGTCTACATACTCTGATATAGAAGGTCCTACTGCTGCCAACAAGGTTTCATCTGCGGGAATACCTCTATAAATCTGATATCCCGATACATTTCCTGTTGCTAGTGTCCAAAACACTCTAACCTCTGTATCACTTAAGTCTTGAGGTAGTTCTGGTAGTTCTACTGCTGTTGACCCTGTTGTTTCTCCACCATTCTTTGAAAGTGTAGTGATTCTCCATGAGTAAGTAGCTGATCCTGATGCACCTGAGAAGTTAGTAGCTGTTACTCCTGTAGGAGCTGATAGGGTTGCGAATATAGAAAGAGTAGCACCTGTGTAGGAAGCCATTGGTCTATCCTTACTTACAATATAAGTAATTCCTCCGAGTTGTTCTGCTCTTATGATTGATCCTGATGGATATGATTGACCACTAATCTGAGTTGATCCTGTGCCATTTTTTTTAGCTAAGTATCCTTCATCTGTTAAGGCAAAGAGTTCATTAGTACCATCCAGGGTATTTATATATGATCCAAAACCTCTAACTGATCCTGTGGCATTAGCTGTGAAGTAGTTATCAGTACCCCATCTACCAGTGGCAACACCACTACCTGTAAGCATGACGTTGTCAGCAATAGATAGTTCATCTCTGCCTAGCTCAGTAGGTCTTAAAAGAAGGTTTAAACCCTTTTTGAAAGTACTCCACTCTGCTGTGACATCCCTCTTCTTTTTGAAGGCTGGTGGTCTAGTATTTATTTGTGGCATTTATCCTCTTGCTTTTCCGATACTCCATCTATTACTTCCAGTTCTACGAACACTATTTTGTCCTCCTGGTGTTTGAACCATATTTCTACCGATCATATTTCTAAGTAATCTTTGTGAGTTGGCTTCTACCTGTGGGAATCTTTCATCTGATCTTGACTGTAGTACTAGTGAAATAACCTTTTGAACAACGAATTGATCGTCTGGTACTTCACAAACATCTGTGAGGGTAGCCATATTGCTAGGTTGTCTTTGGTATGTGAGTGAAAGAGTAGCTAAGGATGCCATACCATTGAAGGTAACAACATATCCTTGGTTATCATTGCCTTCTACGTAACAGTATTTTTCATTAACATCTTTTAGGGTTCTGTCTGAAGGGATAATTTCTGGGAAGAAGTTTCTATTAGCGTCTTTAGGTATACCCTCAAACTCTTTGAAGTTGGTTAAACTTAGTGTGGTATTACTAGCGACCGCTGTTAGGGGTGTTGATAGTTCTTTGAATCTATAAGAATCACCCCATTCTCTAACTGCTTGTTGGGCATAGGCTGTTCTTACTGTTAAATCATCACCTGTAGGAAGAGAAGCTTCTAGGTCTAGGTATGAATTAGCATCAATTAATATTTGTTGAAGAGTACGTGACATAGAGTCACCATACAATGAGTCTCGTTAGGTTATCAATCCTACTTGAAAGTTTCTTTTTCAGCTTTAATTCTCTTTTCTTCCATGTCTAAGTAAGCAAATCTAGCTAAGTGTTGTGTAGAGTCTCCAAAGGTAGGAGTTCCTATTCTCATTCTAAGATCACGAACAGCCCATTTAATATCCATTGGGTCTGTGGCTCCATTCTCCTTAGCCCATTCAACTAATGTTTTAACTTCTTCGTTATATTCACCATCTCTTAGGTCTAAGACCTGTTTTACTGCTATGGAGTCTATTTCTCCAGGAGTACCACCATCTATTCCAATAGGAGAGTTATATTCTTTTTCTATTTGCTCGACCTCTGTGAGATCTGCCTTTACTATTTTTATATCCATAATTACTCCCAAGGGAAGTCTTCAGTTCCATGATAGAGAATTGGAATTGGATCGAACCCCCACTTCTTAATATATCTTTCTCGGTTTTTCTTATCTACTGAGCCATTGTCATCAAAGCTATGAATAACTTGGCCTTCTTCATGTTTAACTTGTACGGAGTAATCTCTTGATATTGTATGTCCTGATTTGAATACTCTTGTCCAGTAGTCTACATCTTCATAATTGTATGGGTGGAATTGTTCATCAAAGTATCCGACTATGTCTAATGTCTCTGGCCTAAGCATGAAACAACAGGCAGGAATCCAAGTTTTAATCTCTTCTGGTTCTGTTCCTGATCTCATGTGAGTGACGGCAGGCATAGAAGCTAGTGAGTTGGGGAATAGTGTTAGGGCGTTGACCATACAGTCTAGCCATCCTTCTGTGACAAATACATCGTCTGAGATAACTACTAAGTAATCACCAGTAGCTTTCTTTAGTCCATCATTCCAACCAACAGCACAACCTTTGTTTCCTCCAGTGTGTCTAATATAGATGTCTGCTTGTTCTTCTAGGTATTCGTTATGGAATTTAGAGTCATCATCAACAATGATTAGTTCGTAGTCTTTGGAGAAGGTCTTGATATGGTCAATACACTTCTCAACCATCTTAATGTGGCGTTTCTTTCTTACAAGAGTTGCTAGTATTATACTGAATCGAAACTTTGCCATATTTCCTTCCAATTGATAGATGGAGCCATATAATCCCTAACCATGTGAGTTGACAATGAAGGGATGGCTGTCCATAGTTGGTGTCCATTTTTTCTAAGATCTATCCAAACTTGATCGTCTAGATATCCATGACTGTTTAACATATCTATGTTTTCTTTTACTAATTTAGAGTGACAACCCCAACTCATTACATTACGAGCAGACTTTCTAAAGTGATGGTTATCTACTATTCTAATTTCGGTTTCTCGTGGATGTATATCGAATCTTGAATAAAAATCTGGATGATCATAGGCACTAACTAACCCCAACTCCTTAATTGATTCTAGTATTAACTTTCCAGAGTTAGGCAGATAATAGTGATCACATTCATTAAATAGAACATAGTCATCTACTTTAGAAGCTATCTCGTAAGAGTTAAGCATGGCTTTATTCTGACCGTCAGTAGTCTTGATGATCTCATGCTCCCAAGGGAATCTCTCTAAGTAAGAGTAATCATTGACGTGATCGGCTAGGAATATAACTTTAGGCTTGATGTCTGAGAAGGCGTTAATAAAAGAATCTAAACACAACTTGTTCAACTTAACCTTATCTGTTTGATAGATAGGGCTTGGGTTAGAACTTGGTATGTCTGTTATTCTGTAGATAACGAGCATTTTTCTCCTATTACTTGGTCAATGAAGTCAATCATTTCCTCTGTGATACTTGGATGAACTGATAAGAACATTCCATTGATCATTACATCATCTGAGTTAGGTAAATCTCCATGTTTAACATAGTTAGTATTTTTATATGCAGGGTGTCTAAGGATATTACCTGAGAAGATAGTTCTACACTCAATGTTGTTCTTTTCTAAGTGATCCATTAACTCACCTCTCTTAATACCTCTGATCATCATAGGGAATGAGAACCAACATACATCGGCATCTTGATCAAACTCCATAAGTTGTAATTCTTTGTATTTACTAAACCTGTTGTATAGAGACTTAAAGTTTTCTAGCCTTCTCTTACGCATCCAGTCAATCTTTTTAAGTTGAACTCTACCCATAGCACATTGAAGCTCTAAAGGTTTCATGTTGTAGCCTATTTCCTCATAGACATATCTTGATCTGTAATCCTCTGGTAGTCCTTCATAGTCATATAGTTCATCTGTACCAGTAGCACGTCCCCACTCTCTTAGTTTCTTAACAGTGTCAGCTAATTCTTCATTGTCTGTTAGAACAGCTCCACCTTCACCAGTTGTGATAATATGTGCTGCGTGGAATGATACACAGCTTAGGTCTGCGTATACATCAACGTATTTACCATCTATTAATGTTCCATATCCATCACAGTTATCTAGCACGATGATACAGTCATCACCAACAATATTACGTAGAGCTTTAGTATCAACGGGATTAGAAGCAATGTTGACAGCAATGACAGCACTAATCTTTTCATGTTGGGTAGCTTTTTTAACTTCTTCTAAGTCTAGTAATAATGTCTTAGGATCTACATCTATTACATAGGGAATTAGTCCACATTGAATGATTGCATTGAAAGCAGTAGGGAAATTGACAGCAGGGATGATTACTTTAGAACCCTTTTCTAGTTTGAGTGCAGTAAGAGCAATAAGTAGGGCTGAAGAGCCAGAATTGACTACTACAGCACGTTTAACACCAGTATTTGATGCTAGTTCTTCTTCAAAGGCAATAGATTCAGGACCAACAGTCCATCTTTCACCGTTATTAGATAACATTACGTCCATTACAGCTTTAACTTCTTCTAATCCAAGGATAGCTCCACCATATTTAATACGATCTTTAATTTGTTCAAACATTAATCTCCTTTTCGATAGTTATTACAGGGGGTAGTTCTTTTTTTTTAACCCAGTTCCAAGTTTTAATTAATCCTTCTCTTAGTGGGGTTTCTTTATAGTTAAATAGTTTCCTTTGTAGGGTATGATCAGCTAAGAACATTGATATCTCTTGAGGTCTTGCTGGTTTCATCTGTACTTCTGTGGTTAATCCAGTTACTTCTTGTAGGATGTCTGACAGTTCTTTGATACTAATCTCATTCTCTGCACCCATGTTCATAGTCATGTTGGGAGAGTATAAAGAGTTGACCATTACTTCTACAACATCATCGACATATGAGAAGGCACGTTTCATCTTACCTTCACCAAATAACATATATGGTTCACCTTCCATTAGTTTACGCATGAATAGAGCAACTACATTCTTGTATGGGTCGTCCATCTTCTGTCCAGGTCCATAGATGTTGTGAGGTCTGAATATTACATATTGAAAGCCATACACCTTGGCCATTATCTTAAGGATCTGTTCACTAGCTAACTTATTAACACCGTAAACATCTTTAGGGATAGTAGGACCATCTTCTTTGTAAGGAACTGTTGCTTCTCCATAGACTGCTACACTTGATGTGTATAAGAACTTCTTAACTCCTACGTTAACAGCTGATTTTAATACGTTGACGAAGATACCGATATTTCTTTGGGTCATATCTACAGGAGATACTTGACCTCTGGCTTCTGCTGCGAAGGCTGCTAAATGATAGACTACTTCTGGTTTAAATTCATTGAATACATCGTCTACTTTCCTTTTATTTCTTAGATCATATCCGTGTTGTCTTGATAGTCCTAAGACTTCATGTCCTTGTTTCTCTAGTTCTTTTACGAGGTTTGATCCTACTAGACCAGTATCACCAGTACAAATTATCTTCATAGATCTCCCCAAGGTTTAATTATTTCTTCTAAGTGAGAACTCATCCATTTGACACAATCTTCATCCGTTACTTCTTCTGGTATTGTGAATTGTAGGTCAATTTTCTTCTCTATTTCAGGATCTCTTACGATTGGTAGATTACCTTTTCTCATTTGGTCTACCATCCATACGTATCTAGGGTCATTCATTCTTCTAGTACGATTAACACTAGAGCCACCTTCGTCTACTCCTAGAGTTGACCAATGATCAATACAGATACACTGATTAGTGTCATCAACCCAGAGATTATAACCAAGAGCCTTAGCTCGATAAATGATTTCTGTGTCATCCCATCCAAGTGCTTCGTCATAAAACTCCCAATAGCCATTCAAGGCTTTTAATGTTGATAATGGAACAGCTCCGAAGTTCTGTTCAAAGTCTCTTATTACGTCTGATCTTCTAACTCCGTTGTTCTGTATCCTGATATTTTTCCTCATAAACTTACCTATGACATCTAGTGATCCATCAAACCAATCCTCTTTGTTATCCACATTAGGTTTAATCTTAGGAGCATAGTAGTTATCACATGGAGCAATGAAGTCTCCTGGGTGTTGTTTACTAACTCTTAGTAGTTCTTCTAGGCTCGTTGGAGTAAGCAGGACGAAATCTTGCAAGAAGACGAAGAGGTATCCTGATGCTTTTTCAATAGCCAGATTATTTGCATTGCAAAGACCATAAGTCCTATCAGTACCACCTTGATGAATGTATTTAATATCCAGATTGTATTGTTTTGCATATTTATCAGCTATCTCCTTCCTACTTTCTTCTTGACCATCTACAATTATAACCTCAAAGTTGGTGTGAGTCTGAGAGGCAAGGTTACTACACATTATGTTGAACCACCCGTCCCTAATTGAAGGAATAAAAACTGTTACCTTGTCATCATGCTTGGTAGGTTCAAAGTCCCACTCTTTAGCAATGTTAGACCAGTCATATTTACGTACAAACTTCTGGCATTTAGTAACCATCTTCTTCCATCTAGGTTTATCACCCATGATAGAGAGTAACTCTTCTAGGTATTCTTCTCTGACTCCATCGTTTCTGATGTCACCTTCTATTAAGATTCCTTTACAAGCAGTCTCTTTAAGAGCTCCTAGTGTCATAGTGACAGGTAGTAAACCGTCATTTTGAGCTTCTAAGGCTGTAATACAATTAATTTCTGTAAATTCGGTAGGGTACGCCCAGATTCCACAATTCATTCTAACTTCTTCTAGTTTATCTTTACCAACTCTTCCATGCTCTGTAATACCATCTTGTTTCATTAACTCTACCTGAACTTGTTTCCAAGCTTGTCTCTCTTTGTTGTTGGCAGTAGCTTTATCAAATAAATCCCAACCATAACAGATATCTAATGTAGCATCTGGATACTTGCTCTTAATCTCTTTCCACATAGAAAGGAGTATATCTAGAGACCTATCATACGAACTTCCATAAAACAACTTATGGTGTCGGGGCGTGCTTAAGTGGACTTGTTTTAAGGTTGTGGTAGTGTTCTTTTTGGTGTTTTGAGTTGTTTTCATATAATTCTAAGTTTTCTATTTTATTGTTTTGTTTATTTGCATCTTTATGGTGGACAATCTCATCAATACTAAGATACCTCTCAATTTTGTCCTCAATAACAAGTCTGTGTTCTCTAACATACCCGTGGTAATCACAATTTGGATGCTCCTTGTTCCATATTAATATATATCCGTCTTTATCTATTCTTTTACCACCTTTCCATCTTGGATTTTTACTCCCACTAACATCAGCGTGGTTGGATGACATATTCTGTCTGGCTTCCAATCCCATTTTACGCCCCTTCCAATAACCCACAACTGTTTTGTTCCATTTCGATTTACAAACTCTATTACAGAATTGTTTTTTGTATTTCTTAATTTGACTGGGATACTTCTCAACATCTTTATTACACTGATGACATTTAACTGTTTGCATAAACTAATTATAGCACGTCTTACGATAAGGGTAAACCTGTCATAGCTCGATCCCCAGAAGAGTTTATGGTGTTTCATTTTGTTTCTATTAAGTAACTAGCTGATACAAATCCGACAACTGCCCAGATTGTATAGATGTCTAAGTCTCCATCGTTAAGAAGCATAACTCCTCCTAATATTATCACTGCTGTAGTAGCGTGAACAAAAACCTTTAATGCTTTTTTCATACGTTTATTCCATTACTTATTATTTGTATTTTATCATCTGGTACATCTAGTAACATATCTCTATGGTATTGGCTTTTAACCATGATCTTATCTATGGCATTAATTATGTGAGCTGGGTAATCTACTTGGTTTACTACATCATGTAGATCAACGATAAACTTATTACACTTAATCACTGGAGCCATGATAGGACCTCTCCACTGTATAAAGATATTAAACTTATCCCCTTTGTTGAAGTAGTACCACGGTAAGTAAGTAACTCCACCCTGTTCTCCCATGTGTTCAGGATCACCGTAAATTGTGACTTTATAACCCATATCAACCCATGCTTTTGATAGCTCAATGACTGCTGTCTCTGATCCTCCGATACCTTTAGACAGGCTTTTAGAGTCCCACTTCTCGAAGTGTTTACCTCCGAAGTTAGCAAAGTAACAAATCTCTTTGTCTCCCCATATCCTTGGGCTGGTTGTTTTCTTTCTATGATTGATTGCAAATGGTTGTTCAGAGATAACTAGAGGTAGTGCGTTTAACATTCCTCTTATAGATTCTTTATCTCCTATGTTCTCTAGGTAGTTAAGAAGGCTTAAGGTATTCTCTGATGCGTTCTTTAAGTCCTGTCTGTCCATTAAGAAGAGTAAGTTTTCATGGTTCTCTTCAAGAGGTTGTTCTTTGAGTAGAGCTTTGGCAGCTTCAACAGCACCATCAATGTCTTTGTCTACTTGGTATTTAAGTTTAAGAATGATTTGAGCTAGTAGTACCTTTAACTCTTTAGGGTTGCTGATACCTGCTGTCTTGCTATCTAGTTTCATTTGACCACATAGTTCAGTCCAATGTCTTGCTTCTCTGTTACGTCCTACATTAAAGTAGGCTAGAGCTAGTCTTACATAGTGAAGAGGTTGATGAGGGTACTCTGAGATTGCTTTGTGTAGATATTTAATAGCTTCGTGGTTCTTACCCATCTTAGTAGAACAGATAGCCATGAGGTCACAAGCATTGGCTCGTTCTTCATCCCATCCACTCTTAGTGAGGTATTCTTCGCCCATCTCAATACAAAGTGGTAGTAAGTCTCCACCTAGTTCTGTATAGATCTTCATTAGGTATAGAAGTGTTCTAGGATCGGCAGTATCTTCTTCACGTTCTTGTTTGAGTTGTAGTTCTAAGATTCTCTGGTTACGTTGCATCTTTTCTAGTGATTCATCGGCACTGGCAGTGTGCATAACAGCCATTGGTCTATCTTCTTGGTGATAAGGGAACTTAGTATAGTTATTCTTTTGTCCTTCTACTGGAACTGGTGTTTCGTGTAGTCTACCCTTCCATGTAACAACTCCTGGTCTAATAAGTCTTTCTCTATAGTGTTCAATGTCTACTTCTTTAAATGTTTGTAAGCTTGGCTCACCATCGAAGGAACAACCGTACCAATATGCTAGGAATACTACATCTTTACCATTAGTCTGTGCTTGTTTGGCTAATTCTTGTAAGTGTTCACCACCTACTAAGAGATCATCTGCATCTTGCCAGTAAATAAAGTCAGTATCTTTAGGAACTCTGTTAAAAGAATGGTTTCTTTGTGCTGAAAAGTCATCTGTCCAAGGTAAATGAGTGTAATCTATCTCTACATTAGGAAATATACCTCGAGTAGACTCAATGAGAGCCTCAATTTGGGATGTTTCTTTACCATTGGATGTGATCTGAGCGAACTTGACGTAGGGAAGTACTGAATACAGTGATTCTTTGAATGATTTAACTTCTGAGTCGTCTTTAACGATGATACTGAAGGATATTTTAAGCATAGTTACTAGTCCTTAGTTCTGGTATTTTTTTTGATAGGGGTGTGTAGAATCTTTTGTCTTGAACTTTAACCCCTGGCATTAGTATTCTTAAGATTCCTTCAAATCTGACAGGATATGCTATTGAAAAGATACCACCCTCTTTGATGGATTGTTTAACTGTTCTTTCGTTATCTCTTTGAAACTTTGTGCTTTCTACAAACTCTTTATGTTCTAGTGGGAAAAGTGATACCCATATTTTATATGCTTCTACTGATAGTTCTACGATTGTTTTATTGGCTACTTGAGAGTTACCTTGATTACCTTCTACTCTAACACTATCATCTATGCCCATTTTATTAGATTTAGTTATTAGATGGGAAATAGCAAAGGCTAATTCTTGTTCTTTTGCTGTTAGGCTGAGGCTCATGTGGGTAGTATATCATAGTGGATAATTCTTCTTATTTTATATGTTCTAACGGTTAATATTGTATGATACATTTTTAATAAACAAGTGTTGTGATAAATAAAAACTCCCCCTGTTAAGGGGGAGTAGTTGACTTGTTATTCGAGTAAAACTGTGTTTACAGCTTATTGTCAAATCCAGTCCTCTTAGCAGATGCTCTTTGGGCGAAGGATACCTCTGTGAATTCAGTGGTATACATACCTCTCTCTGAGTGACCTACTCTTGCAAGTGGGACCCATTTAGGTTCTCCGCCTACTAAGAATGAGTGTTTAAATGTTTCTTCTCTAAGAGCATATACTGCGAGAGCATTACCCAAAGTAGCTGAAACATTAACTGCACGGACATCCTTATGAGGGATAATCTTAACTTCTTGACCAACTTGAGAGTCATAGACTCTGATTTGATTAACAAGTTTCTTTTCACTAGCATCGATGTTTCTAGTAAGATTAGAAGTGAATCCTGAGATTCTTCTACTAATGATCATAGGACATACGAGGATATCTGCGATGAATTCCATACCGACTTCATCGTAAGAATCTTGCATCATATCGTTAAGCTCTATTTCTGTGAAAGAAGTACCAGATGCTCTGAATGTAACGTTGGTTGAGATCATGTTGTCAAAACCATTCATTCCACTAGCAATACCTGATAATCTAGCAACTACATCACCATTAACAGAGACGAATTCCATCTTAGCTTTTAATCTCTTAAGAGCTCTATCTTTTTGAAAAGACATAGGGTCTTCACCAGTGATGGTGCTCATTCCTTTGGCTGTATCAGAAATCTGAATTGTCTCATCTAAGATGACAGTATAGTTATTAGTACGTGTTGGAGATGATAGATCGCTATATGAAGCGTCTGCTCCTTCGATAACACCTGTGACTGATGTAGGACGTGCTGTGTTGTATGTAGACCATTCATGCAAAGCATTTGTGGCTGCAGGAGCAACTCCTAAGTTAGTCATAAAGTAGTTATCGGTGTTTGGTGAAACGTCTTTCAGAATAGATAGAAGTGAATCCACCTTGTCTGTAGCGTTTGCATATTGTTTACCGAATGCCATTTTGTTCCTTTATATATATTATTAAGACTCCAGTCTTCTCAACCTCTCTGCCATGGCATTGTCGTCATGTAGGGATCTTGCCTTAAGTGACTCAAAGCTCTCACCGGTTGATTGTCTTGGTGTCGTGCCTGATACTGCGACTTGATTTCTTTGTTCTAGAACCTTTTGAGCTTTTACTTCATTAGGTTGAGTCCTAAAGTACTTTGAAAGTTTACTTGCTGATGCCATTGCGTCACGTGTGCCTGATGTTACCATCTGTGACGTTAAGTCATTCCTTACAAGTTCATATGCTTCTTGATTGAAGCTTTCTGACTTGGGGTCTAACTCTGGATAAGATTGATAGAGAGCTTTGGTTTCGCTGTTAATCTCGAATCGAGATATACGTTCCTCTGCTTTCCTCGCCCTTTCATTAGCCTCTTCAGCTTGCTTTCTTGACTTCTTAGCCTCTTCTAGTTCATTCTTCAAGAACTCAGCATTGACATATCCTTGATCATCCACCAGCGTTGGTGCTGGTTTAACCTCTTGCGGTACTTGCTGGTTGTAAACAGGTTGCAACTGAACTGGTTGCATATATTGCTGTTTAGTTTCCTGCGGTACTGGTGCAGTAGGTGTACCAAGAAAGTCTAATACAGAAGGTAGATCTTTACGGGCATCAAGTTGGTGTTTAAGTTCCTCCTTTTCAGCTTTAAGTTTCTCGAACTGTTCCTTTGTGCGTTCTTTAACACTTGGGTCTAGTTCACCCTCCACGGGTTCTTCTGTTGGGGTCTCTGGGGTGGACATAACCTCTGCGGTTTCCTCGCTTTGAGGTTGCTCTTGAGTTTCCTCTACAACAACATCTTCTTGTCCGTTTTCGATTTCTTCAGGCATGAGAAATCTCCTTTAGCTCGATTGAATAACTGCTCTATTTTAGGTCAGAGCATACGACCCGAGTTAATTATTCTTATACACACATTGAGGTTAGGTTATCAATACTATTGAGGTTGGGAAGCTTTTACGATGTCTATTATCCTAGCACCAGTATATCCCACTGGGCACTTCTTACATCTGGCTTCAGTTGAGGAGACTACATATAATTCATGTTGGCATTTGGGGAAGTTTAGTTCAGTCTTATGAGTTTTACCTAGACTGTCATCTACTTTATTTAATGGAGGCAAGTTGTTGGACATTTTGTTGTTCTACTCTAATAGCTATTTGACGTGATCTTTCTTCTGCTCCTGATAGTTTATCTATGAGTCTTTCATAACCCTTAGCAGTTCCATAGGATAAGAAGTACTCTCTTTGAAACTCTTGTAAGTCTGCCTTAGGTTCAATCCACTTATTAGATATAAAGCTATTGAGGTAGGGCAGGAGGTGCTGTTGGAAGTCCTTGTTGTGCCATAGGCGATTGAATGCCTGCTGGTTGAGGAGCTCCTTGCTGTGCCCCTGGATTCGCTTGTTCTTCTGCTCCTGGTTGAGTTTGGATTTCAGTGAAGAATCTTGTTGCGTCCTTAGCACCGCTTGCTTCGAGGGTTTCAATGATGATTTCTTTGGCATTAGGTTTTACTCCTTCTTGTGCCAGTAATTGTAGCACAGTCTGATTGTTGAATAGTAAGTCTGTAGCCTGTTGTCTTGCTGCGGTCATTTCTTGATCTGCACCTGAAGCCATACTCTTAACATCTGGTATGTAATCAAATCTACCTTCTAAGTCTTCTGGTAATAAGCTCAAGTCTGCTTCTTGTCCACTCTCATCAATAGTCATTTTAGGTTTAATGATGACCTTATCTAAGTTCTTCTCGTTGGGATTCTCTACAACTGGATGAATAGGAGTTCTAGCAGCGTCCATCATGGTATTGATCTGTTGATCACTGACTTCACCGTTCATTTGAGTAACTGTGTCACCGATTAGTTGTAGATCTTCATCTTTTACAGTCATTTGGTCTAAACCAGACTGTTTGAAGAAGGCAAAGTCCTTTTCACCTATGATCTTTAGTACATACTCGTGCATATCAGTGTTAGCAAAGAGGAACTGTTGGTTATTAGATACCCACATGCTCATCATGTCTGCTAAAGCGTCTGATAAAGCGTTCTGGTTGTCTTGATCTCTTACATTCTGTTGTCTTTGAGTGTTCTTGATCTCTGTAGCAGTCTTATCGTTACTAAAAGGGTCTACACTTCCTACTCCTTGGCTCTGATCACCCATTGCAGTGTTAAATGCTGAGATTAATGAAGAGTAAGTTGTTTGAAAGTATCTTAATGGTTCACCACTACCTTGATGCTCTTGTACATTATCTGTTTTATCCATGATCCAGAGAGCTTCAGGACCCCATTCTATTGTTTCCATCCTTACACCTGATTCAGTTACCTTCAAAGGTGGTTTCATATGGATGTTCATTGTGTCTAAGAATCCACAAATGGTGGCTTGAATAGCTCTCCATAGTGGTAGTACACTCTCAACCTCTGACTCACCCCAAGCATCATCGCTTAGAGGGAAGTATTTAAGCTGAACAATAGGAATCTTGCCATGTTTATATGGGTTATCTATTTCTCTTAATAAGACATTGTGCTTAGGTGAGAAGGTTATCCATTTATCCTTACGATATTCAGTTACTACTTCAACTACTGGGAAGGCGTGGTCTTCACCGAGCTTATCATCTAATCCTTTTAAGGTTTTGATTCTTGATACATAGTTATTATCTCTTCTATCCTGAGTTTCTTTATCAATGTTCTCTTTAAGTTCTGCTAGACCTGGATACTTTGGTTCACCTGGGAAGGCGTTCTCATTCTCTAACTCTTCTAAGCCAATAAACTCACTGACTTGAACCCAATTAGTATCTCTAACATTGTTACCATTGATCATTCCTACATTACGT
>Ga0222655_1000581_pt1 | contig 15446 bp, 16 predicted proteins | sample AntAcemetagen423_FD_179857 | JGI IMG/M metagenome (GOLD analysis project Ga0222655, IMG submission 179857) | Saline water microbial communities from Ace Lake, Antarctica - #423 | ecosystem: Environmental > Aquatic > Non-marine Saline and Alkaline > Saline | place: Antarctica: Ace Lake... | reverse complement strand
GGTACTATATAAGTCTTAATCCAAATATAAATTGGGATATCATTCAATCCAATAAAGATAAACCGTGGAATTGGAAATGTTTAAGTATAAATATGAACCTAGATACAATATCAGATAATTTAGACCAACCATGGGACTGGGAAACCATAAGTATAAATAAACATATTACTTGGGATTTTGTTGAGAAAAATATAACAAAACCATGGCGTTTCTATACATTAGGCGAAAATCCAAATCTTACATAGGAAACTGTACTATTATATCCAAATGAAAATAGGAATTGGTTAAGAAGGCATTTCATCCGTCCAGAATCAAAAAATGTCTTCACCTTGGATATGATATAGATGATCTTTAAAAATAAAATTTATACTTTTCTTGTTTATTCATTATATATTTTAATGATTGTTTTACTTAATTTTTTAGGCTAATTTGTTGAGTCCAAAATTTTATAACTACTAGTGAGCTGTGTTGAGTAATCATACGTTTTAAATATTGTTTATCATTTACAAAGAATTGTTGTCTTAAGCTTTTAACATTTAAAATGCCGATATTATAAAAAATTGAAATAATACTTATAATTCAATAACTAGAAGAATGACCGAACTAATCCGTATTCCAAATATTGAAAACTATACTCAGGAAATTATTAATGGAGAACTTATACTTACACCAAAAAAACAATATATGACAGAAAATGAACTTAATATGACTCAGATTAAACACTCAACGATTGAAGGATGTATAATCAAAAAAGAAGAAGAAAATATATCAACCAATACGAGTTATCGGTCTGTTTTAGTTGATATATGGAAATCTATGCCAACCCAAAAAATATTGCAAACTACTACATTTAATTTCAAATTAACAAAGGAAAATGGCGAAAAAGGTTATAAATGGTGCGATGATATTTGTATGTCATTTCAAAGCAAGGACGCGAGAGGAACACTCAAAGAAATACTTAATATGGTTAAAGTAAATCAATTTACCATTGAGTTGTCAATTAAATTAGAAACAGGTAGAATCATTCATTTTAAAATAGAATAATCAGAATTTAAAATGTTAAAAGGTCTAATAATAAATATTCTAAATTTTCAGGCAAATTGATTATTTTATTATCATTACATGATAATGTATTTACACCCTTGAAGATTTAAAATGGCACGCTTAATGCCAAAAAATAAAAAAGGTTTGCCCTTCGCAGAGCGTGTAAATTTTGGTTTTGGTAGTTACTCTAAACTACCTGATAAATTCTTGCTTCTGGATAAATAATTTGGTCTTTCTTTATTATTTATCGCATTATAATCAATTTTATATATATTTGTAGCACCATTTTTGAGAAATTAAATAAAAATGGAATTAATTATACACAAATAGATACTGAAAAATTTAAATTTATTGTTGGAATTATTCAAATGACAAAAACAATAAATTATAAAGATAAAATTACGCTTGGTATTATTATTTGAAAAAAATGAATATTGAATTTTATATTGATGAAATTAATGTAATAAATAAACCAGAACCTGAAATGAAGGATAATTCTAAACCAAAATCTAAAACAAAATCTAAATAAACTCTTTCCAAAAGTCCTTCTTAAATTCTTTGAAAATATTCCAATCTATTCTAAATGATGAAAATATACAACTTTGAATAATCTTATCAAATTTATCACTTTCAATAACTTTACTAATCAAAGTTGCTTCTTCTAAATTATCAACTTGTATTGCCATAGCTCCATGTGTCATTCCATATTTACCCTCCATGTCAATAACAGGTTTATATATTCCACTTTCTCCAAAAATTACTTTGGATACTCCAAAATGTCCTCTATCATTTACCTTACTATACATATATCTAATACCCGCTTTAGGTGTAGAATGGATACAAGGATATTTAAACACATTTGTTTCTTTAGATGATACTCTATCTTTTTTATCAGCTCCATAAGCAGTTCTATCATACATAATAGGACAACGTTCATCATCCTTTTTTGCTAATAGTTTATTAATTTCTATAATATTTGAATTAGGCAACCAAGATAATTCACATAAATTAATTTCATTTTTGTTTCCATCTCCGTCCAATATAACTGTATTTTTGTATTGATTTGTTTTTTGAATTAAATACCAATCGTATCGTGTTCCGCAGTGAAATACTTTTTGTCCGTCTTTTATTCCGTGTATTTCTAAATATAACATTTGATTTTCTTTTGTCATTAAGTCAAACATTTTTGTAAATTTTCCTCTTTCTGTGTTTGGTTTTCTCCAACCTGGAGGATGAACAAATAGTAAATAACCATTTGGCAATAACCATTCATTAAGAGATTTTTTTGTAAAATTTTGCCAAATTGTATTTCCTGTAGCTGTATCTCCACTTGAATTATATGGTGGATTACCAATAACAGCATCAAAACCATAAATATTCCACTTATCTTCAATATTTAATTTAAGCGTATCGCCGGTATAATGATTAAAGTCAAAATCCAACTCATCTAATCCACAATAGCTTTGGACATGACATTTCATTATTTCTGTTGTTATGAAAACATTTAACGCAGTTAGATCCGCATAATATATACACTCCGTCATAATAACACGATATCTTTCCATTTCATCAGGATACATTTCTTCAAGACCTTTATAAAATCTATCAAATATACCTAATACAAAATTTCCTTTACCACAGCAAGGTTCAAATACTTTGTGAGGGGTTTTCCAAAACTCTACTGGAACTATGTTTAACATTTCATCAACCAATTTAACAGGGGTTGGAACTTCGGCATTCTTTTTTTTTTCATCATTTGTAGGTATAAAATGTTTTTCAATAAGCTCACGCAACTTATTAGCAGGGGCTATGCTATAAATCTCACGAATGTTATTCACAATTTCAGCATTATTATCTATAATATGGTTCATAGTCATTACTATATAATCTATATTATCTTTATTCAAATCAATTTTTTTGTCTCTTAGTAATGAAATAATTAATCCACTTGTTTTTTCACTTGTAAATATCTCCTTGAAATCAAATAACTTATATGACCTTGAAATTAACGCTAATAATGGAAATAAGAAGGTCTTGCACATTTCGTATGTTCGGTTAATCAACACTTCAATCTTAGCGGTTTCTTCTTCATTCAACTTATTTTCATTTTCTTTGGCTTTATCATCTGGAGGGTCAATTTTAACCTTTGTTTTATCACCCTTAGGACAATCTTGTTGTTCTCCTTCTAAATCTTCATTTATTTTTTTTAATTCTCTTTTTTGAAAATCTATTTTTATAAAATCACGCATATCATCATCACAAATGAGATTTTCTAAGAAAGGCGTATCATCAATTTCTTTCATAATATTTTCTGCTTCTTTTTGGTAGTAAGACATTATCTCAATGTTTGTTAATTTTCCATTATTTATTTGTTGTGGGTCAAATAAGAATACATTATGTTCGAATAAATAATATAATATTTCCGCATTTGTTTTTGTAGTTTTTGTATTTCTTCTATGTTTTTGAATTATATCAATCAAATGCAAATAACTTCTTTGAATATTCATATCTACATTTATTCCTATTGTTTTACCCTCTGCCTCTGTTAAAGCTCTTGAAAATCGTTGTTTTTGGTTGTCTAAATTATGTCCGTCATCTAATGATATTGTAACATCACAATCCGTATATGTAATGCCTACACTACCTTTATTGCCTAATAATAAAATACAACCTTTTTTATTTTCTTTTTTTGTCTTATTCATTATTGTTTTAATGTATTCATTATATTCTTCTTTAACATTTCCAGTATCTTCCGTTGAATTAGAATATTCTATATTGTAAACACTCCATAAATTATGTGTTTCTAAAAATTGTTTTAATGTTTTTTGTAAGAATGAAATTGTGTTATTTCTTGTATGAGTTGGAAGATATATGATAAATAGTAATGGTTTTTCAATGGTTGATTTTCTTGAGTCACGACTTGTTTGTGTATTTTCAATTTGTTTCATAATTGTTTCTCTCATTCTGTTTGTTGAAATAATATAATCAAAGAACCCTTTTAATATATCTATTCCATCAGTAGTTTTACATAATTCAAATTCTTCCGCATATTCTACTTCACCCTTCTCATTAATAATTTGTTTTAACGCAAACAACGAACCACAATTATAACCAAAATTAGTTCCATGTTTAGTGTTGTATTCGTTTATCTCCGTAATTAATAAATCAGGAATAGAATATTTCATTAATACCTGTGTAGGATGTTTAGAATAATCTTTATTTAGAGTGTCATTTTCTAAACACTCTGTAAATGTATTTCCATGTCGTCTAACCATATAATCAATTATATATTCTCTATTTTTTACTTCCGGTTTTACCAATTCTTTCATAAATGCTTCATCTTCAATTTCCCATTCATAAATACAAGAGCTATGGATTCTATAATATTTTTTTGTTTTATCTGATGTTCCCGACGCAAATATATTTAGTTTTATATTTTTACGAATTTCTTCAACATCACTATCAACATCTAAAATTTCTCTTTTTGTTTTATCGGTTGATGAACCTTGATGTGCTTCGTCAGTAATAATTGCGTCAAAACCCATTTTTTTTAATAAATCTTTTTTCTTGTTTTTTCCATTTATTTTAAGATATTGAACACTACAAAATACAATACCATTAAAGGTTTCGTCAATTGTATCAAATTCTTCTTGTAATTTGTAATTAATATTTTTAAAATCAATATATTTTTCTAAATCATTCATAAAACTATTTATAGTTGCTGGAACAGATGTCATGATTAGTATTTTTTTATAATCATGTTCCAATAAATATTTACATATTAATAACATAGTAATACTTTTACCGCTTCTTGGTTTGTGTGCTATACACCACATTTTATGTTTGTTTGTCAAAAACGACTTTACAAATTTTATTTCGGTCATTTTTTGATGTAATTTTTTTGTTAATTGTTGTCTTGGTGATAATAAATATTCCGCATTAATGAAATCAATAAATTCATCGATACTTAATACATTAGTAAATCTTTGACAAAATACATCTAAAGCTTTAATAATATCTTTTTCATCCAATAATAAACCATTTTCTATAATTTTATCGTGTATTTGTTTATCAATATTTAGTTTATTTTTGTATTTGTGTTTTATAACAATGTCTTTATCCTTAACAAATAATCCAATTTTATAGTCATCTGTTATATTTCCCTTGGTTATTGTGTTGTCTATTTTTGATACATCAGTTTCACTATACTTGTTTTTATATTTAATTGTAAATAAAACAAGAGTTGCTCCCTGTTTTATAACCATATCAACGATATTATTTCCCCCTCCATCAACCTTTACCTTTAATAAAGAATTAATATTTTTAATTTGTTTTAAGTTTTGTAATTGTCCGTCATAAATTTCTGTATAATTTATATTTTCTATACACTTTAGAACGATAAGGATTTGACAAATAGTTTCAAATATCCATCCTTGTCTTCTTTTATCATATAATTCTTTGTTTTCCTTCATAATAACATCAAATAATTCCTTACCGGTTAATTTTATATTTGCCAGCATATTCGCCAATACATCTTTACGTAATACTTGTTTATTAAATACACTTTTTTCTTCATTTTCAATTATTGACTCAACCTTTTTAGTCAATCCCTTAAGGGTAGATTTATCCCTTTTTGTTTTTTTGATAACAATATTTTCTTCCTCACTATCCGCATGATTAATCTGTTTAAATTCGCTCATATTTAAGTATTGTATTTATTATTTAATAAAAAGTAAATCAATTTTTTATAGGATGAACTTTATAGTTTGGAAATATATGTTTGTCTAAAAATTCTAATAATCTTTCTTTTGTCATAACTCCAATTCATATAATTCTTTTATAACGCATTTTGTATTACTTATTGTTACTAATAAAGTAAATTTACGAAATACAAATTTATTTGATGTTCTTATAATACATCTCTTATCCAAATTACAACGACTATAAGTTTGTTTTAAGGTAGAGCCAAAACTTGTTTCATCTAAACAAATAATTTTATTGATATAAAATTTATGAACTTCTGTAAAAAATTTATTCATTTCATTTTCTTTCTCAATTGGTTTCTTTTATCTTTCTTTTGGAAAATATTCGTCTCTGGTTCTTTTTATTCTTTTGTTATTATCTCTTATTACTTGTCCTAAATGTTGAGTTGTAATATCAAACAATGGATACTTCTTTTTTAAGTAAATTGTTGGTTTTGTTTCAATAAATCTAAATCAGTATTTAGTTATGGTTTAGTAATTTACAAGATATATGTTTTTGATTTTTCTTGTAAGATTTTTAGAAGTTTTATATTTATATATCCATTTTTACTGCAGATTTATTACAATCAAAGATTTTACAATTATTGTCATAACCGACATTATGATTTAAGTAATAATTAACGGCAGATAATTAGAACTTTTATTCTTCAAAATAGAATAAAATTATATTAAGCGTGCCATTTTAAATCTTCAAAGGTGTAAACCTACTGGCAAACTAGGCAATTGAGTTAATGAACAATTTATACAATCAAAAAACGTACAATCATCTGGTACTGGTGGTATGATGCGCGGTTTGATTTGTTTCTTTATTTAACCCATTAGTTACGAGTGATAATGTATAACTCGTGATATATATTATTTATGATTTTTTAAGGGAAAACTACAATGTTTCAACAAATGAGCATCTACTTTACTTGCTGGACCACCTGTGATAGCACTTGCCAAACGAGCCATACCCCACGACTTTGCCGTTTGATTCGGTCTTGAACCGCTACTATAATACGCACCCATACCTTTATTTACGATTTTATTCAGTATTTTTCTTGAGCAACCAGTTTTTTTTATTAATTCTTTATTGATTAACAATGGTTCTATATTGTACATTGTCTTTACTTTTTTCAAATGTTTTGACGGTTTCGAGCGAAATGACTTCATAGATTTGCGTGTATAATATTTATTTTTTTTATACATTTTAATGGATTTCATTAGTTCGCGTTTTTGTTTACGTTTATCATAGACATTTAAACTATTTGGAATATATTTTTTATTCATTATAAATAACAATATAAATAATAATTAATGAATTACTTATAATGACGAATGAAATTTTAATGATTCAAACGGTTCAAATCTCTCCATTTAAAATTTTAATTACAGCATTGAAAGATATTTTATTAGAAACTAACATTACTTTTCAAAAAGATGGTATGCGGATAGTGAATATGGATAAATCGCATACAATTTTAGTCCATTTACATTTGTTAAGTGATCATTTTGAACGATTTCAATGTAACAAAGAAAAGATTATCATTGGCGTCAATATGGCACATTTATTCAAGTTAATCAATACAATTGATAATGATGAAACACTAAGCATATATATCGAAGAAGAAGATTATAATAGCGGTATTGTTGAAAATTTGACGCTAAAATTTGAAAATAAAAACAAAGAACAATGTAAAATCCAAAAACTAAAACTCATTGAACCTGACAATGAAGATTTAGATATTCCTGATGTTAAATTTTCATCTATCATTAACTTACCTTCTTCTGATTTTCAAAAAATTATTCGAGACTTGAATGCCATTTCTGAAAAATTAGAAATAAAATCTATTAACAATCAACTTATTTTCAAGTGCGTAGGTACATTTGCGAGTGCGGAAATTATACGCACAGAATCGGAGGAAATGGGTATGATACAAAAAACCGATAAAATTATACAAGGGTTTTATTCCTTGAAAAATTTGAATTATTTTATAAAATGTACGAATTTATGTAATCAAATCGAAATATACTTGGACAATGACTTGCCATTGATTATCAAATACAACGTGGCATCTCTTGGTGAAATTAAATTGGGATTGTCTCCAATACCTGGTTAAAAGGTTGAATCACCAATAGTTCTAACAAAAAATATATAAAAATAGAATTGACAAACAAACACCAAAGCGAACCATATCCTTTACCAATATAATAAATCAACGCAAAAAAAATAAATAAGAAAATTAGGGATATGTAATGTTTATTGTATAACAAAGGAAAAAATAAAAAGAATAAATAAAAAGAAACAGGTAATCGTGTATATTGTGTCCAATTCCAAGTTAAATGTCCGCGAGGTGATATAGCGGTATGAATATAAGTGGTTTGAAAATTATACAACACATAAATAAATGCGATTATACCATAAATCATAACGAATTGATTTCTAAATGAAATATCTTTTATTAAATATAAAGAGGTAATCGGTTGAACCACTAAAAGTATAAACCCTAATATAGATAAATTATGATTTATACTTTTATTATGAATATTTCTCCATAAAAAAAATTCAATGAGTTGCATCAAAACAATCGACAATACAAACAAATATGCATATTCATTTTTAAAGAAATCTATTTTATAGTCCGAATAAGTATTATTCATTTTGATAAAACATAATGTAAATATTCCAAATAAAAAAGTATTGATCGAAACATATTGATTCCAACACATAATAATAGGTTATATTTAATATTCATGTTTTTTAAATAAAAAACCCTTGTAATCTACTCCCTTTATAGGTATAAAAATATCAGTATTTTTATACGTACAATCTTTCATCCATATTTTTAAAATACAAAACGTTTTTTTGGGAGACACACTAATACCATTCAAATGGTGTAGTATTTCCTTATTTTCAACTAAATCACCGCCCACCATATGATATAGGATTTGCCTCCAAACAAACTCGATGTCTTTGTTATGTATTTTAAACGAAAAACTACCACCGTCTCTATTTTTAGGTTCTTCCCATAAAGGTTGTATATCTTCTTTCATGACAAAAACCAGAGATTTTTTTAACATTTCACAACCTAGTTCGTTGTTCAAACTTATGACTTGATTTAAATGGTCGCATTTGAATAGTTTATAATAACTTTCATACGACCAATCATTTGTATTTTGTAGATGAATATAGAACGTCCAACTGCTCCATAATTCACCCATATACTATAAAGCAATACTTATTTATATCAATTAACAATATAATTTTTTACTCTATCTTGTGGGTTTGTGCCGAATACAAAAAATATAATCAACGTTGTATATGTATATACTATAATAGGTATAAAAACCAATAACCACGATATTATTTTCATATTTTGCATACAAAATGCTTGTAATATTAAGGTAAATAATAAACCTATGATTAATTTAACCATTGCCTCTTTGTATTTTAAATTTGCCATTTCGGTTATCACATGTATCAAAATAAAAATTAAATATAATAGTGCTGGTGAACATAAAATTGTTAATATCATTATATAATATTTATATTTAAAATAATATACACAATGATAATAATGGATGACCATATAACTATTTTAATGCGACAAACTAACTATACTAAAGAGGAATGTACTGAATTATTAAAAACATATAGTGTAGAAGAATGTATTATTCAATATTTACAGATAAAAAAAAAAGAAGAACCCAAGAAAACAACCAATCAAGCGATTTTCAAGACAATACGTGATTTTTTCTAAAAAAACATTTTCCCTAATGGGTGTGATGCTTTTTTAGGTTGATTATTTTTCAATATAGACATTTGTTCCGTGTTAGAACTAATTCGTAGACTGCATACAAAATTGGTTACATCTAGCATATTTTCTTTTTTTTCATAACTTACATTTTGTAATGTATCCAATCCATCGCGTACTTCTTCTATATTCTTTATGGTTGGTCTTCCCTTGCTTATGGTTCGAGACAATCCGTCTACAAAATGCAAAATATTCATATTACCAATGGTATAGAACTGGTCACGATTTACTTCTATATTGTTCTTCTTTGCTCGGTGATAAATGACATTGTCTTCAAATCCCCATGTCCAAAAAGATGGAAACCCATTTGTTTTCTCAAAGTCTTCACCCTTTATAGAAAAAATGCCACCTAAACAAAAAGTAAATCCATAAAAGTGTTTGATAACATTTTTTTCTGTATTATAATGAATTAAATTCTTTTTGTATGGTAATGTATCTATATCATGAAATACAAAGGTGATGTCTTTATAATTATAATATTTTTCTTTGGCATATAAAAATCCAATATTTTTCATTGCTCCACGATTGAATGGACGAGTATCTTTTTGATTTACAAAAATGATTTCATAATCATAATCTTCCAAAACATATTCCATATGTCTCAAAAAATAAAATTTATGTTGTTCGCGGTCTCTATATGGAACAATGAATATTATGTCAACCATATCATAGTATATTATATTTTTTTTTAATTTGTTCCGGTAAAAATATACTTTCATAATGTTCCAATTTTTTGAAACATTTATTGATGGTCACTTCACTGATTTGACTAAATTCGTGAATATTTTTTTTAGTAACATTCAAATTACATTTTTGACAAACCAAATAAATGATTCCGGTAGATATAGAATGTGGAGTATTTTCACAAATGAGTCCTTTAGATTCTACAATAGAGGCAATGAATAAACATAACTGGGTAAGTTCTTGATTCATACCTAATTTACTACAATATCTATAAATGAATGAACTAGGGGTAGAATTGTTTAGTTGAGTTTTTTCCTCCGAAAATTCTTCGATGTCATTTAAAATACTTAGCGCATTTTTACAACCCTTTGTAGCACTTGTGTTGTCTAGATTAAATATACTCGCAATTTCTTTAGATGTTCGGGGGTATTCATTTACACTAAACGATATGTAAATAGAGGCAGCTAATAATCCATCGCGATTTAACCCTCTGTATGTCTTTTCATTGGAAATTTTATTATAATATCGAATAGCATCATTTATAATCAATTTAGAAATACCTCCTTTACTTGCTAATACAGTTATCATTTGAAAATCGTCGTATTTTGATTTTTCTTTATAAGGCATAGATTGCCATTCTGTGTAACGTCTTATTTTTCGCATTTCATAAGTAGATTTACCGTTGCAATTAATTCTACAACCGAATGAGGATTCTTTTAAAAGATTATTGACAGGCATACCGCACCGAGACATATCTGGACCACTATCGTCGGCACCATAAAAACGCCATTCGGCACCGTGGTCTATCGTATCCTTGATAAGTATTCCACATAAAGGATTTCCGCAACAATAAAATCCTTCTTCTGTTATTTTCAACAACGCATCACATGATTTACAATTTGATTTATGAGTGGTTTCAACGGGTTCCAACTTTTTTTTTTCAAAGTGTTTCCACAAATCTTTGTTCATACACAAAAATATATGGGTTGTGTTTAATTCAATTTTATTTTATAATATTATTATAATGGGTATTTCTACATCGAAACCAAATGTAACCGAAGATATTATAAAAGACGAAGAAATTACAAATTTGCCTGAACAAATTGATGATATTGCTACAAAATATATATTAACCCAAAACACAATAGATTTGATACGATTAGGAGACAAAGATTATTATAACAATATGATTATATTAACCAGTAGTATATTGGATAAACGATTGACCAAATTAGAATTAGGATTTTTAAATGAACGTATTCAACATGGTGTTCAAGAACCTATTTACGCGCAAGACAAACATGATATGACTAGTTTAATACCTAAAAATGATAGAATAAAACATAAATTTCTTCACAATATTTCGAAATATTATATGAAAATCATAACCATATATAGTGCTGTAGTAGCTACAATGGATCCGCAATATTTTTATGAAGATGAACAGGGTGAACATAAAACATTTTATTTAAAAGACTTTGGTGACTACAAATCAATCCCTCAACACGTAAAACCTCGTATTAGTCAAATCACGAATCCACTTAATTTATGTCGAAAACGATTGAATATATTAAAAAATAAATTAAATATAGAAGGTGAACAAGTCACTATAAACCCCGGTGAAAAATTATGCTCTATGAATGATTCCCCAAAACGATTGAACGAAGAAATTGGTATAAAAGAAATGGATTTATTATATTTTGATATTTTTGATAACAACGAAAAAAAGTGGGCTAAAATGAGTAATAAAATGAAGAAAAAATATAATAAGGATTTAACCATATTTTATCAGATATTTACCGGTAAAAAAAATAAACCTAAAGAAATAAAATCATTTCATGATATTGAATTATTAGATTTTAAAACATTTGATTATTGCGATAAAGAACACTTCGTGAAAGATTTAATTGTATCCAAAAATAATCAACACATCAAAAAATACTTGGATAAAATATATATTATACAAGAACATACAAATACTACAAAAGAAAAATTACTATACATTTTAAAAAAAATATTTATTTCAGAAGGTGAAGAATATAAAATAAACCCCGAATTGACGCTAGATAAATTAATACAATTAGAAAATGATACACGAGACATTATTCTTCATTTATATACCACTTGTGAAAAATATTTCGTTCAAGCATTAATTATTTTTGAAAAAATATTCGAGGAACAAACGCATGAATTGAATCTGGAACGCGATAATAATATGAAAAATACATTTGTGATACCAACCAATATTCCTTCTTTTGGCGAAACAGATAATGACACTACAGATAACTCTCTTGGAGCAACAGATAGTTCTCTTAATGATACGTTAAAACCAACTATATCAGATAGTATACAATCTACTATTATGAACACATTTGGATTTAATTCATCATCACCACCAGAAACTCCGTCACCAGAAACTCCGCCACCAGAAACTCCGCCACCAGAAACTCCGCCACCAGAAACTCCGTCAGTAGATTCTCAAGTAGAAACTCCACCAGTGGTAGAAACTCCGCCACCAGATTCTCAAGTAGAAACTCCGTCAGTAGAAACTCCGCCACCAGATTCTCAAGTAGAAACTCCACCAGTGGTAGAAACTCCGTCAGTAGAAACACCACCCGTGGTAGAAACTCCGTCAGTAGAAACTCCGCCAGTGGTAGAAACTTCGCCGGTACTAGAAAGACCTCCAGAAACTCAAGCAGAAACTCCAGTAGTTACATCAACACTACCAATAGAAACAGTATCCTCGGTTGAAACCCAACAAGTTGAACCACCTATAGAGTCACGTTCATTACCAACTCCCCAAATTAGTGTTTCTTAGTTATTTCATCATATCTTTAATTAATTGATCGCTATAAATATTTGTTTTTTCTAACTTTGGTTCTTTATGAAAGGATACGGTTGTTGTTTTATCTTTTAATTCATTTCCATAAGAATCTACCATAATACCTGTCTTTTTTTTTATTTGTTCTCTAACATAAGAAGGAACCCAATGGTTCCAACTAATCATTAATAAATTAGGATGAATATATTTACATAAAAAATTATCGGATTCTAATTTATCGATCACATAATTCAAGCATTCACTAAAATTATAATTAGGATATCCTATCAATATCTCGGGCATTAAATAACTACAAAAGTTAGGTTGTTCTCTTTGTCTAGAAGCTGTTTTGATTTTACTATGTATTTTAGATAATAATTTATTATACATTTCTAATCGGTTCAAATCTATTTTTTTTTTAGTCTCATACAATTCTTCTATATTCAATCTAGGAAAATCCATTATTATTATTTTACAATATAAAATAATAATTTATTTACTTCATAATAGTGGTTATAAACGTATCGAATGTGTTATCGTCCAATTCCGCATCATAATAATATTTTTCATTTTTATACAATAAAACGATGGTTGGATACGAAACTACATTATAAGCATCCGCCATATCTACATTCTTTTCACAATCGATTTCATGAAAGGTTAAATGTTTATATTTTTCCTGAATGGGTTTCAACTTATCTAAAGTCTTTTTTGAGTGTGGACACCAGTCTACATGAAAAATGTAAATATCACCATGGTTAGTTTCATTCATTTCTTTATATTCATTATTTTCAACAAATTCAGTTTGTATTTTTTGTTTCTTTTGATAATACACATATAATAAATAAATAGAGACAACAAATAATAAACCTAAAATAATATACAACAACATTAATATGTAAGGTTATTTTATTCTGTTTATAATAACGTATAAATACAATATTTATATGTTATTATGATTGTAAAACTTTATAATGATAATAAATATGTATTAGTAAAATCATTTAATGAAACCTATTATTATCGAGAAATAATGCGTTTAAAACTGAATCATAAACATCAAACCGGACAAATGAAACAACTTATCCAACATAAAATAAATTTTTTTTCTTCTTAATATTCAATGACACTATATACCAAAGAAGAATATAATAGCGGAGATGGGATGCTTACCACAATATGGGGACCTGGTCTATGGCATTATTTACATACGATGAGTTTCAACTATCCAGTAAATCCTACACAAGAAGATAAAAAGTATTATCGGGATTTTATTTTACAATTGAAATATGTATTACCTTGCAACCATTGTAGAATAAATCTTGTAAAAAATCTGAAGGAACTACCATTAACATATGAGCATATGAACTCAAGATATACCTTTTCAAAGTATATTTATTTGCTACACGAGCATATCAATAAGATGCTTGGAAAAACATCTAATTTAAGTTATGATGACGTAAGAGAAAGATACGAACATTTTAGAGCAAGATGTAGTAAAAAAATAACAATACATGAAAAAGGATGTACCGAATCACTCTATGGCGAAAAATCAAAATGTATTATAAAGATTGTTCCTAATAAAATGAAATGTAAAACGTTTCAAATGAATAAAAGTTGTAAAAAAATAAGATTACGAAAAACCGCTAAAATCATTTAAAACTGGCATAGGTAAATAGTTGCCTACTGAGGTTGACCTATAATTTGGAACTTTTTTACAATCAAACGATGGTTCGGGGCATCGTTCACAAGCTGGACAAGGAGGACAATTACCATTATTACCTTTTAGTTCTTTCAACCGTTCTTTCAATTTGGAAATTTCGCTATCGTATTCATTTATATCTTTTTGATTCATTCTACTTTCGAATATACCTTTGACACCATCATTCTCTTTTTCAAACATATTTGGAATGGAATTCTTAGTCTCTTCGATGGTTTGTTTGAAGTTGAATTTGGACTCTTTATTTTTATTTGTTTTTTCTTTTTCTTTTTCAATTACTTTTTCCGAGACAATATTATCTTTGGTAGATGTATCATCAATGGGCGAACCTTTTTCAATTACTTTTTCCGAGACAATATTATCTTTGGTAGATGTATCATCAATGGGCGAACCTTTTTCAATTACTTTTTCCGAGACAATATTATCTTTGGTAGATGTATCATCAATGGGCGAACCTTTTTCATCACTATCGTCGGTTCCAAGAAATCCAGGACAGGCTGGACATACAGGAGGTACAACCTGGCTTTTTAATATATAGTCATCGCCTGAGCATTCTTTATCTTTACATAATGGGACAGGCATATCATCGAACCCTTCACTAAAAGACCCTAATAAAG
>Ga0222655_1000578_pt1 | contig 15486 bp, 18 predicted proteins | sample AntAcemetagen423_FD_179857 | JGI IMG/M metagenome (GOLD analysis project Ga0222655, IMG submission 179857) | Saline water microbial communities from Ace Lake, Antarctica - #423 | ecosystem: Environmental > Aquatic > Non-marine Saline and Alkaline > Saline | place: Antarctica: Ace Lake... | reverse complement strand
ATTTTCCCGCCAAAAAGTTTAAAATTCAAATTTTCTATAAAAAAGTTTTCCCGCCAAAAATTTAAACCATCGTTTGAAATTTCTCAAAAGTTTAGGAAAATGATAGTTTTCAATATTTCCGCAAAATTTCCGTGGAAAGGGATTTTAAGCAAAATCGCTACACGGCGAATTAGTTGAGGAGGTGTGAAAAATTGATTTGGATTAATAACTTATAAAAAGGGTTTAAAGATTAATATCTAACCATAGTATATAATGCCAGAACTCACGACAGAACAAATGAAGAAAGCGGAACGCCAATACAAAGAGCATCGTGAAACCTTCCACGGTATGATAGACACGATTGATGAGAAGAAACAAAAAATCGCACATTCAGCGTATAGGAAGTGGGACGGTTTAAGAACAGCGTGGAATCCAGCGTGGAACATTTCAAAAAATCCGCCCTACGAACGCAGGGAATATATGTGTTTAGAATGGTGGATAGAAGCGGAAAAAAATCCGTATTTATTGAACGATATTCGTCATCTTACACGTTATATATACGACGAGTCGCCTAACCCGCTATATTACGAGCCCTTCTTAAAAGAAGAACCGTTAAAAAGAGGAGTGTGTTATATACAATTATAAAAAGGGTTTAAACATTTCATTCAATACTATAGTATATAATGAAATCAAGAACAACACCAAACCCGCTAACCGCCGTAAAGAAGTTTCCAAAGAGAAAGTCTTTATATTTCACAATCATTCTTCCGGCACTTAAAAAAAATATAAGATTAATATATAATGGAGAAATCTAAACCGACAAAAAAGGCAAAACCTTTAATGCTAATACGGAAAGCAGATTCACCAAGAATAATAACACCGGATAAACCAAAACTCACTATGGAAAAGAGAAAACCAATTAAACAAAATTATCCAAAGAATGCGAATTCAAAGTGGTAGCAATTCTATTACCAACAAAACCAATAGCCTTACCTACAGGCGAAGTTTCTATTATTGGTTTAATAAGTTTAACAATAGACTTACCAAAGACATTCTTTTTCTTTGTTTTATATTTTTTACTTTTTCCTATATATTCCCCGGCGTGATGTTGAGAAATATCATCACCACCTACACGATGATGCGTTGATTTATCTAAAAGTTCGTCGTGAATTTTAGAACCTTTTTTATGTTCTTTCGTAGCAAAAGGCGAAGCACCAGCATTAAATGTGTCTAAAGATTTAACATTTTCTCTAACGGTTTTATTGTGAATCATAGCATGATTAGAAGTAGAACCGCCTAACGAATGTCCCGTTAAATAAATATCACCACCATCGTCCTTTAAGGCTTTTACAATTTTTTCAGTTCGTTTGGTTCTCTTCTTATGTAATTTATCGTTATTAGTATTACCTACCATAATATTTAAGTCAGCAAGTAAATCTTTCTTTTTACCCGTCCCATGTATATCAGTCCCCCTATGAGCGATTATATAATGATTATCGGTATTATGTTTGAATGTAGTCATATCTATATTACTATGTTCGGGTATAACAGTATAATTTTCGGGAGCATTTTGTTGAGCGTCTTCTAATCTACTACTAACAGAACCAGTTTTAGACATAGAGTATGAAGCCTTTGAAGCGTTAGCCAAATCTTTTATTGTAGCCATTATATATATAATATATATAATAAAAGTTATTTTTTCAAAGAGTGATAAACCAGAGAAACGAATGAAAGCAGTATTTGACGATAAAAAGACAATACACTTCGGTAGTAAGGGTGGTTCAACTTTTTTAGAGCATAAAGATTCTAAAATAAAAAAAGCATGGGAGTCCAGACACAAAGTAAGAGAAGATTGGAATAACCCGTTGTCAGCAGGGGCATTAAGTAAATGGATTCTTTGGAATAAAGCAACTTTAGAAGCATCTATAAAAGATTATAAGAAAAAATTTAATATGACTTAAGTATATATAATACGTTTTAAACCAAAATTTTATTTTCTTTTCTTTAATATATAGAATGGGATTTAGAGAAGATTTGAAATTCGGGCAAATGTGGGAAGACAAATACCAAAAACTAATGACGGAAAAATTCGGTAAATTAGTGGAAAAAGCACCGGACAGAGAGTTTAAGGATTATGACTACGCATTTGAGAAAGGAATAGTGGAAGTTAAAGCGGATAGAATGGTTAGTAAGACGGGGAACTTTTTCGTGGAATTTGAATGCAGTAATCGTATGTCGGGAATATCGGCAACAAAAGCAACACACTATTTACTGATAGATGTGGTTAATGAAGAGACGTATTTAGTAGATACTCACACACTAATCTCTATCGCAAATGATACGAATTGTCGGGTTGTATCGGCGTGTGAGAACGGTAAGAACAAAGGGTTTTTAGTAGAAAAATATAAATTAAAACGGTTTAAAATTATCTAACTATAGTTATATAGGCAAATGGATAATTTGAAACAATCCAGTAGAGAATACATGAGAGAGTATATGAAAAACAACATACATAAATACACAAAGAAGACTGAATGTTTTTGTGGCGGTAAATACGACACAATACACAAAGCACGTCATTTGAAAAGCAAAAGGCACTGTATGGCGGTTAGTGAGAAAATTACACTTGATGGCAGTGAATCATAACAATAATTTCGGGATTATTACTTGTCGCTCCCATGTTGATGACTACTTTTTGATGTTGTGATTGCTTTTGTCGGATCTTTTCCGTCTTCCTTCTTTTTTTTACCATCTTTACATACCGTGTTATATTTTTTTAAGTGCTTGAGATAATCTTGGGGACTCATTTCATTTTGTTCGGGCAATTCGTTTTGATATTTCAACTGATAGTATCGAATCATTCGTTTTTCTCTGCCTCCATTCTCATAATAATTAATTTTCATCCTTTTCCTCATCTCTGCATGAAATTCTGTGTCAAACATAGTATAATATATATGCAAAGAAGTCTTAAAGCGATTTTGCACTACGCTTGATACCCATGGAGAACAAATGAAGTCTCATTGGCTGAAGACGAACTGTATTGTGTCCTACAACGGATACTATTGTTGATTCCTACCAATATTGGCGACGAAAACGTGTATGTGGAACATAAATCGCCTGATAGTTTGCTTCCCAGGTTATAAACACCATAGAGTGGGGTTCCCTGACCCTTGCTGTTCAAGTTGGTCGCCAAATACAATGATACTCCGTTAGTTGAGTTGTCATCGTCGTACATTATGCTAACAGAATGGATATACCATGCCGTGGGGTGCTTGTATGCTCGTAATTTGTTCTCGTCAAAGGCTCCAGACACAGTTTTGCCCCCTATGCTGTACTTCGTGATGTAATTTGCGAAAAAGTGAGCGTCTGTGATTGTTGTACTGTTCGCTACTGAGGCACGGAAGGGTACGGCGATGTGGAGGAGCGGAGTTGTCCCTACTTGGTAAGTTCCAGAACAAATCAGGTTGTTATTTACGTATAAATGTCCTCCGCCATTACCAACTCTCACATCACTATTACTGTAATATTGAAGGTACAAAGTTCGCCCTGATGTTCCTGACGTTCCATGTGAGTACGCATCTATGTGATGCGGTTGTTGTATTCGCAATTCACTTGTGTCTGGGTGGATAAACCTAAAATCTGTTGAAGAACTGCTCGTAGGTTTGATTAAAAACGCATCGGCCTCTAAATCGCCATCAACGTTTAAATTTCCAAACACCTTAACACCATTTGTATAATGACCTAACCTATTCAACGCGATAAACGAAGAATATCCGTCCATCGCATTCCTTGACGTACCATTAAAACTACTGTAGTCAAATTCAAAGTTAGAACCGAGTTTGAGGTTAGAATTAGCATTCAAAGTGCTGGTTATTGTTGTTGAACCATCTACAGTTAAGTTTGGTGATATAGAAACTTGACTATTTGAAAACTGATTAGCAATAGTAAAAGTCTCAGTGGCGGAACTACCGTATCCCATGTATGCTTTTCGTCCTGCTGAGACTCCATCGGGATAAAACTCCATATATGCATGGTTTGTTCCAATTAAATCCAATACAGCCCCTCCATTACCTGATATTTGAAGTTGGCCGTCAATATTTTGACTTGATTCGCCTGTTTTCTTAACACTATTTGTAATATTGTTAGCCTGAGCGGTAGTGATGCCGACTTTTGCTGTGTTTGCGACGATTGCGTTCGCCTGAGCGGTAGTGATGCCGACTTTTGCTGTGTTTGCGACGATTGCGTTCGCCTGAGCGGTAGTGATGCCGACTTTTGCTGTGTTTGCGACGATTGCGTTTGCCTGGTTGGTGCTTATGCCTGTTTTGGCGTTGTTAGTGAGAATATCGGCTGTTTGTTGTGAAGTAATGCCTGTTTTCGCAGTGTTTGCCGTGATTGCGTTTGCCTGCGACTGTGTGATGCCCGTTTTCGCAGTGTTTGCGATGATTGCGTTTGCCTGGTTGGTGCTTATGCCTGTTTTGGCGTTGTTAGTGAGAATATCGGCTGTTTGTTGCGAAGTGATGCCTGTTTTGGCCGTGTTCGCCGTGATTGCGTTCGCTTGCGACTGTGTGATGCCTGTTTTCGCAGTGTTTGCGATGATTGCATTCGCCTGAGCGGTAGTGATGCCTGTTTTGGCGGTATTTGACGCTATATCACTTGTATGTGTATCCAAAGCACTCTGTAATCCCTCAACATGGGCTATATCCAGGTGGTCGTTGCCGATTGTGGGCTGTTTGCCGTCCAATATAGTCTGCAATCCCTCAACATTCACAAAACGGGCATCACTTTCCGCTTCTGTGTAATAATCATTATCCAAAGAATGAAATCGGGCATCTAATGTTTCGCCTTTGTAATATATTTCGTTTGGATTAGAAACGGTTAAATCCCCAGCCATCGTATCGCCAGATTTATTCACTTTCAAAGCATCACCATCAATACGGGCTTGTGCTTCGGCAACAATATTCGCCTGTAAAGCATTATCAGCATTCACACGGGCTAATGCTTCGGCATTAATATTGTTCTGTAACGCATTATCAGCATTCACACGGGCTAATGCTTCGGCAACAATATTCGCCTGTAAAGCATTATCAGCATTCACACGGGCTAATGCTTCGGCATTAATATTGTTCTGTAACGCATTATCAGCATTCACACGGGCTTGTGCTTCGGCAACAATATTCGCCTGTAAAGCATTATCAGCATTCACACGGGCTAATGCTTCAGCATCAATATCTCCCTGTAAAGCAATATCGGCATTCGTCCTATTATTCACCTCTGTCGCTAAACCACTCTGTAAAGTCGTAATATTAGATTCATTTGAAGAAACTCTTACCTCTAATGCGTTTATATCTTCTTCTGTCGCCCCCAAAAGAGAACCCACCCCAGTCATACTCAATTCGTTTAAATCATTACTTGTATAGGAATCCATATCTATATAAGTAATGGAGATATAAAGATTAAATAAATTAAGGTAATTCAAATGGTATTGGTTTCTTTTTACCACCCTTCTTTTTACCTCCCAAAGGGTTAGAAGGCGGGGAATTAATAGGAGAAGAAAATGACTCGGGAGTAGAAGGCGTTGGCGGTGCAGAAGCAAACCCTACATCTTGTTTGTGAGCCGCTCTTATCGCTTTATTTTGGGCTTTCATAGATAAACTCGTATCTATACCATACTCCGTAATAGCATCACTACGTCTCGGTTCTTTTAAAACTGATGCTATACCTATTTCTCGCAAAGGTTTTATAACACTAATACCCGGTTTCAAAGTCAGGGGTTTAGTATCTTCATCTCCAGTCAAATCAATAATTTCTACTACGGGTTCGTCTCTTTCCTTTGTAGATTTCCCTTTAACCTCCGCCTCATATTCTTTGATAGAATCCATGATTAATTTCTTTTGTAATCCTATCTGTTGTGTCTGTTGTTCTCCAGCGGTAAGTTGTTTAACCCCTACCTGTCCTAATGCTTTGTCGCCTTCGGGTAATACTAACAATTGTTGTGCAGTTCTACGCATTTGTGGTAATCCCTGATACGCCCCTGTCCCAAATCCTATATTACTAGCTATGGAAGACGAAGTAAGATTACCCCTGTGAATAGTTCGGATCGCCCCGCCACGTGAAACTTTACGTCTTTTTTGTCGTCTCTTTTTCTCTTTACTTTTCTCGTGAATATGGACATGAACCGTTTGACTAATCCCGTCTTTCTTTACACTAACTGTTTTCGGCATCTATATATAAACCATAGATTATTTTTTGAGTCGTAGTTTATTAAAGTTTTTATAGAAATTATTTAATCGTTGATTGTAGAATAAAAATGTATGCGGTTCGTCAAATACATACTCAAATAGGGTAAGCAAATCTTTTTTAGACAAACCAAATATTTCATCACTCATAGTTTCCACTTCTATCAAACTTTTTGGTTTGAAGAGAATATACACGTCAATCAAACTTCTCAACGATTTCGGGAGCGATTTTAGCGTTAAAAGCGAAATTGTTATATTTATGCGGTAGTGTCTGTGTTTGTGTATTAATTTTTTCAAATGCTTTTCTAATTTTATGTCCTTGAGTTCTTCGCTAAAATCATCAATAATTAAACACGAATTTCCTCCATCTTCTTTTTCTTCCAACGCTTGTTCTATAATATTATCTAAATTCTCTACGGTTAAATCGTGGTAAAGTCTTGATGATTCGTGTTCGGCAAAAGGGTGATTTTTTTCACTATTCATAACCTCACGGGGAGTCATATAGAAAACTTTTTCAAATTTCTTGTAATATACCCGTCCATTCTCACTTTTATTTGTCATGATACTGTTCATGAACGTTGTCTTACCAGAGCCCATACCCCCGGAAACTACGATACAACTATTCTTATCCGGGAAGGGTTCGGGGACTCCTAATTTAGCATCTATTGTTTGTTTCGTAGGTATGATTCGTAAATCATTACTCTCAACAGTTTCTATTATCATATATTATAATGTTAGATAATAATTTACAATTCCGCTTGTTTTCGGGGTTGAGAAGGGGGTAAAACCCTCTTTTATACTCTCTTTAACCTGAATGGTTTAGGAGCGGGTTCTTGGAGAACCTGTATAACCTGTTCTTCGGTATATGCGGGACGGCGTTTTCGTTCTACGGTAGGTGGTTCATCATCTTCGCTTTCTGTTTCATATACAATCTTTTTCTTCGGTTTCGCCTTTACCTTTTTCTTTTTAACTACTACAATCTCATCATCGCTACTCTCATCTACCACGCCAAAAGTTTTAAAAGCATTTGTATATTGTTCGTCATTAATACCTAATGTTTCCATAGCCTTCTGTCTTTCTTTATGCTTTTTACTAATTTCCTTTTCTTCGTTTTTTAACGCTTTTTTCTCCGCAACTTTCCTCGCCCTCGTCTCTCGTCCTTTTTCTAACGCCTTTTTTCGGGCTTCCGTCATTACGTAAGACTTTTTTGTCTTTTCAACTGTAGGTGTTTCCTCAATATCGGTTGTTTCATCGTCCGTAATCTGTATGAGTGTTTCTTCGTTATCCGTCATTATATACTAATCTATAGAAAAAAAATATTTGGTAATTAACAATTACGCTTGTTGTCGTTAGGGGGTTAAAGGGGGATTATTTTATCCCCTTTATTATATAATGGGAAAAAGTGAAAATATTGGTTTAAATACTCTACAAAAACACGACGACTATATGACTCCTAAAATCGCTTGGGAAAATATCCAGCACTATCTCCCTAAAGACAAAATTATTTGGGAATGTTTTTACGGGGACTACGTCCCCTACAACCCCCTATATTTTTTGTAATACTTTTTATTATAAAAGTATAATATATATAAATGTCTTGGTGTGAAGATTACGAAATAGTCTTGGAAGGTATTAGAGAGAATGCTATCGTTTTGCGAAAACGGCATACGAAGAATTATTTGGTATATAAATCTACTTTGAAATACTATAAAATTCCCATCATCATTATTTCGGCATTAAATTCCGTAGCATCTGTGGGGTTAGAAAAATATATGGAACAGCGATACATATCGGGTGGGACTTGTCTTCTATCTTTACTTGTGGGTATTATCGGCTCGATCCAGATGTATTTAGGATTGGAGCAAAATATGGAAGCGTCATTAGTTGCGTCAAAAGATTACTACACACTTGCTACGGATATTTTCACACTACTATCACTCCGTAGAGAACATAGAGGTTTGGAGGGAAAAGAGGCGTTGGATAAATATTATAATACGTATCATTCCATTACTGAAAAGTCAAATATTATAAATAAAAAATATAGTGATGCGATGTTTAAAATACCGCATTTACCAAATAATGATGAGTTAAGAATTAACATACCATTAGAAGTAGGAGATACCAGTAGTGATTCCTCGTAGGGGATTACACCCCTTACAAACCCCCACATAAAGGAAGGGTTGAATTTACGAAGTTATAAAACCTTGGTTTCCTTTACTTGGAAACATTCACAGTTCCATTATTCATGTCAAATTCTACGATTAAATCGTGAAGAGCAAAGGTATTAACAGTAGATGCTAAAATGTCTCCACCATCTCCCTGAAGTTCCAAAAACGTGTTAGAATTTAGTGTGTCCATACCGCTAATGATGGAGTTAGAACCCCCCTCGTGTTCAAAGTCCAAACCCATAACGAAAGCACCAGTATCACTCAAACTTTCACTCTTGTAGTCAGTAGCGGTAAAGACACAGTCCATTTGAGTAGAGTGTAGGGCGTGGAAACACTTAACCACCTCCGCCATAGTCTCACCACCACCACCCAGACAACTAACCGGGGTTGAAGGATACGACTTACCTTCAATACGGTATGTGTATTGTTTGAGATTAGGTTGAACCCTACCGCCAATAGAATTCTCCTCAACGTCTAAAGCACCAGCGAGACGATACACGGTAAAGAAATTCTTGAGAGACGAATAACGGGCGGGGATTAGTAGAGTGTTCTGCGTAGAAGCCGTCATAGTAGTTTGGAAACCACCAACACCTGTTCCGTGAGCCTTGAGAATTCCACCAGACTCTGCTACTATTTGAGCCATAACCTGTGGAAGAACATCAATATAGTCCGCCTCAATAGAAATATCACTCAACTTATAGTTGTTTGCGGTTGATCCGGCGGTTCTTACCATAGCATAATCGGGTTGAGCGAAAGTGAGTTTTAGTCTCATACCATCAACGGCGGGGACGTGAGTTTGAGCCATAGTTCCTACAACAGCACTATAGAGCGGGACACTTACACGAATTCCAACGGTATCATTACCCAGAATTTCCCTTCCAATCTTTGCCGTAGCACCCGCACCGTGAAGAATAGAGTTAAGATTCTTTGAACGTCCTAAAGGTTGAAAGTCCTCAATAACTCCAGCAAAGACGTTATAGTCATTAATTTGTTCCACAGTAGTAGAATTCACGTCCAGTTGGAGTGATTCCAGTAGTGATGATGGACTCCCATTTGCCACAGCCCACTTATCAGTTGCCGTTGCGGAAGGGGTTGTAATTGTGAAACTTATGTAGGAGTTCTGCCCGTTAATCATAGCGTTTCTTGATGCCGGGTATTGGAAAAATACCTCTTTTGTTTCGCTTCCTGTAAGTGTAAAACCCTGCGTGTTCTCGGGATTGATTGTGACTCTCCTTGACTTTCCTCCGCCCATATTGCGGTATTCAGTCAAATCCATTTGTGAAGTGATTGCGGTTTCAGCCATTCTTGTTATATATTATAGAAAGAAAATAATTTTAAGTTATTTTGTTTTATTTTGTTTAATCCATTTTTGATTCTATATGTTTTTCCTAAAGAATCAAAATTTCTAATAGTCCTCAATTGTTTCAATTTGGAACTGAACCATAAAATCGCACGAAACCGCATCAGTAGAATCTATGTTGAGAATCTCAATCTCAAAAGAATCTAACGGAATTTCCTGTAGGATAAACTCTGTAGGAGCATACATGTGAGAATTTGCTTGAGTCCAATCAGTCCCATCTTTATTAAAACCGTGTCCTATAACTCCTAAAGGAACTCCAGACTTTGTCTGTTGTCCTGAAGCGGAAGAGTAGGCAAAACTTCCCCTAAAGCCACTCAATCCTTTCAGTAAGAATACGTGTGGTTCGGGAGCGGTTTTACTTGAACTCGCACCACAACTCCACGCCAGTCCTATACATTTAACCAGAAATCTCTGCTTAACGTTTGTCTTGTAAATTTGTGAAAAATTGAATGTCCCAGACTGGGCGGGGGTTGATACTGAAAATGACTGTTGATTTATTGAAACAACTTTATAGGGCATATTATATATATAAGTAGAAATAAAATTAATTAACTAAAAAGGATTTTTAGACATTTCCTGTGTCTGTTTATACGCCTTAACACCTCCAGATATACCTCCTACAATATTACCACCTGCTAAATCTTTACCCGCCTTTGCTACCTGCTTACCCAATTTAAGCCCTTTTTCAGTCGCCTTAATACCTTTTCTAATACCTCCTACAACCTTTTCAGCCCCCACAACTGCGGGTAGGAACTCCGGGGCTACCATACCAACAACGGGGGTAGCAATTTTCAGCCCTACATCTAGCCCTTTAGATACAGCCTTCGCTATAGGTAGGGCTTTCTTCTCCACAAAATGTTCTAATTTACCTCCTACTTTAGCAACCGCATGAACTCCTTTCTCAACTTTCTGCCCGAATTTGTGTAATTTCTTGCCGAATTTGTGAAAAAATCCCATTTGTTATATACTTATTACAGATATTATTTTTTTTCCTCTTTAGTTTTTTCCTCTGTGTCTTCCCTATTTACATCACGTTCTATAGTCTTCCTAAATTTTTGAATTAGGGTATCCTCTAAAATCTCACTCTTTTCCTTTGTGAAATCTATACGAAATGTGATATGGAAAAAATGATTACCATTTGTCGCTAAAAGTTTTCCATTATCATCTACAATTGATACGTCTAAAAAATTCAATACTTTTGTGGAGATTGTAGAGTAAAAGGGTTGATTGTTAAAGAAGGTTAGATATGTATTGATTGATGTGGATATAGGTATTCTTAATAGTTTTTTTGATGATCCGTTTTGATTAATCTCGTCGTTTAAATTTTCCAAATTATTGATACAAATATTTACCCCGCTTGTATAAACCAAATTAACCGTGAAAGACATCAGCGGATATTCTGTATCGTATGAATATGTATCAGCAACTATACCCAGCAACCCATAACAATCGTCAGCAACTGTATGAATTGTGAAATCCGGGTTTCCTCCTGTCGTAGGTATGATTCTAATTTTAGAGAACCTAACGTTAAAATCTACATCAAAGGGTAGAGAAGCGTCATTATTAATCTCTGTCTTTAGGGTAGATATTGAGTAATTACCTTTAGGCAACTCGTAAGTTTGAACCGCCGTTGAAGCGTCGCTATATCTAATTTTGTTGTTTGACTCGTTAAAAACATAGAAAGAGAGCGGGATTGAAACCGCCTCCACTCCTATCATCATTTTTACTTTAGACTGCGGGGGTATGATTATAGGGTTAGATAATGTAAATTGTTTCCTCATGTGATTCGCCCCAGTAGCATTAGGGTTATCACTATCACAAAATATTTTTCTTGAATTGTAATGAGTATCCATATAAATAAACTGTAGATTAAAATTCTACAGTTAGGTTTAGTTTCGTTATAATATTTAATTTGTCTATTTCATCACACACACTACCCCGCCCCTCGTATTTCCTAATATCTCCATCACTTTCCACTACAACCATAGCGGGGACTTTATATAAATGAAATTGTTTGAATAATTCGTCGGTATTGTCTTTGAATATTACGGGGATTTTAGAATGTTTCTCACTAAAATCTTCCAACCGCATTTTAGGTTCAACACAAAACTTACAGTTCTCACTACTAAATGAATAAATCCACATTTTATAATATATATTATATATTATAGAATGCCTAACGGACAAAATCTTACAATCCAGATACCTCCTAACCCTCTTGCGGGTAATGTTATACAGATGCCTAACGCTATAGCACGAAAACCTCCAGTCAGTCGTCTTAAAATTTTACAGACACAATATGCTATGAAACCCCGCACACATTAGATACACAGCGGGACAACCTTTCCTGATTCCTCAACGACACCCTTTGAGTAATCACTACACTTACTAATCTTTGAATTAGAACTAAACTGTAGATACTGTTCTTTGGTTAATGAATTAACCCCGGATAGGAAATTCCAATTATCGGTATGCACTTTATAACCTTCTGCCATCTTGATATAATCCTGAATCCAGAGCGTAGAGAAACCTTCGTCCTTGTATAGATTAATCGTATCGTTGTAGTCATAATTTTCCTCGTCCGTGAATATAATCGTCTTTTCGTCATCATTCGTTGTCTTATTCTTGTATATATTTTTTGTATTGATTCCCTTGAATTTGCGAATAACCCAGTCTTTACTACGCTTCGTTTCTTTATAAGTTAAAGGTTTCTTATAATATTTTTCTTCATACTGTTTATCCACCAATAGATATGATTTACACCCCAGAAACACACCTAACTTGTATCCTCCTTCTACCGTTCCTGCTTCGTTCGTCAAATCTCCTAATTTTTCTCCCTTCACACACAAAGAATATTTTGTGGCTAATGATTCATTTTCTTGCTTTGATAAGTCTAAATCGGTTATGACTGAATCTGTATCACAATAATAGACACCTCCATTACTCTTTTCCAAATCTTTCATTAGTGTATAGAGTTCTGTCCTTGCGTAAGCCGTAGTGAATTGAGCGATGATGATGTTAGCACATTTTGCGTCCAATTTTTCGTTTGTCCTAACCAGAGTCTTTTTTCCCACGTCCTCAAACCCTAACAAACGATTACGGCATAGGTGTTTGTTGATAAAAGCACTCTTCTTTTCAGGATTCTTGAATTGTTGAATACTCATCTGTTCGTTATCACTAACCTTGATACCCCAGAACCCGTATAACGAATTAACGATAATCTTACTCATAGCACGTCTTGCGTCGTTTCCTTCCGCCTCGGCATCTTTCTTCGCCTGAAACAACTTATCCACCATACCCTTAAAATAGTTAGTGTGTTGATGTCCGTAGTCCAGAATCTCAATAGGGGTAATCTCATACCCCAGATTGTTCTCCCTGATATACTTCCACTCCTCCGTAGTAATCCATAATAGTTTATTTTCCTTGAAGTGTGAGAAGCATAGTTTTCCCACATCGTCCTTGTAGGGTAGGTAGGGTTTCATATTGAAGTCCGTAGTCCTCACATAGCATTTCACCATACCAAACCAATTTTTATTAAAGGGAAGTCCTGAAATATCCTTCTTCATGTAAGTCCCGTAGGGAAAAGGATTTTTAGCCATTACGAACGGATAAAGTGAAGTGAAGTCATAATAATATAACTCTTTCTCTACAGCCCCAATATGGAAACACTCACACCTACCACCATAGTAGTAGTCTTTGAGTTCCAGATACTGATTGAACGGGATTTCGTAGAGTGGTATAGTATCAAAATCGTGATTGTTGATAAAGAACTTTCTTGCCGTAGAAGCACACGTTAATGCTTCATTTAGTTTAATATCGTAGTCTTCGTGATATACCTTTTTCATAGCACTCACTAATTCGTATAGTCCCAGAACGTCGTTCTGTAGATAGGGTAGGCATCTTTCTTTGATTTCCATAAAATTATCTGCATTAACTGTTTTATGATCGATGTCTCCAGTCAGTTTCTTCGTCTCACATTTGAACTCTTTGAGAAGATTATCCAAAGAACCGGCACATAATATATATGAATCCCTGAACTCTACGGTTAAACCATTTTTGAGTTTGAGTGAGAACTGAAAGATTCTACCGTCCTTGATAAGTGAGTTCATAATAGGTATTTCCGTCTGTGAAATAATCTTGTAGATGATTTCGTATGCGTCAAACTTTCCGCCGTTGTGAGCGTATAGTAGAAGTTTGTGGTTGTGTGTTGTGTCGGTAATCTTGATTTTGGAAAGTTTGTTAATGAACTCCAGAGTAATATCTCCGTCGTGGTAAATATACTCATAATTCTCCTTGTAGTCTCCGCCTATGTTATGCGTCCAACCCACGGCGTAGGGTTTAACATCCCGGGTTCGTCTATCAGTAGAATCAGCGTTGTAGGTTTCGTAATCATACGAACCCCACCATATCTTCACCTTTTTCTCGGCTTTCTTAATACTCTCCTGTAGGGTTTTTTTACTCTCCTCCCTCTCCTTGTTTTTCTTCTTATCAAACATTTCTAACAATTCTACCATACATAAATCGTGCCTTAGGACTTCTAATTCTTTCTCTTCAACATATACCATTTTCTTCTGTCTCGTGAAATTCTGTGTGAAGGCTAACTCGTTGAACTTCTCCTTTCTTGATACCATAGCGAAAGAGTGGGAGGCATAGATGAGAATGCTAATCTCGCCATCACACTTATAAGTTGGAGGAGGCTCTACGGAAAAGTTGTGATTCAGTTCGTCGTCATATACGTGAATTTTCTTTTTCATAGCCCCAGAAATATATTTGAGTTTTTCCTCCAGAGTCATCGTGTCGGTTAGATTCTTGCGATACGCCCAGTTATCAACCCTTGAAGTCATAGTCTTGTAGTCCGTCCCACCCTCCGCCAGAAGACACGCTCGGGCGACACATAACGTGTAGGTAGATGGAGATATGAGTAGCCACTTGTTAAGAAACTTCATAAACTTGTTCTTGGGACATTTCTCGTAGAGTTTAGTCATCAACTCTTTCAACATCTTGTCGTTCTCCTTACAACCAAATACATACGATTGCGGTAGGGCGGGGCGGTTGAAATATTCTATGGAGAGTCCAAAGAATTCCACATCGTCGTTGTAGTTCTCTTTAATTTCCCTGATGAGTTTCTCCAGATTTCTGTGTAAATCGTTGTAGGAAGAGAAGGGTGTTTGGAAATGTTTCTCCACACCTTCCACGGCTATCCTCAACACCACCGCAAATGCGTTTGTGTTCTTGTTGATTCCGTCTAACCGTTTCTGTATGAAGTAGTGAAGCCCCTTCTGTCTTGAAATAGTTAGGAAGTCCCTAAAATCCTCTACCTTAGACTTGTTGATTTCAATAACCGTCTTGTCTCCAATCGTAGAAACTTCTTCGTTGGTTCTACCTAACGGTTTGCTAAACTCCTTGGAGATTAGTGGCGAGTCAACTTGGTTTATCTTGGAAATTGTAAATTGTCCTTTCATAAATGAGTCGGGTTTTCTCTTGAGAGACGGGAGTGATACCCCCGTGAAGTTGTGGGCTAATAACTGCGTTCTTAACTCGGCATAGCCTTTGGCGTAGCCTACTTGCTTGTTGTTCTTGGTGATTGCGAAATGAGCGATTCTCGGCATTCTATATACTATATAATATATAATAATTTTAGGTTTAAACCCTTTTTTATAAGTTATTAATCCAAATCAATTTTTCACACCTCCTCAACTAATTCGCCGTGTAGCGATTTTGCTTAAAATCCCTTTCCACGGAA
>Ga0222655_1000570_pt1 | contig 15571 bp, 22 predicted proteins | sample AntAcemetagen423_FD_179857 | JGI IMG/M metagenome (GOLD analysis project Ga0222655, IMG submission 179857) | Saline water microbial communities from Ace Lake, Antarctica - #423 | ecosystem: Environmental > Aquatic > Non-marine Saline and Alkaline > Saline | place: Antarctica: Ace Lake... | reverse complement strand
GCGGAAGACGATAGAAACCCGGCGCTTGCAATACCGCAAATACGCCGCTTAATATCTTAAACCAGATGAGCCAGATCCTCCTTTAAATCAGGCCGCTGATTGTCCCAATTTATATGACGACGGACAATCTGCAAACACACCCAACCAGTACCCGAAGCTAATCACATCGATTTTCATGGCGACACAAGGCGGCGATGCTCTCCTGGCAGTGCAAGCTCGATACCACGATCCGGATTTTCTCCTCAGCCGAATACTACTTACGCGTCTTGCGGCGAATATCTCGAACCGCTCTCTCCGCTAGGTCGCTCTTGCTCATTGATTTCTAGCTCATCTTTGTTGTCTTCGCTCACTACGATGAGCCAGAAATTCTCCGTTACGCAATTATCTCAATTTGTCCCAAAGGCGCTAACGCCAAACAGTATGCGGTTGGTTTGCAGCGTGATAAATATCTTTCCATCGAACACCACAACTTCGCTCTCCGAAAGCGTCGTGTCGACAACTCCTAACGATAGCGTAAATTATCTCTGCTCAGATCCGACACCTTCGTTACGCCCATCAACTTCATATCCCGCTCGATCTCCGCTCGCATATTGGCCAGTGCCTTCTCGACCCCCGGTTGTCCGGCAGCAGCGAGCGCGTAAAGATACATACGACCGCCCGAGCATGCTTTGGCGCCTGCTGAGAGCGCTTTGAGCACATGCGTGCCGCGCCGGATTCCACCGTCGCAGATTACGTCCAACCTGTCGCCGACGGCATCAGCAATCTCCGAAATCTGATCGAAGGGGCTGCGCGAGCCATCGAGTTGTCGGCCGCCATGGTTCGAAACCATGATTGCTGTCGCGCCAATATCGACCGCGCGCCGGGCATCTGCCACGCTCATCACACCCTTCAGACAGAACTCACCATCCCATTTTTTCCTAACCGCCTCAGCGTCGTCCCAGTTCATCGACTGATCCAGCATCGTAGAGAAATAGTCGCCGACGGACATGGCGATGTTTGATCCTTCCTGAACATAATCCTTCAGTTGCGGCAACTCGAACTTCTCGTGCGTGAAGTAGTTGAACGCCCACCACGGATGCAAAGCGAAGCTCGCCAGGCTAGCGGCACTCAAGCGCGGCGGTGTTGTAAAGCCGGTGCGCAGATCCCGTTCGCGGTTGCCGCCAGTGATCGTGTCAACGGTGAGCGTGACGACATCGAATTTGGCATCTTTGGCCCGATCAATCATGGCGTCCGTCAGCCCCCGGTCCTTGTGGAAGTACAGCTGAAACATCTTCGGCGTCTTGACCATCGCACCAATTTCTTCGACACTGACTGTGCCCAGCGACGAGACACCGAACATCGTCCCGAACTTCTCGGCAGCTCGGGCAAGCGCGCGTTCCCCGTCGTGGTGAAACAGTCGTTGCAGCGCTGTGGGAGAGCAGAAGATAGGCATTGCGAGCTTGCAACCCATCACGGTCACCGACATGTCGATGTTCTCTACGCCCGCGAGGACGTTGGGAACGAGATCGCACTCTTCGAACGCGGTAGTGTTGCGACGATAGGTGACTTCGTCGTCGGCGGCCCCATCGATGTAATGAAAGATCGGCCCCGGCAGTCGCTGTTTTGCAAGCTGCCGCATATCGTCAATATTGTTGCAAAACTCTAGTCGGCGGAACATGGGTGCAATGTCTACTCTGAGTGTTTGATCCTGTGCCTTAATGGCGCGATCTTTTCAGTGGAATGAAGGGAAGAACTATACACCCAGTGCGAGGAAGGGCTTCAGGTTCGCTTGTATGCCAGCGCCCCCAATCGGATCCGTGCCGGCGAAGGTCAGGACGTTCGAGATGGGCGCGGAGAGGCTGTGGCTCATGGCTCCATCGCCAATGACTTGCGGCGCCAGTTGATAAGGCCACCCTCCAGTATTATCGCAATCTGCTTCCCTGTGAGGCCGTGTCTGGTGGAAATGGAGCCCTTGCCTTGGACTACAAGGATGACGTCGCCGCCTTTTTTCAGCGTTCGATGTAAATCCCGCGCGACGAGAACGTCACCTTTATCAAGGCGCTCATAGTCGCTCGGCTCGGCAAAAACGAGCGGCAGAACGCCATAATTGACCAAATTCTGCCCATGGATGCGCGCGAAACTTTTGACCAGAACGATCCTCAAGCCGAGGTTGCGTGGTGCGACGGCCGCATGCTCGCGCGACGAGCCCTGGCCGTAATTGTCACCAGCGATCACCGAATGACCGGTTGTGGCACGCACGGCGCGCGCGTGCTCAACATAGCTCGTGTCGATACGCTCGAACGAGAAATCATCGATCTTCTGGATATTCGAACGGAAGGGCAGCACCTTTGCGCCCGGTGGCATGATCTCGTCAGTCGAGATGTCATCGCCCATCTTGAGGATTACCGGCAGCTCTAACAGGTCAGGCAACGGGTCGAACACGGGAAGCGGTTTTATATTCGGGCCCTTAACCACCACGACAGAAAGCGACTCGTCCGGTTGGGGTAGTGCATCAATCATCGTCTCTGTCACGACAGTCATCTCTGGATATCTAAGCTGCGGGCAAGGCATATCGAGAGAGCGGGGATCAGTTATCTTGCCCGTAAGTGCAGACGCAGCGGCGGTCTCGGGAGAACAGAGGAACACCGAATCTTCCCTGGTTCCCGACCGGCCCGGAAAGTTGCGCGGCACTGTTCGCAGTGAATTCCGTCCGATCGCGGGGGCCTGCCCCATACCGATGCACCCGTTGCAGCCAGCCTGATGTATCCGTGCCCCGGCGGCCACCATGGCACCAAGCCGACCGTCCGCGATCAGAATTTCGAGAGTTTGGCGTGAGGACGGGTTGATGTCGAAGGAAACCGTCGGCGGGACTACCTTTCCTCGCACGATATCGGATACCATTGCAAAGTCACGCCAGCCCGGATTGGCCGACGATCCGATATAGGCCTGATAGATTTCTTCGCCCTCGACCTCGCTGACCGGCACGACGTTGCCTGGGCTCGATGGTTTGGCGATCAAGGGTACGAGACGAGACAGGTCGATCTCGTCGTGATGATCGTAGGTGCAGCCATCATCGGGGGCGATCTCAACCCAGTCTTCGGCTCTTCCCTCGCTGGCCAGAAAGCGCTTGATCTCCTCATCGGAAGGAAAAATCGTGGTGGTCGCGCCAAGTTCCGCGCCCATATTGGCGATCACATGCCGATCCATCGCGCTGAGGCCCGTCAAGCCCGGCCCATAGTATTCGATGATCTTGCCGAGCCCGCCCGAGACCCCATGGCGGCGAAGCATCTCCAGGATCACATCCTTGGCGCTGACCCAGTCGGGTAGTTCGCCCACGAGCTTGACGCCGAAAATCTCGGGCATGGCCGTCGCAAAAGTTTCGCCCGACATGGCCAGCGCCACATCGAGGCCGCCCGCACCGATTGCCAGCATACCAAGCGCGCCGGCCGCCGGCGTGTGGCTGTCAGCGCCCAGGAGAGACGCACCGGGCCTCCCGAAGCGCTGCATATGCACCATGTGGCTGATGCCGTTGCCCGGCCGCGAGTACCAGACGCCAAGGCGCCGGCAGATGCTTTCGAGGAACAAGTGATCGTCCGGATTCAGATTGTCGATTTGCAGCAGGTTGTGATCGACATACTGGACGCTGACCTCAGTCTTTACACGGTCGAGTCCGATCGCCTCCAGCGACAGCATGGCTAGGGTCCCCGTGGCGTCCTGGGTCAGCGTCTGTTGGATCCTGAGCTCAATGGGAGCGCCAGGCGTCATCTCTCCGTCGGCCAGATGACTATCAATGAGCTTTTGCGCAACATTTCTCGGCATCAGAACATCCTCGTCACATATCTAGTCGTCAACGAAGAAGCTGTCCGGCGGATCGGCCTCATGCGGTTCGAGGCGCGGGTCGTAACAAAACGAAGTCGCGCAATACGGACAGAGTATGGTTTCCGCCGAGCCCATATTGAGGTAGATGTGCGGGTGGTCTTGGGGGTCGGAGGCACCGGCACACTTGAATTCTTTGACCCCAATTCGGATCTCTGGAACCCCTCGGTCGTTCTTGAATTTGGCATGACCATTACCCATCATCGCCAACTCGCGCTCGATGAAGGCGATTTCCCTGAACTGATGGTCCAACGAACGACCCGTCAGCATGCCACTGTCGACCAGCTTTTGAAGTTCTGCAAGTTTTATTTCGAGCGTGAGCAGCTCCGACTTGGGCGTGAATGTCATGTTCTCGGCCATGCAGTAGACGCAGCGAAAGTCGCAGCGATCGGTCACGGAAACCCGGAGAACAGGTAATAGTTCGCCCGAACGGGTCGACCATGGGCGCTTCCGGAGGAGACGAGATCATTGCCGGGTAAGTTGAATGAAAGGTTGGCACTGTTTGGACTCTGTCAAAATAGGTCATCGTTTCGTCTTACCTTCTCGCCTGATGGATAACAGGCGCTTCGCCATCATTGACCTTCAAAATGGAGAACAATTTCGCGGTCTCTCGGCGTCCGCCGATGCTCGAACAGGAAGATGCCCTGGTAACGGCCCAGCAGTAGGGCGGCATCGCAAACCGGGATGGCAAGGTGCGTCTGCGTGAGCGCGCCCTTGATGTGGGCGGGCATGTCGTCGGCACCCTCGGCGATGTGTCGGTAAAACGAAGTGTCTTCCGGCGCCTGCGCGGTAAAAAAATCTTCCAAATCGCGCAGCACGTCCAAGTCATAGTTTTCCTGAATGAGAAGCGAGGCGGAGGTGTGGCGCAGATAGAGGGTTAACAGCCCTGCCGTCACGTTCTGTGCTTTGAGCCAAGCCTGGATATCCCCGGTGATCTCGTAGAGTCCCTGATGCGGCGCGGTCACAGTGTGGCGAGTTTGGAAAAATTTTCTGACGTTAAGTGGTGCTGCCATCACATCCATATCAATCTTCCTTAGTAGCGCTACATATCCGGTTCTATATGGCGGGACCAAGCGTCGATCCCCCCGGCTAGGTTCCGGACATCGTCAAATCCGTTCTTACGAAGAAAGTCCGTCATCATGGCGCTGCGTATCCCGTGATGGCAGACAACGATCAGCCGATACTCAAGGGGCAACATTTCAAGTTCGTTGGGAACCCGCTGCATGGGGAACGTGACGCTGTCGCCGACGGCGCAAACAGCCAATTCCGTCGATTTCCTAATATCGAGCGCCGTGTGCGCGTTACCGTAGATCTGTATCTCACCGAGTTTGTGAACGCTGATATCATAATCCGTTTGTTGCATCTGGTCAGTCCCACCTATTCGCTGGCGCGTTCGCCGTAGCGGAACAAAGTTGCGCAACTCAGTTCACGATATGCGCACGGCCTTCTGCATCATACCGGTCGCACTTCAACGACTTCTGGGATGTAATGGCGCAGCATGTTTTCGATACCCATTTTCAGCGTTGCGGCCGAACTCGGGCAGCCCGAACATGAGCCTTGCATCTGCAGGTAGACCACGCCCCCCTCGAAGCCGTGAAACAAGATGTCTCCGCCGTCCTGGGCCACCGCGGGCCGGACGCGCGTATCAAGGAGCTCTTTGATTTGAACGACGAGCTCGTCGTCCTCGTCGGACGCCGCGTGCGCAGAAACCGCACCGCCATCAGTACCGCCATCAGTGAATAGATGCGTGCCAGACGTGAAGTGCTCCATGATCAAACCAAGCACCGACGGCTTGAGCCAGTCCCACTCTCTGTCATCAACCTTAGTGACTGTGATGAAGTCGGCACCAAAGAACACGCCGTTAACGCCCTCAATTTCGTACAAGCGACCTGCCAGAGGCGAAGCCGCCGCATCCTCCCGTGTCGGGAAGTTGGCTGTGCCGCTATCCATCACAGACTGGCCCGGCAAGAATTTGAGGGTTGCTGGGTTTGGGGTCGCCTCGGTTTGGATGAACATGCTTCAACTCTCCTCTTTCGATCTGTTCGTTTGATTGGGTGGTTATGCCGCGTGTTGTCCGTTTGTCGACAGAACAGGACCGGCACGGCGATCCGCAGACTCGCTCCGGCATGATGGGCGCGAGGCGTAAACGAGGCCGGTTGCCGGTTTCTGAAACGCCAACAGTCATGAGGCATCACCCGTTTCCAGGATTTCCGTCGAACCCCAGAAAGCAACCGCTGCGGCGAATGCCGCTCCATGAAACGCCGCCGCCTTCGGTCCCAAAGGGTCACCATCGAAACGACCCAGTCGTTGTGCAACATCGAAAAAACCCGGCGCCGGCAGTCCGCTCCGCGTTCGGCTGATCACGCATGCGGCAATAAAGGGCCGCGCGTTCGCCGCATCCTCTTTCATCAAATTCTCAAGCGCTTCCGCGATCTGATGAATCGTGTTCGGCGGCGTGAGTTCCAGGCCGTCGGCGAGCGCCTTATAGGTAATTGGCTCCGCCCGCACGGCGATCCGCTGAAGATACGTCCGGACGCGCTTGGCTAACGCAGCGTTTGCCGCCAGCGTCCCATCTGCGGACATGACCGTCATGGTGCATCCCTCGCCAGATCAATCAGCCTGAACGGAGTGGCCGCGGGCCGCGGCTTGAGGGGCAGCACCGGGTCTTCGATCAAGCTTCCATCGGCTTCCACCACGACGCGCCAAACCCGCGCGCGATAGCGGAAGGTGAGACGCGTACGACCAGCGTCCTCATCTATGCCAGTTTCGGCTGCGCTCATAACAATCCCGTTCGACATGTTGTCTTTCAGGGCCTCAACAGTGAGTCCGAGCTTGGGCGCCAGGACCTCAGCATCGATGGTGATTTGGCCATCACCAACAAGGACCGCTGTCGAGGAAAGCGTGATCATCTTTGTGCCGCATTAATGCCCGGTGTGTGCGCCGACCCGGACTTGCCGGACGCGAAGTTGATGCAGAGCTCACCCAACTCCTCTTCAACGAGCGGTTCGTTCAGGAACCCGCATTTATAGGACGTCTGCCCTTTCTGGCAGAAACCGTCGCCTTCGAAATAGGCGCAGGCCTCGCAAGTGCCGAAAAGCGGCTTTCCCATCTCCGAAGTGACGCGTCCAAGCATGCGTTGAAGAACGACCGAAAAACTGCCGCGGACGCCCAAGGGGAGAGCGTCTGCGGCCCGGACCAGGGCTTCGATGGGGTCGTCGGTGACGAGGGCCCTGGCCTTGTCCGTGATATCAAGTCTCACGCTTCGGCCGTCGGCCTGGGATCGAGTCTGTTTCAGATAATCCTGCTCGACCAGGCCCTTGATTGTTTGGGAGACGGTGCCGCGGGTCGTACCATGGAAGGCCGCGTACGCCGACGGCGTACGCGAGAAGCGATTGGCGCGTGCGAAGTATCTTAGTCCGGCCCACTGGCCCGGCGTCAGACCGCCCACGGCGCTGTCGCCCGACGCGACGCGCCCGAGATGCAGGATCAGTTCGGCGATGACGCGGCTCTCCATTTCGATCTCCTTCTTCATGCCTTCTCTGAGGGCTAAATAGTAGCATTTCGAAATTATCTTGACAAGATAATGATTTCGATTTCATATTATAATAGTTTTGTTTCGATATTATATAATCCATCGAAGACGGAGTTACTAAAAAATGCAAATCAGCAGCGGCGCCTATATGGGCGTCGAGACACTGGTGCGCCTGGCAGTGCAGAACGTGGACAAGCCCTGCACAACGCAGGGCCTTGCCGAATGGATCAATCAATCCGTATTCTACACGGAGACCCTCATGGCGCAATTGCGCGACGCAGGGCTCGTTGTTTCACACCATGAACCCGGCGGTGGCTACATCCTCGCCAGACCGGCCCATAGGATCACCGTCGCGGAGGTCTTTCAGGCCGTCGATGCGCCGTCGGACTTTGCGAACCGTACGCTAAACGCCGACACGCTCGGAGCCACAGACATCCACGGCCTTCGTGGCACCAATCTCCTCTGGGAGGGCCTCAAGAGCTACGTCCTGTTGTTTCTGAATGGCGTCTCGCTCGCCGACCTCACTCCGGAAGCGACTGAGGCGATCAGCGATGGCACTGACGATAAAACCCGGATCTATCCGTTCGATATGGAATCGACAGAACATCACTGAACGCGTTCCACCACTCAATCCGCACAGCGATCGATCAGAGTTGATATCCCTAATATCTGAAATCGAACTCGAAACCACCTTAAAAAAATTCCCGAACGCACAAATAGAGTGTCCGGATCTGGCCGGCAACAGAGACCACACGGGGGTCAAAATCGTGGACCCTATCTTTCAAGGGCAGTCACGCATTCAGCAGCACAAAATGGCGCAAGAGGCCGTCGTCGATGACAACATTCACACCCTTTCCATCAAAACAGCAGTCAAGTAAAGGAGGGTGCCGTAGACCAGAAAGCAGTTCTTGAGAATATCAAGTCGCAAATCACCGAGAATGACATCGTGCTTTACATGAAGGGCACGAAGGAAACGCCACAATGTGGTTTTTCATTCGAAGTGTCGAAGCTACTCACCAACCTGCAACTGCCTTACATCGCCGTCAACGTGCTTAAAAGCCCGGACGTTCGTGAAGCGTATGAGGACGGCGAGCACTGTCAGACTAAATCGGCTTGAGCGAATAGGGATCGACCCTAGCTTCGGCGGATGGAAACCCTTTCCGCTATTTCAACAGTTCTCCCGAGATCAGCCGCCTCGCTGTGGCGATACACGTCCGTTATCCCCTGTCGTTGCGTCAGGTTGAATATCTGCTGTTCGATCGTGTTATTTGCGAGAACTGCGTGCCAGACCCATAACTCGACATGTCCGTCGCTTCAACGTCATGAGCTTCTGGCGCGTATGGATAACGGCCTGACGAAGCTCCCCTATCATCAGGCCCTGAGCTTTAGGTTTCTCAGACTTTCCTTGAGGGTCAGCTTGTCGAGTTCGAGTTCAAAAACGATCTTCTTCAACCGCTCATTCTACTTCTCAAGAGAACGAAATTCAAACGACTGCTACCTCCCCATGCCGCCGAACCGCTTTTGCCAGTTGCAGCAAGTGGTGTCGCTTACGCCGACGCTGCGACACGCCGATTGGACGTCGCTGCCATTCGCCAGATTTAACCCAATCTCCCGTAGTAAATTCAGTACGTCTTCATCTGAATGACGTTACCGAGCCATCACTAGTCCCCTTATCTGTACAAAAATAGTGTCCCAGTTTTAGGGAGGAAGGACATATTGGCAGCTACGCCGCCGCGCGGCTGGTCATGTACGGCGGCGGCGCACACCGGTCAGACGCCAGACCAGTGGCACGGTGAGCGCGGCGAGCAGCAGCTTCAAGGCGTCGCCGAGGATGAAAGGATAGAGGCCGAGGGCGAGCGTCTTGCCCTCCGGCACGTAGAACGACAGCCACGGCAGGCCGACCAGGTAAATCACCACATTGCCGAGCGCCATCCCGGCCAGGACCCACCCGAAGCTGCGGTTCCAGCCCCGGTCCGACAGCCAGCCGACGAGCGTCGCGGCGGCAACCCATCCATAAATGTACCCAGCTGTCGGACCGACCAGAACCGCCAAGCCCGGCTCCGGCCCGGCGAACACGGGTAGGCCGACGAGGCCTTGTCCAATGAACAACAGGATCGTCAGAGCCGCGAGCCGCGCGCCGTACGCAATACCCAGCAGCAACACGGCGTAGGTCTGCATCGAGATCGGCACAGGCGGCAGTGGCACGTAGACCTTCGAGCACACATAGAGCAGCGCGGACCCGAGCACCGCCAGCACAATCGCGCGATAAGCGGCGTTTTTCGGGGTGACCGGCCAGAGGGTGGCGGCAAACGTACAGGTCATGGGTTCAGGCTCCATAAAAGGGGGTGTCTTGGCCGACATTCCCCAAGTGAAACGCCGTTCGTCTCAAGTTACCCGTTATTTTCTGTCCGACCAAGCCTGTTGGAGGCAGTGACACTGCAGGAACTGTTCACCCCGTGCTTCGATAGAGCACCCAATCAATCTCCATTTTGAATTGATTTAATCTGATCTATTCGTTATTCAAATTGAATGGATTGCGCCACCCTGAGTTGTCATTTCAGTTCAGGGTTTTGCCATGTCATCGGATCTACCGCTTCGCTTCGCGCCGATAATGCCCGGCGCCCCTAAGGGGTCGCCATGGTTGGGCCTCCTGCTGACCGCCGCCATCGCCGCACTGGCCTTCGTGCCGCGCGCCCTGCTCGACGCACCTATGCTAAATCCCCTAGTGCTCGCCATTCTGTTCGGCATCACGCTGCGCGCCCTTATCGGGCTACCGGCGCGCGCCGCGAGCGGCCTTGCCCTGTCGCAAAAGTGCGTATTGCGCATCGCCATCGCCCTGCTCGGCCTGCAGATCACCGTGGGGCAGATTGCCGAAGTCGGCGTCGTCGGCATCGCCATTACGTTGATTTGCCTCGCTGCAAGCTTCCTCTTCACGGTCGCGCTCGGCCGGATTCTAGGCGTCGATCGCGAACTCTCCACACTGATCGCAGCCGGCACTTCGATCTGCGGCGCCTCGGCTATCGCCGCAGTCAATGCGGCGATGCGCGCACCGGAAGAGGACGCCGCCTACGCCATCGCCTGCATCACCCTGTTCGGCACACTGGGCATGCTGCTTTATCCCCTGCTCGCGACCCTGCTTCCGCTCGACGAACAGGCCTATGGCCTGTGGAGCGGAGTCTCGCTGCACGAGATGGGCCAAGCCGTCGCCGCCGCCTTCCAGGGTGGAGATATCGCGGGGCAGATAGGCACGGTGGCCAAGCTGACGCGCGTCGCCATGCTACCGGTTCTGCTGCTGCTGCTCGTCTGGAGCATCGCCCGGCGCGCCCAGCAGGCGGAGGATATGGCACGCGGCGCCATGCCCTGGTTCGTGTTTGGCTTCGTCGCCCTGATGATCCTCGGCAATGTGGTGCCCATCTATCCCGCGCTGAAAGCGCAGGTCAACAACCTGACGATCTTTCTGCTCTGCATGGGGCTGGCCGCCATGGGCATGGCGACCTATCTTCCCAATATTCGCGCCAAGGGCCTGCGCCCGCTAGTGCTCGCCGGTGGAGGCACGCTGTTCATCTCCATACTCAGCCTCGGGCTGATTCTCTGGCTCGCCTGAGCCGCGACGCACGGAAGGCGCAAGTGCCATGACACTCGAACAGCTGCGCATCTTTGTCGCCGTCGCCGATCGCGAGCATATGACGCGCGCCGCCGAGTCCCTCGGCCGGGTGCAGTCGGCGGTCAGCGCCGCCATCGCCGCGCTCGAAGAGCACCACGGAACCCCGCTGTTCCATCGCATCGGTAGGCGCATCGAGCTGACCGATGCGGGCCGGTTGTTCCTCGGAGAGGCCAAAGCGGTACTGGCTCGCGCCGCCGCCGCCGAACTGACCTTGGCCGAGTTTTCTGGCGGACCTCACGGCAAGCTCTCGGTCCATGCCAGCCAGACGATCGCCAGCTATTGGCTGCCGCGCCATCTCATCCAGTTCCGCAGGACCTATCCGGCGGTCAACGTGCAGCTGGCCATCGGCAACACCACCCAAGTCACAGAGGCGGTACTCGCCGGCACGACTGATCTTGGCTTCATCGAAGGCGAGATCGATGCGCCAACCCTTAGTAATCAAGTCATCACCGGCGACCGGCTCGTCGTCGTCGTCGGCATGGCCCATCCCTGGATCAACAAGCGCCAGGTGACCGCCGCCGATCTCGCCGAGGCCGATTGGGTACTGCGCGAACGCGGTTCGGGGACACGTTCCGAATTCGAGACCGGCCTGCGCCGCTTCGGCGTCGATCCGACCAAGCTTAAGGTCACCCTCGAACTCCCGTCGAACGAGGCGGTGCGTTCCGCCGTGGTCGCAGGCGGCGGCGTCACCGCAATTTCTGAACTTGTGGTCGAAGCTCTCTTGATGCTCGGCTCGCTCTACCGCATCGACATCGACCTGCCAGTACGGCCCTTCCATGTGCTGCATCATCGCGAGCGGTATCGCAGCAAGGCGAGCCAGGCGCTACTCGACATCATCGCGGTTGCAACTGTCTAACGTCAGCGCCTATGGAACAAATTAGCAGGATTTTATAAGGGAGGATTTCTGGTTCATCGCAGTGACCGAAGGGAACGAAGATGAGACAGAAATCGCAGACACGACAAACGGGCGCTGCCAAGGCGATCAAGGACATTCGCCGGGCGACCCGAAAGGGTGGTGTCCGTCTAATACGAACCAGTCTCCGATGTGCCCGGAAACGACAGGTTCATGCCGCTATTTGCCGCCACTCGGCCAAGGCGGCAAAGCGGTTCTGCTTGAAAGTTTCGCGTGGCGTGAGCTGACGGTCGAGGTTGAAGTGGTTGTGGATCGAGGCGTGAATTGAGGCGAATTTCTGCAAGGTTTTCACGTCCCTGAATTTCGACATCGCCCCTTCCCGTCGTCGGAACGGCTGGTGTGAGTTTTCAGCCCGGTTGTTGAGCCAGCGACCGCACTCCTGACGCTCGGAATTTCCAATCACATTCATCGCAGCTCGATATGATCGAAGCCGGTCCGTTACGATCACCTTCGGCTGACCGTAACGTTTCATTGCTCGCTTGATAAACGACAGTGTGAACCGTGCGTAGAGCCAGGTCGCATGTTGGACGATCTCGGACGGAAAGCGATGACGCTTGAACGATATTGGGGTCATACTAAGACCGTAATAGCCCCTGTCCGCTCCAGACAACGACTTAACGTGTCAATGCCACTGAAAGAGCTAAAATCAGTGCGATGAGTTTCATGATAGGACACTGTCTACTATCGGCCTAGTTTCGAATAGGACTGATTGTAATAGTGAGCAATGACAATTGCATCTAATCACGTGGATAGAGCTTTCTTTCCAATTGGGGATATTGGATCCAAGCATGATTCTAGGAAAGCAATATCAGGTGATAACCCCGGCGCGGTGGCTATTGGTGAGGAGACTTTCGTTATCAAATATAAATTAGTGGGTCAGCATTTCATCGTACTTGTCACTCTGCTTCTTCCCGCTTTTCCAGCGTTGGCAGCCTCTACAACTCTCACCGGCGAGGTCACCAAAGTGCGCGACGGAGACACCATCGAGGTTGGCAAGATACCTATCCGCTTGAACGGCGTTTCCGCGCCGGAGATGAATGAACCTCTTGGTCCGCAGTCCAAATCGTTCATGAGCGACCTTGTCATGGGCAAACGGGTGCGCTGCAAACTAGACGGCACCAAAACTTACGACCGCTGGGTTGGCATCTGCTATCTCAATGGACAGGACATTGGCGCCACGCTCATCGGTGCCGAGCTGGCGCTAGACTGCCCCAAGTTTTCGGGTGGGCGGTATGCGGAGGTTGAGCGCCAGGGAGCGCCAGTGCGGATTAAGCTGCCGCCGTATTGCGAGCAATGAAGGATGCAAATAGGGACGAAGCAGTAAATCCACGTCCGCTACAAAACTATTGAGACCACAACTGCCGCCGTGATGACTATGCCAGAGGCCGGTCGGCAATGGGCGCAGGCCTCGCTCAACGCCCTCGATCCGCCACCGTGGTTCATGCAGGGGCTCGCATCAACTTACCAGGCGAATAAGCGCGCATAACCCCACCAAATAACAGTACCGGCTTGTGAATGAATTTCTGTCTACTACTTTTCAGTAGGTGCCTCTTCGAATTTAACCTTCGGCTCCGGCAGACTGCAGTCTTTATCGTGAGCTACTTCTGTCAGCCAACGATTACGGTCGCGAAGAGCCTTCACTTCAAGTTCTTCTGCATCCTTAAAGTCCATAAAAAATAGCGGGACTGAGGTCCTCCCCGGATATCGGACAGATCGGGCTGTAATTTAAGCTACAGTCGGGTCCTGCTGATCGGGTTTCGTTTCACATGCGTCACGCAACCAGGGCTGTCGGATGGAGGGCCGGGCGCAAGCCCGGGCCGGAGGCCGACAGCTTTTCTCTATATACCCTGACCGGCGTCTCGCCGCCATGCGCGGCATGAGGGCGCCGATGATTGTAGAAGCTCACCCAGTCACCGATCCCCTGACGGGCTTCGCGCCCGCCCGAGAAGGCATGCAGGTAGACGCACTCGTACTTCAACGAGCGCCAAAGCCGTTCGATAAAGATGTTGTCGAGGAACCGGCCGCGCCCGTCCATCGAGATCCGCACCCCGGACTCTTTCAGGCGATGCGTCCACGCCCATGACGTGAACTGGCTGCCTTGATCGGTGTTGAAGATCTCGGGCGTGCCATACCGGCCCAGCGCCTCATCCAGCGCATCGATGCAGAACTGTACATCCATGGTGTTCGACAGACGCCACGCCAGAACCTTGCGGCTCCACCAGTCCATGATTGCCACCAGATACAGAAAGCCCTTCGCCAGCGGTATGTAGGTAATGTCGGCACACCACACCTGGTTGGGTCGCTCAATACTGACGCCTCGCAGCAGATACGGGTAAATCCTGTGCCCCTTGGCGGGAATGCTGGTCCGGGGCTGCCGGTAGATCGGCATCAGACCCATCAACCGCATCAGCCGGCGAACCCGCTTGATGTTGACCGGATGCCCTTCTGCCCGCAGATGCCACGTCATCTGTTGCGCGCCGTAAAACGGCGTTTCCAGGAACTGACGGTCGATCTCACCCATCAGGGCGAGGTTCCACGCCGTTTCGCCTCTCGACACGTGATAGAAGCTCGATCGGCTGATCGAGACCAGTCGGCATTGCCGGACAATCGACAGGGTGGGATGGTCGGGCCGGATCATCGCCTTGCGCTCCTGCCGGGGAGCAGACGTAGCCCTTGTTCCAAAAAATCCCGTTCCACCGTCAGCTCACCGATCTTGGCATGCAGATCCTTGATGCGGCTGGCATCCGCCTCCGGCTCCGCCGGGTTGCGGCCCCGCTGGAATATCTCCGACGCGCCGTCAAGCAGCGCCTTCTTCCATTGGTGGATCATCGTCGGGTGAACCTCAAACCGGCTCGCTAGCTCGCCAACCGTCTGTTCACCCTTCAGGGCCTCAAGGGCCACTCGCGCCTTGAACTCCGGCTTGTGCTGCTTCCGTTTCGTCATCACTGATCTCCTCTCGTTGAAGATCAGCAGACACCGACTCTGTAGCTTACGTCACTGTCCGATATCCGGGGAGTACCTCAGATCATCACGCTCGCTTTTGGAATGAGCTTAAAGATATCGGAGAAGAATTGGAGAAGAATTGGAGCAGAACATGGCAAATGCATCACCCGAGCGCAAAGCAGCTGCAGCTAACATGTTGTCGTCCTCCGAGCCCGGTCGATCGATGAGCTTAGATGAGGTACGGGAAGTCGCTTCTAATACGATGCAGCACTTGCTCCCACCCATGATTAGTGAAGAAATGATGGGCCTTGTCAGGATGCAATGCGTAGTCTTCTGCACAGAGCATGAAAACGGATTCATTACCTCGGACGCACCTGTCGTCTGGTTCGACCCAGAAGGGTACAAAAGACCTCCGCTCTTCCGAAGCCCCGGACTTGCGATGCCTAAACTAGAAGTCACTCTTCCGATTTCTCCAGAGCAATGCGTATTGATTCATCATGGCACCGTTGCTGGTAACGTCAGCTACAGGCAGGCACCGGACAACTTTGTAACTGAGTGTCCGTCCGAAAAGTTATTGAATCATATGAGTAATCTGTGATTCAAGAGTCTTATCGCTCAATGGAGGATAAGACGGATGTGGACTTCAGAAAATCGTGGCTCCTAT
>Ga0222655_1000560_pt1 | contig 15722 bp, 12 predicted proteins | sample AntAcemetagen423_FD_179857 | JGI IMG/M metagenome (GOLD analysis project Ga0222655, IMG submission 179857) | Saline water microbial communities from Ace Lake, Antarctica - #423 | ecosystem: Environmental > Aquatic > Non-marine Saline and Alkaline > Saline | place: Antarctica: Ace Lake... | reverse complement strand
AATATTTCGGGGTCTTGAGGTACTAGCGTAATATGTGGCGACATGTGTCGTAACCCGTGCTTCATGTTTTTATCATCTACAAGTAGCTCACCTCGTTCAGGTTCATATAAACCTCGCATCAATGACAATGCGGTACTCTTTCCAGAACCACTCTCCCCAATAAATGCTAACCTCTCTCCCTTTTTAATATTAATTGATACGTTATTCAATTGATGTACAATTTTTTCATCCGTATTGTCTTCGTCGTCATGTTTTATTTCTTCATACGTAAAATAAAGATTTTCAATTGACAGCTTATTCCATACTTTTGGTAAGTAAACTGGTTTCTTTGTGCTTAATTTTTCATGAGCTTCAATAATACTTTCAGCATGTTCAAGTGCTGTATTCTCTCGAACCATCTCACCATACCGGAATGTCAGCATGAAAAATGACCGTCCGACATTCTGTAGATACCCATATAATGCAAATAGTGTACCAATCATAATCACACCTGTTGTATTAAAAGAGTGTGTAGCGTTCACCGATAGCGCAACCGCTGTCATCAATGCTACAAGAAACGAAACCCAGAACCATTTCATCTCATCCATGCGCTCAGTCTTGTGATGAGTTGGATACCCAGCCAGCCCACGCTTATCAATCTCGGTCATTACACGTGACTTTAGTTTCAATGTAATGATGGTAATAATATTTGTGATGTAGTCATGAATAGCGGTAGCAAAAAGATTTTCAAATTTGTATAAAATTTTGTATCGCTTTTGTAATACAATATCAACAAGCAACACACTTCCTACGGCGATAATCGCTGTTACTAAAACAATCAACGTGGCTCGCCAATCAAAAAACATTAGCACGGCCAATGTTCCAACAAAACGAACTGTGGTTTCAATAATGAAAAAAATACGGCCCGAGAACATATACAACGACTGGCCAGCAGTATTTATTTTATCAATCGTATCGCCGCTATGGTGATCTTTGTGCCACGACACTGGCAAGTCAAGAACTTTGTCGATCATTGCTTCTTTGTAATTCTTACGGATAGCAAAATGATGTCGCCGCTCGATCACGCGCGCTGTCCCATGAAAAATCCAAAAAACTATTTCAACAACAAGAATAAGCATCACGTTAAAAATAACAAAACGTAATAGCTCTGGATCGTTTGAAGAAAACTGTACCGTATTAAAAATGCGACTAATAATATAAGGATTTGCCAGTAATACGAGATTTGCAATAGTCGAAAGTGACATGAAAAGAACCACGCGCCACTTTTGGTCATAGGAATACTTCCATGTGTATTTAAATAAATTCGCAATAGGATTACTCATATTTGATTTTTGCAGTATAACAGAAAGTTCTTTACTTTGTTGTTTTGAGAGACGAATCTCGCTTATGACGTTCAATAGCTAACTCAATGAGCTTGTCGACAAGTTCAGCATATTCAAGGCCGCTTACCTCCCATAATTTTGGATACATACTGATATTAGTAAAACCTGGAATGGTATTAATTTCATTTACAATAATTTCACCGTCTCTGGTTACAAACGAATCAACTCGCGACAAGCCTTCACATTCACATGCCTTAAAAACCTTAACAGCTGTCTCTTGCACCCTTTTTAAAATATCATCTGACAGTTTTGCTGGGATTTCTAATTCATATCCTGCGTCATCTTCGTATTTTGATTCATATGAATAGAAACCGTGGCCTTTGTGTCGAACAATTCCTGGAATAGAAGCTTGCGGGTTTTCATTTCCTAATATCGCTGTTTCAACTTCATCCCCGTCAATTGCAGCTTCTATTAATATTTTAATGTCATATAAAAATGCGTCAGTGATACTAGAAGCTAGCTCGTCTCTATTATCGGCCTTATGTACCCCAACTGACGAACCCATGTTTGCAGGCTTAATAAACATGGGGTATCCAAAATCTGTTTCGATTTTTTTTATATCTACCGTATCACCTTTACGCAATACAATGCCAGGTGCTACTTTTATTCCTGCCTGCTGACACAGTCGTTTCATAACATCTTTATCCATCCCTGCAGCTGACCCAAGAACGCTAGGGCCGACAAATGCAACACCTGCAATTTTAAGTAGACCTTGTATAGTTCCATCTTCTCCGTATTGTCCATGCATTACAGGAAAAACAACATCAAATTTTTTCAAGACATTTAAAGGTTCGATCGGTTCATCATTAATTGACCAATAACTTGCTGGAGAAATAAACACTTCAGTGACATCATATTTATCAAGAGAGATTGCATCAATAACATTTCGTGCTGACATTTTTGAAACCTCATGTTCAGATGATTTCCCTCCATATATAATTGCCAGTTTAATTTTATTCATATTTTTTATACAACTATTCTAGGAATCTCTTCGATTGCCCAACCTGTTATACGCGTTGGTAGCTCGTATACAATTCGATCTACCCATTGTGCAAACTCTTTAATCGGTACACTATTTTCTTTTCCGCTTCCTAGTAGCACAACTTCATCTTCAGGTTTTATATTCTTAATTCCTGTCACATCAACAACAATCATGTTCATGCATACACGACCAATTACAGATGCTTTTTGATCGTGTACCAATACATAGCCTTTACCTGAAATATTACGGTCGTATCCATCATAGTAACCAATAGGTATAACAGCAATTTGCATATCTTGTTCTGCCGTAAAAGTACACCCATATCCTACAGACGAACCACTAGAAAGATTTTTTACTTGAGCAATACGAGTCTTCCAACTAAATACCGGCTCTAATGTAATGTTAAGATTCTTTTCCTTTGCAAAGTCTTCGACAATATCCGAGGGCCAAATACCATACACTGATACACCTGGTCGCACCATGTCATAATGTGTTTTTGGGAAAAGCATGGTTGCAGCTGCGTTGGCACAGTGACGAATGACAATATCAATACCGGCGTCTTGTAATTTTTCATATGCCTCATCAAATAATACAATTTGCTTGTCGGTATATTCATGATTTTTTACATCCTCAATATTTGCAAAGTGTGTTGAAAGACCTTCAATATGTAAAAAGGGTTTTGTTTGAATATGTTTCGCAAGTAAAACCAGGTCATCGATCGGTAACCCTTGCCTGTTTGTTCCAGTCTCAACCTTTACATGCACGTCAATAATTTTTTTCTTTTCTTCAGCAAGCTCTGCTAAACGATCTACTGTTTCATAATTATAAACAAGAATTTTACAATCTAAATCAATCACATGCTCAAGATCGCTGGTCAACACATACCCAAAAATATAAATCGGTGCAAGTATATTTGCTTCACGCAATGCTTTTGCTTCGTGAATCGAATCAACACATAGCCAATCAGCACCCGCTTCGATCATAATCTTTGAGGCAGGAATCAATCCATGCCCATATGCATTCGCCTTTACTGCAGGAGCTAAAATAACATCATCGCCAATAATTTTACGAAATTGCTTTATATTATGCACGAGTGCATCTTTTTTAATTTCCACCCATGAAAGTGATTTTAATTCCATAATGACCAGTCTACAACAACTACTAATCTTGTGCAAAAAAATCGTAGGAGCCTACGATTTTCGAGCGTTCAATATATCTTCTGCCATTTGGCGATGTTCAGGAGTATTTACTCCAATACCCTCTTTAGGAGTTACAGAAGACGATGCAATAGTTTGACCCTCAGCAACTGCCATTTTTACCAAGTCAGTTAAATAATATTCTTCTTGTGCATTATTATTATCAACTTGTGCTAAGCGACTACACATCCAGTCACTCTTGAAACAAAAATAGCTTGGATTCACTTCTTTAATATCTAACTGTTCTAGTGTCGCATCTTTTGCTTCCATAATCCGCTGTACCTTACCACTATCACTGCGAACAATACGCCCCCAATTCTTAAATGCCACATACCAATCATCAAAACTTGGCACCGTCACCACACCAAGCGTCACTGTAGCTTCATATTTTGTGTGCTGATCAACAAGTGTTTTAATCATTTCAGCTGAAATCATAGGATGATCACCATTTAGTACAATAGTTGGCTTAGTCTTATCAAGTAATGAGCACGCGGTCTGTACAGCGTGCCCTGTTCCTAATTGCTTCTCCTGCACAGCAAACTGACAGTCACTACTAATTGCATCCTTAAAAAGGTCAATATTATCAGCACTTACAACCACAACAGGGTTGTTACATGTACCAGAAGCTGATATAGCATCTAAGATATGTTGTACCATAGGTTTACCACCTAACTCTACCAGTGGCTTAGGTCGGTCGGATTTCATCCGCTTTCCATGGCCGGCAGCTATAATTACGATGTTAGTTGTATTCATATAAGACTAAATGCTAACAAAGTTAGATCAAATTGTCAGTTGACAAGCACTTATTACAATAGTATAAAGAATAAGCACATTTAAAACTATCGCTATGAAAATACTGGAAATAATACCAATGTTTTTTCGAGGTCTTTACATTCTATGTCATGTAACAAGTCACATGTTATGGTTCGCAGCAACAACTAGTAATGAAGAATTTCGAAGAGACCTGGATGACTTAGGCTAATTTGAATATGAGTCAAAAAAAAAGAGGTGCACGCACCTCTTTTCGTTTGAGTAATTTTTAAGATAGTATTTTTTTAATCCACCCTTCTGCCTGATCTATAGTCGGCGCTTCTGCATAAAAACGAATAATTGGCTCCGTATTACTAGCTCGTACATGCAACCACCCATCTTTAAAATTAACTTTTACACCTTCAGTAATATCAATATTCTCATCAGCATAAACTTCTTTTGTTTTTTGTAAGTATGCTTCTACCTCTTCCCTGTTTGAAACAGTCATTTTATCTTTAATAATTTCATATTTTGGAATTTCGGAAACAAGTTCAGAAACTGTCTTTCCGCTCATCGATAACAGTTCCAAGATTAATGCCATGCCAGCAATAGAGTCTCTAACATATCCAACTTCTGGCCATATAACACCACCGTTCCCTTCACCACCAAATACAGCATCATTTTCCACAATAGCGCTCGCTACATTAATCTCTCCAATCTTGGTGCGCAAGACCTTACAATCAAATTCTTCTGCAACATCGTCAAACATTTTTGAAGTTGAGAGATTTGCTACAACTAAACCACGCTTTTTTCGTGTAGATAAATAATGTTTCATTGCAAGCACTAATGTATATTCTTCACCGATAGTATGTCCTTTTTCATCTACAATGACTAACCTGTCAGCATCAGGGTCTTGAGCAAAACCAACATGCGCACCAACTTCTTTTACTGTCTTACACAACGCACCAAGAGCTTCAGCAACCGGTTCTGGGTTACGTTCAAATTCTCCATCAGCTTTCGCATGAAGATATGTTACATCAACTCCAAGCTCACTTACCAGTAACGGATCAATGTCGGTACCTGCTCCGTTGCCCATATCAATTACAATTTTTAACCTAGCCTTCTTGATAAGACCTACATCGATATTATGGAGAACTTTTTGAACATGCACCTCAGAGGCAACATCAAGTTTTGTTAGAATACTTTCTGAAGATAAATCCGCCGTCTCGGAAATGGTACCAAGGCTGTAACGATCAAAAATTTCATTCATTTTAATGGGGCTTAAAAATAAGCCTTGTGGTGTAAAAAACTTTAAACCATTCCATTCTGACGGGTTATGACTAGCAGTAATGACAATCCCCGCGTCAGCAGATTCGTTGCGTACCATAAGTGCAAGCGTTGGTGTTGTAGTAACACCACACTCGATAATATGGCATCCATTTTTACGTAATGACTCTATTACCACAGCAGTAACTTCGTCCTTACTACGGCGTGTATCTGTCCCTAGAACTACCTTTTTAGGCTTTACTACTTCTAAAAATATACGAATTAATTGATTAGTATTCTCTGGTGTTAGTGAATCATTCCAAATACCTCGAATGCCTGAAATTCCTAATTTTAGTGTATTACTCATACTTATTAGTTTATCAACAAAAAACACCTACGACCAGGTGTTTTTTTGTTGCGTATTATTTTTCTTCTTTCTTTTCATCTTCTCCTGAACCTTTCGCATTTACCTCATAACTCGTGTTTTGCTGTTCAAAAAAGTTTACGAGCTCAAGTACATCAGTTGATGTTGCCATCCATTTAGCCGGGTTCGAAACATTGTAATGTGCCTCAAGTCCAACCTCTTCAAGGCGACGATCAGCAACATATTGTACATATTGATTTACATAGTCAGAATTCAACCCGAGAATTCCTTTTGGAAACAAGTCTTTGTTATATTCAACCTCAAGATCAACACCTTTAATAATAATATCTCGAATCTCGTTAGCAAAATCTTCGGTCATTAATTCTTCATTTTCTTCAAGAATATTCAAGATAAGATTGATTCCAAACTTCAAGTGAAGTGACTCATCTCTAATAACCCAGTTAATCATCGAACCAAAGTTTCGTAACTTGTTTCGCTGACGGAATGACAACATAACCATAAATCCAGAATAAAACCAGATCCCTTCCATAACGATATTCGTTGCAACGAGATTACGAATGAAGTCTTTTTTTCCATCTACAGTCTCAATATCGATACTCTCTTCGGTCATACGAAGCATATACTTATTGATATAGTCCTCTTTTGCCTTCATTGAAGGTGTCTCCAGGTGAACATTGTAAATAGTTTCTCGATCAAATGGAAATGTTTCTAGTACGTATTCAAATGCAACACAGTGATTTGCTTCTTCCCACATTTGTTTTACCAAATACAAATGACATTCAGCTGACTTTACATATGGATATACTCCCAAAGCTAAAGATCGATTTACAATCAATTCGGCTGGATTAAAAAAAGCCATAATGAATTTTACTGCGTGACGCTCATCGTCAGTCATTTTTTCAAAATCATCTAGATCTTCTTTGAGAGGAATCTCGTGCGGAAACCATGTATTTGCAATGGCTTGATCATAGAGATCTCGAGCCCAGGGGTACTGAGCTGGGTGTAAGTTGTAATCTTCAGGTGATGCTTTTCCAATAAGTGGCATAGTAATGAGAGGTTAGCTTAGTAATTAATGACAATAGTCACATTTTATAATTTATCTTGAGAATCAGACGCGTACGTACCTATAACATCTTCTTCTGAAGTTACTGTGTGTATTGTATCAGATGGTACCTTGGGAGCTGTGGATTGCGCTGAACGTAAAGCTCCAAAACCTCGCTTACCAATCACTGCACCCTTATTTACTTTTGTAGTACTTTGTTCAGCAGTGTGTCGTGGCTTCATGTGTAGGTAGTATGTTGTCTTTACTCCCTTTTTCCATGCAGTAGTATAGATATTCATCATCTCGTTCACGTCACGAGTCTCTAAGTACATATTTCGAGACAGTGCCTGATCAACCCACTTTTGAGCTCGAGCGGCAACTTCAATAAATCCATAGGGCGACGTCGAGAATGATGTTTTATAAATCTTTTTCAGGCTTTCTGGAATTTCTGCAATAGGATTAATATCACCCTGGTGAATAATAATTTGATCTCGCACCTCTTCCCAGATCCCTAGAGCCTTTAGATCATTTACGAGATTATGATTAATATCTAGATATTTTCCAGATATCTTATTTCGAGAGAATACTTGTGCAAATCGCGGATCAATTCCCGGTGTTGTCCCGGCAACTAGACCGATGTTTGCGTTTGGTGCTACTGCCATTAACGTCGCATTTCGAATTCCTTGTTTTACTTTCCGGCGTAATACATCCCAGTTCAAACCTTTATGCTTACTTTCCATATCAACTTCAAGAGGTATACTTCGCTCTTGATTAATGTTTTTTAGTGTATCGATTGGTACCATCCCTTTTGACCAACGTGATCCTTGGAAGTTTTTATATGAACCTCGCTCTTCTGCAAGCTGTGTTGATTCATCAATACACATGTAACTAATGAATTCAAAGACTTGATCAGTAAAATCATATGACTCCTCACAGTCGTATGCCCATCCCATTTTTTCAATGGCATCTGCAAATCCCATAACACCCAGCCCAACCGCTCGGTTTTCTTGATCAGATTTTTGAGCTTCTGGAATTGGCAAATCATTAATATCAATCAAGTTATCAAGGTGACGAATAGCTGTTCGTACGGTTTGTTCTAATCGCGGCCAGTCAACAGCTTTGTTTTCAATATGAGCTGAAATGTTCAGTGAAGCAAGGTTACACACGGCAATATTATCTTTATCTTGTGGTAAACAAATTTCAGTACACAAGTTAGACATGTGAATAGTTCCTGTATTATTATTCAGGGCCCGCACATTCACGGTATCTTTCCATGTTAACCATGGGTGTGATGTTGTTTGAAGTGCTACCAAAATTTTTCGATACTGCTCTTGTGCAGGACACTTTTTAAAGATACGCATCTCTCCTTTTTCAGCTTTCTCAACATACTGAGCATATCGCTGTGAGAATGCTTCACCATAGAGTTCGTTCAAATCAGGCGTGTCTTTTGGATCAAACATGTACCAGTCTGCACCGTCAATAACACGCTTCATAAACTCATCTGACATCCATACTGCTGTGTTAGCTGTTCGCATGCGCAAATAATCATCCCCCGCATTGTGTCGCCACTCTAAATAATCATCAAAATCAAGGTGCCAATTTTCCATGTAAAATGCGAGAGCGCCTTTCTTCTTCCCTCCTCGCTGAATAGCACGAATAGCCGTATCAATAATTTTTGCAAATGGTGTTGGCCCAGAAGATACAGTATTACTACTTTTAAGCGGTGAACCACTCGCACGAAGTTTGGTAAGAGAACATCCGATACCCCCAGAAGCTTTTGAAAGCATCATGACGTCCGAAACTGACTTAGCGATATGTTCCATATCGTCATGTATTTCCATTAAGAAACAGTTTGAAAGTGCTGGACGAACAGTACCTGCGCCAATATTTGTTGAACCTCCGGCAAGATATTCAAGTTTCGACATTTTGTCATAGAATTTTTTTGCCTGCTCGCCCGGGTTCTCTTCGTTGTATGAAAGCCCCATCGCAACCCGCATGAAAAAATATTGCGGAACCTCAGCAGCCTTTAAATCTGAACCTTTCAATGTGTACCGATTTAGCAATGTAGAGAGCCCGGAGTACATAAATAATCCGTCTCGCTTCATATCAAGATACTCACCAAGATCATCAAGGTCATACAGTTCTGTCAATTTCTCACTCAATAATCCACTTTTCACCCCTTTTGTAATATATGTTTTGAAAGTTTTTGCATGAAGGTCACGCAATGAAGTTTCATTTTCAGGATCATAATCACCAAGTACACGTTTATATATTGTTTTAAGAAGCAGTCGTGTTGCTGCAGTATCATACTCTGGGTCTTCTTTAACATTTTGTAGAGCAGCATTAATAGTTGCTTCATCCATCTCTTCGGTTGTTACTCCATCATAGAGAGCTAACTGAGTTTCTGTTGCAATTTGTGTTACTTTTGCAATTTCATCAGTCAAACCACGACACGCTCGTTCAATTGAACGGTTGATGCGATCAGCATTAAAGTCTGCTTTTGTACCGTCACGGTGTGTAATAGAAATGTTCATATAATTACGTGTACCTTAGCGAATAAATTGCGGGTCTTCAAGAACATGTAAGCTTGGGTGACTCACCACATGTTCAAAGAGATCCGGAAAACGTCTTTTGAAACGTATTACATCCTGTGATGTATCACTATTATATCATACGCACAAATAGTAGTCTGAAAATCAATTACCGTGATATGTTTCACACATTTCGTCAAAAAAATTTTGTAAAAAAGCTTGTATTTAAACCTCCTAGAAAACTGTTTTTCATGAGTTAAATTTATTTGAACCTAGTCAGTCATTTCTAATTCAAAAACTGTGGAAAACTCATCCGATAATCATGTAGCAACCCTAAAAAAGGGTTAACGTATGGTATACTTTTTATATATCAACCATAACTCAACAATATTATGCGCGGATTAGGATCTCTTATTATTATATTTTTACTTTTTGGTATTATTAATCCATTTTTTAGTTCAAATGGTTACTCTCAGACATCAGTGGAAGATGACTATAACTGTGCCGCACTAAACATGGATATTCCGGGTGTTTCTTTTGATGGAGCTGGATATATTTTCCGAGGAGGATTAGTAAATGTCTACATTGAACGAGAAGGAACACGAATCCCATCTTGTCCTGACCAACTACAAACTAATTCGAGTGTTTCGTGGACATTCATGGAGTGGCCAGCTTAGTATAATAAATCATGAAGATAAAAAGCCGAGGCAGTCTCGGCTTTTTATTATGCGCTTAAGCAATATCTTTCATATTCTTCGTCACAACTAGTGTTGCGCGCGCTGCATCAGCACCAACGTATGGCCTCGCAACAGCTTGTGCATGATCAAGCGTTGTGAGAACACCAAACCCAATCGGAATATTATTATCTAACTGGACACGCAGCACTCCATCAGTAATAAACTTAGCTACATAATCAAAATGAGCACTCTCCCCTTTGATGATCGCGCCAAGAGCAATAAGTCCATCAAACTTTTTGGTTTGTGCCATTGATTGCAGCATTAAAGGAATTTCTATACTTCCTGGTACACGAACAATTTTAATATTACTTTCTTGTACAGAGTATTCTTGTAACACTTTCTGAGATTCTACCAGCATTGCTTCAGTAATATCATGGTTGAAATCAGCAAGAACAATTCCAATTTTATAACTACTCGCGTCAAAGATTTCTTCTTTTTTATTATTACTTCCCTGCATGATGTATTTTCATAAAACGATTAATGTACTTTCCTATCATATCAAACTCAAGATTAACATGATTACCTTTTTCAAGAGAGCTGAGCGTTGTTTGCTCTAGCGTGTACGGTACTAGACTTACTTCACACCAATTACCTCCGACACCTGTAATAGTTAAACTTACACCATCGATAGTAACTGAGCCCTTCATAATGACAAGTGAAGCAAATGAATTATCAAAAGAAATGCGTAAAACATATTTTCCGCTATCATTTTGTACACTCTCCACAATACCAACCGTATCAATGTGACCACTAACAATATGACCATCAAGCTTATTTTCAAGTGTGGTCGCACGCTCAAGATTATATATCTCTGCATCAGCAACACCAAAAACTGTTTTAGCAAGCGTTTCCGGCATAAGATCAAAGGAGAAAGTTTCCCCGTTTTGCTCTGCAATAGTCAGACACGCGCCTTGTACAGCAATAGAATCACCAAGGCCAGTTTCCCACCCCACTGGTTTTACCAAGACAAGCCGTGCACCTTGATCATTTTTCGAGAAATCTATTTTTTTTCCTTGTTGTTCGATAATTCCTGTAAACATATTTATAGCGTACAGATTTTATAGAGAAACACAAATAAAAATAACGCCGAAGCGTTATTTTTACAGTATTCCTTAGTCTCTTACTTCTTAACCTTTAACCACATACCTATTGCAACAACTAGTGCAACAATCCACCATAGCCATCCATACCCTTTCTTTTCTTCAGTAGGCTCTTCATCAAAGAGTGGTACTGCTACAAGTGGTTCTTGTATTTCTAATTCTTCTTCTACAAGCTCAGTATATGCAACGATGGCTTCTTGTACTTGTTCATAGTTAGTGTCTTCTAGTGTTGGTGTTGGTAAGATTTCTTCTTTGTCATCGATAAGTTCACCACAGTGTGCAAGGAGTTCGATAATCATTCCTGTATGTGGTCCTACAATACCATCTGGTGTTAATGTAAGTTCTGTTTGAAGTGTTCGTACTGCATTGGCAGTTAGAATTCCGAAGTCTCCGTCTGGTGTTGTTGTGAGGTATTCATAATCAACAAGTACTTGTTGAAGTGCTTGTACATCGTCTCCTGTCATACCTTCTTGTAGGGTACGATTGTGATTGTATGATGATTCGATACAAGTTTTTGATGATGTTGTTGGTTCTTTTTTTGTTGATCTTTTGGTTGGGTTGGTTTCTGAGGTTTCTGATTGTACTGCTGCAAATGACGAGAAGCTCGTTGTTGAGAAAATACAAATCCCAGTTGCCACATCTCCTACGATACATGTAGTGAGTAAGCTCCATGAAGATGATTCTGGTGATAAGTGATACACGCTTAGAGTTTGGCCGTCGTATGCTGAACCAACGTTAATACCTATGGTAACTGGATTAGTTGAAGTTAGGTCAGTGCTTGGTAGACCAAAGCTTAGGTCGCCGAGAACAGTTCCAGGTAGAGATGAGGTTTCTGAAGGGTTTAGGGATTCGTCGAAAACAAAATCTCTAAAATCTATATTTTCACCAGCATCGAATATAGTTTCTGCGGGAATAGTTATTATGTCACCGTCACTTAGTGTATTAACGACTTCAAATAAAAACTGAGCTCTTGACCCAAAAAAACCTGTGGAGTCTAACGGAGTCAAAATTCCAGCAAGGACGTAGTCATAAACCGTCCCACTTGCTTCATACCTTTGATCGGTTTGATTCCAAGATATTTGTGAGCCACCCCCTGTGTTCTCTTCCATATATCCATACCCGTAGCCATAGGCGTATTGAGAGGCTGGAATGTCTTGAGAAATACTAAAGAAGGTACTTAGTGATTGCTCGTTTGACCTAGCAAACATATCCCAACCCCAAATCTTACCATCTGCTGTGTTACTAGAAGGAAAAGGTAAGCTAAGGTCAGATGGAAAATCAACAGAGCTCCAAGAATCTAGATTTCGATCAAAAATTTGCAAAGATAAGTCTTCACCATTTTCTGTTAATTCAAAGGTTGGCATCCATAGCTGATCAAATGTATCTACATACCCAACACCAAGAGGTTGATTTGCAAGTCCAGAGTTCTCTGTTGAATAGAAGTCCCAAGAATCATCGCCATCAAAATAACCGAGAACCGCGCTTGATTCAAAAATCGCATTAAATCCCCCGCTCTCGATACTGGAGAACATAAACCAAACTCCACCAAGCGAATCCTTTGTGATTGGGTAAGGTGTGAAATTATCTAATTCTGGAACATCTGAGGAAGTGTAATATGACCAAGTCGTTCCATCGAATTTCAAAACTATACTCTCAATCTCTTCAACTTTTGGTTCAATTTCCTCAGCACTGTAAGCCCCAACCCAAACGTTGTCATTACTGTCGACAATGATGGATGTTAGGTACAATTCTACACCAAAGTATGATTCATCGTATTCAGTAAAGACACCACTCTCTTTATTGAAACTAACGATAGAGATACCATCGTTCGCCAAGAACCATACATTTCCCTGATTATCACTATCTATTGTAAAGATGCCCTCACCTGAAATTTCATCATATGGGATATCTGAATTACTTGTATTGTAAAGTGTCCACTGGTCTTCACTAAGATCGTAATGCATAAGTCCTACATCCTCAATAATCCCCATTCCACTACTATCGTTACCGTCTATCCAAAGATCACCTTGTGAATCCACATTAATTATACCTACCCCATTGTAGGGAATGTCTGAATTTTCTGTGGTAAATGTTTGCCATGTTGACCCGTCAAACTTCTGAAGCCCTTCACCAGAACCACTCAAGGGGTTTCTAAGACCAATCCATACATTAGAGCTGTTTTCATCAGCATATGCAAAGTTGACGGTACTAGATGTATTTAAACCAGAATTTTCAGAATTATAGATTGTCCAGTCATTATCATTAACTACTCTCCTCCCCGCATTTTCTCCACCGTCCCATCCGTATCCGTATCCGTAACCATATCCGTATCCGTATCCCCAACCAATATTGCCTGTTTGTCTAGCAAATTGTGCGAACGCAACTCCAGCTCCAGCCATTAATAAAATTGTGAGAAGTACTGCCAATCGTGGTAAATATATCTTTAAATTATGTAGTGATTTCATAATTCTATTATATAATAAAATATACTTTTATACACCCCTATATGTTAAAAAAAATATTCAATCATACTCCTATAATTCTGCTCTTTGTCGTAATACTTGCTGGAGCATTTCTTCGTTTTTCTCAACTTGGAGAATCTTCTTTATGGATTGATGAGGGGTACTCTATAAATGCTTCGACTGCAATAATGGAGCATGGGTATCCACTCCTTGAATCAGGTCAAGTTTACACCAATCAACCGTTAGTAGCGTATGCTATTGCTGGATCAACAGGTCTATTTGGGCTTGACCCGTTTAACCCGTGGTCTGCTCGAATCCCTGCCGCACTGTTTGGTGTTCTCGTTATTTTAATGACATTTATTTTTGCTCGGCGCATATTTGAAAATGACTGGCTCGCATTAGGTTGTGCAATTTTTATTGCATTCCTCCCCTGGGAAATTGCATGGTCACGGCAAGCTCGAGGATACACCATGCTTCAATTTTTTCTTTTAGTATCATTCGATCAGTTATATATTTTTTTAGAATCAAAAAAGTTCCGAGCAAGCTTCTTTGCAGCCGCAGCTCTGGTACTTGCCTGGCTTAGCCATGGACTTGCTGTTGCTTTTATTCCAGGATTTTTATTTACTCTCTTAGTGTGGCTTGTAACTGAACGAAGAAAAGTATCATATATAGCTCTGTTGCCATTATCTATTATTACCGCAGGAGCTTCTTACTTGGGTGTAAAATTTGTTCAACACCTAGAAATTGTAAACTACCTAAGTTATTATAATTCTTTTGTACTGGAACATTACATGGTTATTTTTATACTTGGAATTACCGGATTTATAATAATGATTCTTCGTCGCAATAGTAACTGGGCAGGAACAATTCTTCTTGGAGCTACCGCTATGGCATATGTCATTATTGCTGGATATGGATCAACTGTTCAATATCGATATCTTACACCTCTACTACCCTTTATTAGTATTGGATCGATGTATACAATTTATTACGCACTACAGACAATGGTCCCTCGATTACATAAGAACTCTCAACTTATTCCACCTGTTGCTAGCTGTATTATCTTTGTTGGACTATTATTTTTTGCGCAACATATTGCACTTACTCCAACATCAACACTCTATCCCGACTCTCCTCAGTCTAATTTTCGTGATGCATATCAATATGTGCTAGATAACCAAACAGAAAATGATCAGGTAGTTTCTCCATATGCACATCTTACAAATATTTATCTCGGCGACCCAGGAGTTCTATTGCCGGTCTCGCTCACTGGCCGAAAAAGTGAGCTACAAGCAACTATTACATCAAATAAAACAGACTACTATACTAATACCAACATTACTGACGATGCAAAACTTTTTAACCCTGTTAACAGACAGAGTGGTTTTTTAATCATTGATCACATGGCACGTCAACGTATCCCATCTACCTTCAATACAGCTATGAGCAAACAATACTTCCAGCTTGTATATTTCTCACCATCCAAAGAAGACGGTGGTAATGTTTGGGTTTTTAAATATTAAGTTAATTTAAAATAAACTTATCGAGAGCTATTAATCAAAGGACTAGCAATATAGGTTTTCATATTTATTCCCCACCCTTCAATTATCACACCATCTAAATTATCTAGGTTGGTATCTAATGTGGTAGACCATCCATATAGATCACTACTGGTCACGTCAAGATGGTCAGCCACGTCTGGTCTTGAGGTGTTTGGAGTTATAATCGAGTATCCTAATGTCTCGTCAAGGTAAGATGCTTTTATAAAAACAACATCAGAAGGTTTTTTTTCTGACGGGTCTGCAGCCCAACCTGATAATAAAATAGTACCATTCGTCTTAAGGTATGGAGCCTGTAGATAGCCACTACCTATCTTTTTAGTAGAGTAA
>Ga0222655_1000532_pt1 | contig 16256 bp, 25 predicted proteins | sample AntAcemetagen423_FD_179857 | JGI IMG/M metagenome (GOLD analysis project Ga0222655, IMG submission 179857) | Saline water microbial communities from Ace Lake, Antarctica - #423 | ecosystem: Environmental > Aquatic > Non-marine Saline and Alkaline > Saline | place: Antarctica: Ace Lake... | reverse complement strand
TAAGAAAAACATTATTTTATAGCGACGTTATGAAAAGTTTTGACTACACTTTTAACAGGCATTTTCACATACATTTTAAAGTTAAATAATGAGAATAAACGTAAAACCTTTATCTGTTAATCAATGTTGGGCCGGTCGTCGTTTTAAAACCCCTAAATATAAATCTTATGAGAAGGAGGTTTTATTAAAATTATCTAAAATAAAGATTCCGGAGGGCAAACTAGAGATACTAGTAACCTTTGGACTATCTTCTAAACTTGCAGACTATGACAACCCTTTAAAAGCCTTTCAAGATATACTATGCAAGAAATATAATTTTGATGACAGGCGAATTTATAAAGGTATAATTGAAAAAGTTGACGTAAAAAAAGGAGAAGAATTTATAGAATTTTATATAAAAAAGTTTGATTATTAAATAAAATTGATTATATTTGTATTCGTTGCGGTCGAAAACAAGGCAACTAAAATTTAACATAAACTCTTTAAAGATGATAGCTTCGACCCTATCTGATTTAAAGAGTTTTTTGTATTTAAAAATTATGAAGTTAACAAAAAGAAAAGGGTTTAATTTTTTTAGAAGTTATTTTGATGTTTATAATGAGTTAGAAAATAATGAAGATAAAGTTGCATTTATAGATGCTTTGCTTAATCGTCAGTTTATGGGCGTTAAACCAACTGACTTAAAAGGTATGTCAAAGTTCGCTTACATTTCACAAACTAATAGTATTGATAATCAGGTTAAGGGTTACGAGGATAAAACAAAAACAAAATTAAATCCCTTAGAGGATAATTTTTTACCCCCTACCGTAGGGTTAAAAAAAATAAAAATAACCCCTACCCAACAAGTAGAAGAGAAAGAGAAAGAGAAAGAGAAAGAGAAAGAGAAACAACAAATAAACCAAGAATTTTTAAAAATGGTGTGTGATTTCTTTTCTCAAACTACAGAACCATTAAATAGAAAAGTTTGGGAGTTTATGAATAATCTAAATAATAATGGTAAATTTGAAGAATTTGTAAGGCAAACAAATGCTTATATTAAATACAAAAAACAATCTGATGAAAAAATACATAGTTGGCTTGGTTACGAGAGCGAATGGAACTCATCAGATTATGTAGATAAATTAAGCAAAATAACAAAACCAGTTAAAAAATATAAACCATCACTTTAATTATGAACAACTTTATAGAATGGGGTTCTTTGGACCTAAAAAAAACAAGCGGAAAAGAAAAGATATCTTGCCCAACGTGCGAAACTAGTAAACATAGAAAAGGCGATACCTCAATACAAATAAACCACTCAGAGGGGTTTGGTAAGTGTTTTAGGTGCGAAAGTTTAACATTTAGAGAAAGTGAAAGTAAAAAAGTAAAGGATAAAGAATATAAATTACCTGTTCAAACTTGGAAAAATTACACTAATTTATCTGACAAAATGGTGAGATTTATAGAGGATACTAGAAAGATAAACCAAAATACTTTAAAGGCTTTAAATGTTACTGAGGAATTATTTTACCAACCAAAACAAGGTAAGGAGGTAAATAATATTGTTTTTAACTATTTTGAAAAAGACGTTTTAGTTAACAAAAAGTATAGAGATGGTGCTAAAAACTTTATGCAATCTGCTGGCACTCGTTCTATATTTTATAACATAAATTCTGTTATTGGTGAGAAAGAAGTTTGGATTTGCGAAGGAGAATTTGACGTTTTAGCCTTACATCAAATAGGGATTAAAAATGCAATATCAGTTCCAAATGGTGCAAATGATAACGATGATTACTGGTTAAATTCTAAGGAATATTTAAAAGACGTAAAAAAATTCATTATTGCGGTAGATAATGATGAAAAAGGAAATGACTTAAAAGAGAAGATTGCGCAACGTTTAGGACGTTATAGGTGTGAGTATATAGAATTTGTAAATAAAGACGCTAACGGCGACCTAATAGGGCAAATTTTGCATGATACAGTTAAAAAGCGTAAACGATTTCCAGTAAGTGGAACATTTAGCGTTTCTGAACTAAAAAAAGGCATATTAGAACTCTATGACAATGGTTTGCCAGATACCTTAAAACCTAAGGCATATTATTTTAGACAATTTAAAGAATGCTTTTCAGTTATGCGTGGGCAATTGACTACGGGAACTGGTATTCCTTCACATGGAAAATCAAACTTTACAGACTGGCTCGCACTAAATTTAATAAATGATTATGATTTAAAAGGATCTTGGTTTTCGCCAGAACATTCTCCTATGGCACTTTACCAGACTAATTTAATGGAGAAAGTGATAGGTCGTAACTTTTGGAAAGACAAAGAAACAACGCAAGGAACTGCACCAAGAATTACACGTGATGAAATAGATAAATATGAGGAATGGGCAAATGAAAAAATATACTTAACAGGTGCTGAAGGCGACACCTTACCTACCTGGGATTGGTTGCTTGAAAAGTTTAAAGAGCAAATGATTTCTTTTGGCATTGATATATTTGTGATTGATGCGTTTAATAAAGTACTTTTGCCAAATGGAAACAAGATTGACCAGATTAACATTGTGTTAACTAAACTCACACACTTTGCACAATCAAATAATGTTTTAATTATATTAGTAGCTCATCCTACTAAAATGCAAAAAAACGAAGCAGGAATTTATAACGTTCCAGATTTGTACAGTGTTAGCGGTTCGGCTGATTTTAGAAATCAAACTCATAACGGATTCTCGATTTACCGAACATGGGCGGACGTGGAAAATAATATAGAGAATACTACCACGTTTTATAATATGAAAACAAAGTATAATTTTCAAGGGGATATAGGTTCGAGCGTGGAATTTAATTACTCTGAGGTTAACGGGCGTTATTACGAGAAAGATACCGATGAACCTTTATTTAGTTTAATTGATATTAGCGAAGAGTATATGAAAGAAAAAGAAATATTGCCGGTTATAACTGTAAAAGAAGCGTTTGATATTGAAGATTGCCCTTTTTAAATGTTAAAGTTTTGGTAGTTACAAAAAAAGATTATAGATTTGTTAATATAAATAATAATTTAAACAGATAGATATGAAAAAGTTTTTTAATAGTACAATTGGTAAGTGTTTTTTATACACATTGTTGTCTGTAGGTGTTTTTGTGATGCACTATGGTATAATTTGGTTTATACAAGATGACTTTAATTGGATAGATTTAAGTGAAAAAACAGGTAGGATAGCTTTAGTTGGTCTAGTAACTGTAGATATTATAATGGCTTCTTTAATAAGTAAATTAGTAATCGATTAAAAACAAAAACATTATTTACAACTTATGCGTGTATAGTTTGTTATTTTTGCCAACGTGCATGTATATTAAAAGTATGTGAAGGTTATGTAGCTAAGCCTATAAATAAGCGGTTAAACCGTAGTGAATACGGACTTTGTCTATGTAACTAAAGCACATATTTTTAATATACGGTGTTGTTAACTTTTAAAAATTATGGGAAGAAATAAGCACGTAAAAAAGAAATGGCATACACAACAAAATAAATCGAATATAAATTTATGTGGTTGTTATCTTTGTGTAGGTACTGACTATATAGAATGGCTAAGACTTAAATATTTTGTAAAGCTAAAACATAGTAAACAAGATATAAGTGATTTTTAATTGTTTACAACTTATTTGTGTATGGCAAGGTTTTGTCGCAAATATAGTATAAATATGCGACAATATTTTAATATAAAACTTTGATATACACAGTGTTATGTGCCTTTTTAGGCTTGTAGTATAGCGCAAATCACAGACCTTATAAACGAGAGTGAAATTGCCAACAAACACGATGTTGGATGGTAGGCGACCAACAGCGCTATATTACACATAACGTATGCGGTTAAGGTTAGTTGCGTGAATAATTAATAAATTAAATATGGACTTAAAAAAAATATTAAAAAAAGCATTTGATGCTGGTTATAACACTTCATTAATGTATAATAATTTAGGAGATAAAGCACACAAGGATTTCCAAGAATTTTATAAAAAAGAAGTTAACGAGCAATTAACTTTAACCGATGTTGTACAGCAAAGCGAACAGTATTGCGAATGCACAAAGCCAACTTTAGGTAAAAGTGTTAGTAGATGTGGTAATTGTGAACAATGGTTTAAACCGCTTAAATAGCAATATTGTGTACAACGTGCTAGTGTATGGTTTGCAATTTTTAAATGTTAAAGTTTTGGTAGATTGAGAATAATGTTATAGATTTACAAAAAGATTAAGTAAAGCGATTAGCAATTGTAAATTATACACGTTGTTGGGATTAGTTAATAATTAAAAATAAATAAAATGGAGGAATTAAAAAAATATGAATGGATAGAGTGGTGTGGTTGCTATAATTGCGCTGGACACAATGACGATTGCGGATATAGAGATGACTGTGTTACAAGCAAGAAAGTTAAAGTGACTGATTAATTACTGCTAACGTCTCGGCTATGAATTGAAGCCGTGTAACAAATGATTGATTCAAAGAAATAACCTTAATGACGGCTTTTATTTATAGCCATTGTTAGCATTATTTTTTATTATGAAAATATGGAAATTTAAGTTAGAACACGAAAGAACACAAATTGTTAAAATGCCATTAAAATCTGAAATAATGGATATTCAAATGCAAGAAGATGGAATTACTATGTGGGCATTATGCGACCCTGACACGAAAGAAATTGAAGTTAAAATAAATATGTACGGAACTGGATGGGAAACACATAGTAATAATATGATAAAAGATGATTATTTAGCAACAGTACAGCAAGGAGGGTTGGTTTGGCATTTCTTTATGAACCACGAAATTGATTTGTAAATTAATGCTAACGTATTTGTATATAAATTGAAGCGTGTCTAAAAAAAAATAATAAATAAATAAACAATAAATAAAATTAGTTAAACAATTGATTCATAAGTAAATAATTAGTAGCTTTTATTTATATACGTTGTTATTTAACGTTTTTTTTAAAAGGCCATTATTTTTATTTAAAAATAAAATGCGTAATAATTAGGTTTTTATGTAAGTTTATACTTATATTTGTAGTGAGATTAAAAACAAACATTATGACTTTAGATTTTTACACAGAATTAAAAAAAGAAATAGAATTAAGATTAGATAAAGCTGATACTTTAGTAAAATCTTTTCCAAGAGGCCAAATGGGATTAGTTGAAATGACTAATGAATTTAGAACTGCAAAAAGAAGTTTTGATATTGTTTTTAATGAGTTAAGAGTTTTAAACAAACATACATCTAACAAAATAAAAAGAGAATATGCAATGAATAAAAGATTTAAAAAATAATGGATATTAAAACACTAAAAAAAGAACTTGGCCTAACTAACAAAACAATGGCCAGGTTTTTTGACATGAGGCCAGAGGTTTATCAGAATAGCACAGCGAAGAAAAGATACGAAAACGCTTTAATTCGTTTTTATTTCCACGTAAAAATGATAACATAAGATTGGTGGCCTTTTAAAAAAAATGTTATATAACGTAACCTTTTAAGGAAAGTGCTGGATAGATTATTAACCAAGTAAATAAATAGACAATGACAAAAAATCAAGAATTAGAAATGCAAAAATACTTACAAAAATTAGTAAAAGATAAAATATTAACAACGGGTAGAGAAGCCTTAATTTTTAAATTTAGCTATGAAAAAGCATTTTCTTTAAAAGATGTTGTTAAATCGTTGCCACAAGACAATTTTTGCATAGTATGCAACTTGCCAACGGATGGCGAAAAGTGTTATAGTAAGCGATGTCCTGTATAGTGGCTATGTTTTACAACGTACCCTTTTAAGGAAAGAAACGAATAAATTAAAACAATAAGTAAAAAATGGGAAAATTAATAAAAGTGCCAAAGAAAAACGAAAATTTACAAGATTATCGTAAAAGATTAGTTGAAAGCCAAAACAATAACCCACTTGTTAGAATTGGTTTATTAAAAATGATAAAGTAGTTTTTTTCTTTAAAAGATGTTGTTTAAAGTATTAGCGATAGTTAAGCAAATAATTAATAAATACAAAACCTACGTAAAAAAAGGGCGTGGGTTTTGTTTAAAACCCAAATAAAGACAAAGATATGGATTCAAAAGAAAAAGCAAAAGAATTAGTAGACCATTTTATACAAAGAACCAGAAATAACAACGAACCCAGTATGTCTTACAATAGAGCGGTTAAATCAGCTTTAATTTGTGTTAATGAAATGAAATTAGCCTCTAAAAGAATAACAAACCATTTACCTAGTAGCTGGTGTGGTGAAGAACAAAAGTATTATAATGAAATAAAAAAAGAATTAATTAAAAAATGATAAACATAACAAATGAGTGTAATATGCAACTAATGAAAAGATACAAAGATAACTACTTTGATTTAGCAATAGTTGACCCGCCGTATGGGATTGGGTTTGGAATATTTAATAGAACAAACAAAGCATCTGATGGTACAAGAGTAAAAGCAGATAAATACAAAAATTCTAATTGGGATGATGGAATACCAACAGATGAATATTTTATAGAACTTAAACCAGTTTCTAAAAACCAAATTGTTTGGGGTGGAAATTATTTTCCTTTTTTATGGAGTGAAGGATGCAAGGGTTTTATATTTTGGTATAAAGGAAACCCCGTACCTAATTTTGCAGATGGAGAGTTGGCTTACACTTCTTTTAATAAAGTTGCTAAGATGTACGATTTTAGGTATTACGGAAACTTAGAAGGTAACACAACAGCTATTAAGAAATACCACCCAACCCAAAAACCAATAGATTTATATGAATGGATTTTAGATAATTATGCAGAAAAAGGAAATAAAATACTTGACACGCATTTAGGTTCTGGAAGTATTGCTTTAGCTTGCCACAATAGAGGTTTTGATTTAACGGCTTGCGAATTAGATACAGATTATTATAACGCAGCTACAAAACGTTTAAAAGAACATCAACAACAGTTAACAATGTTTTAATTCCCACGTAGATTTGAGCGCAACCGTGGCGGGTTTTTTAAAATAATTGCTACTAACAATTATTATAACAAGTAAACGTATTACAATACCATGAAAACACTTGCACACACTAAAGTTATAAGAATAGACGAAGAAATGCTAAATACTTTTAAAAACATGAAATATTTAAATATAGATGTAGGCAAATTTATACGTTTAGCCATAAAAGAAAAATTAGAAAAAGAGCATAAATATTTTAAACCAAAAGAAATAGAAGATAGTTTTTCTATTCGATTAAAAAAAGCTATATTAGCGAATCATTAAAAACATAAAAAAACATGACAAAAAAAGCAAGATGGCTAAATAAAAAAGAAGCTGAATTACTAGGTTTTAAAGTGAAAAAAAATGATGGTAAACGAAATCAAAACAGATACCAAGTAGAAGAAGAAGATTGGGAATTTATACAAGCAAAAAGAAGTGCACCTAATAAACGTAAATTTGTAGAAACAATACAAAAATTAGACAAAGATGGTAACTCCATTTCAACTGTTAAAAAATTACAATCTAAACCGATTAAAATTCCAGATAATTTTGAAGTAATAAAAATATCAACTTCCGAAACTACTGGGCAACAATGGGTACAAACAGCACCTAGAAAAATAACACCCTTAGAAGTCGTTGATAGTTTTGACTTTGAAAGTATTATAAAAAAATATATAAACCCTTTAAAAGAAAAAGATTTTATAAACAAAGTAAAAGAAAGTAAAGACTTTGATACTTTAACTTATACAGACGTGCATATAGGTATGGATTCTGACAAAGATAATAACACTATGTATAAATCAGAATGGAATAAAAAAGAGTTGCTTAAATCGGCTGATTTGATTATAGAAAAGACTTTAAACGAAAAGCAAAGCAATATCTTATATATTGACGATTTAGGTGATTTTTTAGATGGTTTTAATGGAGTAACAACTAGGGGCGGTCATTCTTTGCCACAGAATATGACAAACGAACAATGTTTTGATGCAGGTTTAGAATTTAAGTTAAAAGTACTTTATGGAGTAGCAGACCATTACGAGGAAATATACTTTAATAATATCTGCAACGATAATCATTCTGGATCTTTTGGATATTTTGTAAACGAAGCATTTAAGCAAATAGCGGAACTACAATTTAAAAAAGTAACCGTAACAAATCACAGAAAGTTTATAAATCATTATTTTGTTGGAGATATTTGTTTCTTAATCTCACACGGTAAAGATGATAAGTCTTTAAAATTTGGATTTAAACCTCATTTAGATTTAAAAGGTGCTGATAAGATAGACCAATATTGTAAGCAGAATGAAATTTATAAAACAGCTAAGTTAATTATATTTAAAAAAGGAGATAGCCATCAAGCGTTATTTGATATGTGTACAAGTGATGACTTTTACTATTTTAATTACCCTGCACTTTCTCCCAGTTCTAATTGGATTAAAAATAACTTTAAACTAGGTAGACGTGGTTTTGTAAATGAATCTTTTAAAGGTTTAGAATTAACACAAAAAATACATTTTATTAAGTAGTATTTAATGTAAAAATGGATTTATAATTTATACTTAAAAGCATACAATTTGTAAACAATTAAGTAAATTATATCTTTTTAAGTATAATTATAAAAACTTATTTTTAAGCATTATAACAAGTAAAGATACAGATATCAATGAGGTTAAAATTAACCAAATAGGATATCTGTATTTTATTTTTATCACCTCTTTAATTTCTACTTTAGATTGGTAATTACTTTTAAATTCTTTTTGTTTTGACTCAATAATACTGTCTATATTAACTTCTACTTTTATAAGGTTTTTATCGCTGTATAGTTTAACTTTTGTTTTATTAGCTATTAACGTCTTTTCAAATGTCTTTAAAGCACCTAAAGAATCGCACGGACTATCTACATACAAAACCTCTTTAACTGGCTTAAACACCGTTTTAATAAGTTCTTTGTAAATCGTATCTTTAACAATGCGTTCCTTATGTTCGATAGTAGACTTCTTAGCCACACAGCCAATAAAAAAAAATAATAGTAAAAATATATAAGATTTGTTTGTTAGTTTCATTTTATGTTGTATATTTGAGCGCTGATAATAATTTTTCCATGTGTTTTTATGTGTTTTCCCCTTCAATTTTGGAGGGGTTTTTACTTTAAATACATTTCGACCTCTCTTTTACGTCTACGAATTAAGCCGTTTAACCTTACACCGTTGCCAGTTACAGCACAATTTGACCAATAGTTAAACATTTCTTTTCCGCTTAATCTAGTATTTACATTTCTAAATAAATTGTAGTATTTTTTAGTACCATTCTTAGCTATGTAAGTAGCACCAGCGTTATAAACAAAAGAAACTAATGCATCAAATTCATTCTGCTTTAAATCATCACGGCAAAGTTTATTTACTAAAGGCGCAAAAACCTCATTTATATGACCGAGTTTTAACCTTAAAGCCTCATCTTCGTTAATAGGTTTGTCAGCCATTGTAACACGCTTTTTTGTATCAAAGTAATACGTAGTGCCATAACCAATAGTTGGCACTTTAGCGGGGCAAAAATAAGGTTTACTTCTAAAACTCTCAAACTCTTTTAAAAAGTCTAATAATTCTTTTGAAACTTTTGTAATCATTACTTAAAAAAGTATTTAAAAATGAAGTTAAAAAATAAAGCAATTACAGCGCCCGCACCGTACACTTTTGCCTTGTCTATCTGGTTACCTTTCTTTATTTCGTTAATGTCAAAAACGTTAACCTTAACCTGTTCAACTAATCCTTTTTGATTTGTTTTATTATTGTTTTCTAAGTACCCCAATATTTCAGCATTCTTTAATTCCTGCTTATTAACATAACTAGAAAAATCACATGATAATTGAAATTGATCTGATGCTATTTTTTTATTGCTGTCTGCTAATGCGTCTAATTTTAAACTCATTAGTAAAAGAACCTCTTTTTGTGTCTTAACAACTGCCATTTTTACTCTATTTTTTTGTTAATCGCTTTCTTTATCAACTCAATTAACGTTTCATTTTTAAACAGGAATAGTGCACCACCAATTACAACTAATGAACCTATAAAGCTAATTGATGGCTCTGGGTTTGTAGCATCTTTTACTGCCAAACCCCAAAAAATTAAACCTAAAATGTTTGTAATTATGTTTTTCATATTTTATAAACTTAAAATTTTCTGCAAAATAGGATAATAAGAATCTCCTAATTGTTGCATTCCTCCTGTATTTAAGTGGGTAGGGTCTATTGCCTTTGTAGCTGTAACACTTGGAAATCTTGACGATAAAGCAACTTGTTCAGTATTGAATCCATTTACTAAATCAACAAATGCATAACCTGGATTTACAAAACAAAAAGAATTATAATTACTATCATTTTCAAAAGTTTCAAATACTTTTTTTGCAAATTCTAGTCTACCAACTTGAACCCCTAAAATTCTATTTGAATTTAACCCTCCACTTAATGAAGACGTTGTCTCTAATCCTACAATTACATAAGCATTTGGATATTCTAAATGAAACTTATCTATAAATGTTTTAAAATTATTTATCTCCAAAGTTAAATCAGCTATATCGTAAAAATCTGCGTTTTCGTTCCAAGAAAACTGCATTGGTATAATAAATTTAGTTAATGCATTTGTTAAATCTAAATCAGATTCATAGCTAAATTTTTGTAAATAATAACTTATATCAACTTCATTTGTTGAAGGATTCCAAAAAGGATTTCTATTAATAGTCTCAACAGTTGTATATGTAATTGTATTAAAATTACTCGTTCCGCTTGTTTTTGTTAAAGTTCCATTAGCAGGAGGTGTATTTGAGTGACTTTCTGGAATCAATCTAATTAAACCATTACCACTTCCATCTACTTTTCTACCGTCAAAAGAGTAAACATTTGAATTAGTATCTGTGTATTTTGCAGCTCCAAAACCATCACTTGTATTGTCATTTAAAAAAGAAGTTACACCACTTAATAAAAATGCATTCCCACGACTAACTAAAAATGAATTTCCTAAAGTTCCCCCTGTTTGACTTTCGGAATGACTACTATTTAAAGCATTCTTTAAGCCAATCATATTAATAGTTAATCCATCTGCTACTCCTTTTTCATTAAAAGCTTTTTGCCAAACAGATATATCTGTAAATGAATCTCCAAGTGTTAAAACATTAAGAGTTCCGCTTGTTGCTTTTGTTAAAATTTCAAAATCCACAAGAACCCTTGAGGTGCAAAATCTATCATTTAACACTCGTAAACTATTTACTATATTTCCATTTGATTGAGGAGTTAAATTAAACTGTCTTGGATAAGCTAAAGAATTACTATTATTAAACCCAACTAATTCCATTTGGTAATTAGTAACAGGATTTGCAAGTAATGTGTTTATTTTATAAATATTAGAAATATCATTTTTTAATAAATATATTTTTTTTGGTAAAACTATTTCAACTCTACTCTCTCTTATTGGGTTAAATAAATAGCCTTCATAGTTTGATTTAGTAGCACTATATTCAATTTGTAAGTACTCGCCATTCTCCATTAATCTTTTTCTAGTTTTGATAGCAAAATAAGCGTCTTCTCCAGTGTTATTAACAACAGTTTCACTTCCATTATCATTGTTTGAAGAGAAATTCCCCTGTTGTAAAATAGTACGGCTATCATTAATTATCCAATAACCGCACTGAAATAATTTAAAATTACTAATAGTAACACTTTCATTATTTGCAATGGGAATTATTTTTGGAGTATTATAAAAATCCGTATTACTTTTTACTACACTTAATTGAGTGCCTATATTTGTTAATTGTTTACCAAATTCAATATCTAAAGGGTTAATTTTATTTACACGAATAGTGTCATCTTTTTCTAAAAAATCACTTGTGAAATGATTTATTAAAACAGTATTTTTAACAGTAACTAAAGATAAATCTAGATACTCAACAATACCGCTTAATTCGTAAAAGTTAACCAAATCCATAAAAATAAAACCAGTTATGGAACTGCCTCCAAAACTTGATATAAGTAAATACTGCCCATCAATAGCAGCACTAGAGCTAGACATTCTTGCGACTTCAACAGCAGTATTATTACCATCTTTTTCAAAAATTCTTATAGTTTTAAAACCTGTATTTCTGTTTGCGATTTGATTTATATAATATTTTTTTGATAAATCTAATCCTATTAAATAAAGGCTTGTAATCCTTTTATTAATATCCTCATTACTTGTCCATTGTGTATTTACAGATTTAGTCTTTAATATTTCTGAATCTGTATAATCTTTAGAATCTTGTATTTCTGTAAAAGCTTCAAAAATTGTTGAAACTGAATTAAATTCAACCTGTCTACTATTAGATTGCCATGTTGATTGATTACCCAATACCGAAGTTCTAAAGTACCCATCTACGGGAGCTGTTGATGTTGCTGTTGATGTTGATGAATTAAACGATAAATCTTCGTTTAAAAACACATTATTTGAAGATCCAATAGTCCAATTTACAGATAATACATCATTTACTTTTACTGCTATATAACCACTTAATGCAAGTGAACTATTTGAACCTGTAGTTCCATCTGGATTAAAGAAAAATCCGTTTTTTACATTTTCATCATTAGGATTTAGTAAATTTTTGCCTAAAGATTTATTTGTTTTAGCAGATTGTAATTTTATAACCTCTTTTTGTCTTGCAGTTTCTTCGGCATCAATTAAAGGATTAAACTTATCAAAAGTACTTTTTTGAGTTGATGGATTTACGTTATCAGTTGCATTAAAAGCACCTGTGTTTACACTTGTTTTGTCTAGTTTTAAGGCTAAAGCAGTAGCTTGTAGTGTGCTTACTGGCTTGCTTGCGTCGCTTGTATTATCTACATTACCTAAACCAACCATTGCCTTGGTAATACCTCCAACTGTGCCAGTAAATGTTGGGTTTGCTATGTTTGCTTTTAAAACATCTGCATTTTCTCTGCTGGTTGCCTCTGCATCTATGTTATTCTGCAAGGCTGTATCTGCGTTTGACCTAGCTAAAGCCTCCGCAATAGCTACGTCATCATTTGTGTTAATTGTTGAAGTAATTATATTAATATCTGATGCCATTATTTTATTTGCATCAGGTACACTTTTTACTTGTGTGTCAACCTTTGTAACTATTCCTGCTATCTTAGCCATATTATATTTCGTATTGTAAAAGTTCTTGTAAATTATGTTGTATTGAAAACGTCGATAAATCAGTTAAAAATGGCGCTGTATTTTCTTCTTTAGTATCGTAACTAAAATTATAACCATTAAAATCTGCTCTATTCGTTCCCGTTGTTTTTGTGAATTTTCCTTGCATACCTGTAAATAATCCTAACATTCTTAAATTATTATTATTGTCTTTTAATATAAACCGAAAATCAATATTTGCTAAGTTTTTAAATATATCAGTATCTAATATTTTGTTAATTTGAAAGCCTAATTTTTGCTCGTAAAATTCGCTTACGTCCTCATCAAATGAAATATTATTTGTACCAATAGAGTAAATAGTAGTTGCAGGAAATACCGTTAAATAATTATTTACGACTGTTATTTGACTTTGAGTATATTTTACAAATGGTAATATGTAAATTAACTCAGAACCTCCTTGACTGTTATCGCATTCTCTTGCTCTCGAATAATCCATTAAAATCTCCAACCATTATTAACGTGAATAGTAATAGGCTTTATACCTGTTTGCTCTGTTGTGTACTCGTCTAGTGGGTTATCAGCAATCCACGCATAAAAATTAGTAACGTAAATTTGTGCCATTGATGCGTATCTGTCCGCTATACCTTCGACTTCTTTATTAGTTGCAATTTGTATATCTTTAGGATTGTTTTTAAACATTCCTGCGTTATTTAAAGTATATGGGCTGACCGCTACAAAATTAGAAACAGATTGATATTTTGTGATGGGCTTAATATATTCGTTTACCAAAGTCAGGTATAAACCAGATAACGTGTTATTTTTCACGTCTAAAACTATTTTATTGTACAATAAACTACCAAGTAGAGGCTTAATTGTAATAATTTGAGTATCTGATATATACATATTGTATTTATCAACATCAACATTACCACCTACAATTGTCGAGATTGTTATTTCTTCCGGACTTGCAAATAAAACTTCTTCCATTATTTTCTAGGTTTTAAAAATCCCTCGTTTGTCATATTTCTTGGCTCAATACTAACTAAAGTATCATTTGTTTCTAATCTAAAACCTCTACGTCTTGCTTCGCTTGTACTAATTATTTGCGCTAAAGGACTGTTTGGGTCAACATTTTTTCCTTTCTTTAAATAGATTACTCTATTAAATTTGTGATGACAATTACCTCCACCTTTATAAAGCCATATAGAATATGTATTAACACCATTAGGACCCCACCCCTCATTTACTACTTTGTTTTCTAACTGTATAATATCCTCTTTTCTATAAACCTTATTAGCTGACATCATTGCTTTACAAAAACTGCGTTCGGGTGTCTTATTACCTACGTATCTATAACGAACTATAAAATCTTCACCATCTTGACTACTCTTTGCGTTTGGTCTTGCCGTTCCCGTGCTAACAAATTGTAAACTATCTTCTTCGTTGTAATCTACTTCAATCTCATCAAGAATATTATAGCTTTCTAAATCCTCATCTTCGCCAAGTTCTAAGAAATTGTCTAAATCAGTTTTTTTTTTTACTAAAGAAACTTCGTTAGTTGTTTCAATTTCGTTGCCACTTTTTATAGCTTCTTCATCTTCGCCCTCAATCTCTGTTAATGGTCTAAAATATAAATCATAACTTAGACCAAAATATTTTAGTATTTCAAAAATAGAATCTAAAATAAAATCTTGCTTTGGTGCAATTACTCTTTTCATTAATTGCTTCTCCATCATATCCATTTCGTCAGCAACAGAAGCAAATCCACTAGACGAACCTAAACCCACTAAAGCCGGAGACATGCATTTATGTCCAGATAGTATTTTATTTGAAGCCTCAGCACCTAAAAATTCCCATTGCTTATGAGCAGTATTATTCTCTACGTTTACAATAGTTGTATCTTCTGAATCTTGTCTTTTAAAGTTAAAGGCTTGTTTATTTGCGTTGCTAGAACCTCCTAATTTACCTTGTGTGTCTGCAATATATTTATCTTTCTCAGAATCTGACCAATGAGCAGAGTTTGGAATGTTTACAATACTACCAAATGACAAACCATTAACAATATGCGAAAAGTAATAATTACTTAGTTCTTCTTCAATTCCGGCATATTGCAAACAAGCGTCATAGTCTGGATTAGCAAAATATTCTTGTCCTATTTGATAGGGCATACCCACGTAAATCTCAGGCTTTTCAAAACCAAAATCTTCAGCAAAACCAAAAGCAGGATATTCGACAGGTTTAAATTTTGCTTGATATTGCTTAGTCCAGTCTGCGGAATACCAATAAGAACGAACAACCCCGTCGTCATCTTCTACGCTTGGAATTACATTTGATTTTGATATGTGTTCTAATTTAGCTAGTTTTTTGCGATCGCTTTTTTGTCTATGTATAACGATAGATAATTCTCCTAATATTTGGTAATCAATTACGACAGCCTTAACTTCTTTGAACGTCATTAATTCAGAAAAGGCTTGTAAAAGCAAACCATCTTCTTCTTCATCGTGAATTGATAAACCACGCCCATAAGCTAAGTCTGCATAAGCGTTATTGACTGCTTTGTTCGTAGTACTTCCGTTATATCTATCAATAATGTATTTGTAATTCTCATTATTACGCCCATTCATAACCCAATTACGAGAGGTGTTTTCTCTTATAGGCTGTTTGGTGTACTTGTTAAAACCTACAAATCTAATATCTGAATTATCGTATTTAAGCATAAATGTATTTGTCTTTTGTAATCTTATAATCTTGTATCGTTTGTTCGGTAAAGAACAACTTACAGCGATAAGTTACTATGTTGTTTTCTGTTAACTTTAAAGTAAACCGCTCTCCTTCTAAGCCTGTTAAATCAAACACAAGCGACATCACACCATAAGCAATGGTATAAGTAGGTGTTAAGGTTAAGACCACGCTTGAAGCCTCGTTTGTAAACTTTGCGCTTAAAACGTTTGTAGGGTAGAATCTAGGCTCAATCTTGATAGTGTGTGCCGTTAAACTCGGTTTTAATACTTTCATTACTATTATAACTAAAAAAGTGTAATTTTGTTACTAATTTGTAATATATTTGTAAAAACAAAATAAAATGACTAAAGAAGAAAGAAAGGAATATAATAAACAATATTATT
>Ga0222655_1000520_pt1 | contig 16450 bp, 32 predicted proteins | sample AntAcemetagen423_FD_179857 | JGI IMG/M metagenome (GOLD analysis project Ga0222655, IMG submission 179857) | Saline water microbial communities from Ace Lake, Antarctica - #423 | ecosystem: Environmental > Aquatic > Non-marine Saline and Alkaline > Saline | place: Antarctica: Ace Lake... | reverse complement strand
TTTCATTTTACGCAAAATCAACAAATGGCACAGACCAAAAAATAAGTATTTTATTTGACAATTCTCAAATATCGATTAAAACAATTACAAGTGAATGGCAAAGATATGAAGCAACTGCAACACAAACGGGTACAGGTTCTTTTTGTGGATTAGACTTGAGAAGCAGTAATGCAAGTACAAGTGACATATTAGTTTATGGTATTCAAATTGAGGAGCAAAGCTATAGTACTAGCCTAATTCCTACCTCTGGACAAGCTAGTGGAGTAACACGTAACCAAGATTTATGTAACAATGGAGGAACGGGAACGGGATTAATAAACTCAACAGAGGGTGTTTTATATGCAGAAATAGCAGCTAATAGTGATGATTTAACTTATAGGATATTTTCTATAAATGATGGAAGTAGAAATAATAGGGTTTACTTACAATACACCAATGCTAGTAATACTTTATCTGCGGTTGTAAAGAGCTCAAATAATACACAAGCTAATATGGCATTAGTTTTATCCGATGAAACAAATTTTATAAAAGTAGGTTTTAAATACAAGGCTAATGATTTTGCTTTGTGGGTTAATGGTGTAGAGGTAGCGACTGATACAAGTGGGTTATCTCCAATAGGTTTAAACAATTTAGCCTTTAATGATGGAACATCAAACAATTTCTTTGGCAAAACCAAATGCGTAGCCGTATGGAAAGAGGCTTTAAGCGATGAAGAACTTGCAGAACTAACAACTATATAATTATGATGCAAATATATAAAACGAATTTTCCAACAGAACAACAAGGGAAAGACTACCTATTAAATTTAGGGGTAATAATAGAAGTAGAAAACGAAATAGTCTTTGCTAAAAATACAGCAGCGGTTGTATATATCGGTAAGGTGGTAAAGATACCCGCAACATACGATGATGAGGGTAATATAATCACACCAGCAATTTACTACTCGGGTTTTGCCATCGATGTAATGAGTAGTGACTTATTAAGTTTCGGTAAATATGAGGTGTTTCCAGCAGACACAGCAGCACATAGTTTTTACGGATGGGCAAAAAGTGCGGAAGTACCTAAAACACAAGAATAATGTACAAAATAATCGCGGATTATATGACGCTTGGACTTTGGGGTATGAGCATGGCTAACACAATTACCTCTTTTGATATACAAAGCGCCTCTAGTATTGCGCAGTTAATACTATCTGTTTTAGGTATTGTATATCTAGGCGTTAAAATTGTAAACGAGACGCTAAACGGCAGAGTAGAGCGAGAGGGTAAAAGGATTGCAAACGAAATTAACAATCGAGAACTAGATGAGGAACTTTAATACAAACGAGTTTGATAGTCCAGACGTTAAAGGCTCTGGCGCAAAAATGGATAGTTGTTTTTTGGAAATGCTAGACAACGCTAGAGATATAGCAGGCATACCTTTTAAGATAAATTCTGGTTACAGAACGCTTGAGCATAATATAGCTATATATAAAAAACTAGGAAAAAAACCTATAAAATCCTCGCATCTTAAAGGCTTAGCCGTCGATATAGCTTGTAATGAGTCTAGAGCTAGGTTTATAATGGTTTCGGCGTTAAAAGACGCAGGATTCACTCGTATAGGTATATCTAACTCTTTTATTCATGTAGATAGTGATAGCGATAAGGCTCAAAATGTAATCTGGACGTATTAATGGAAACAGGAAAGTACAAAGATAAGAACGGCACGACTAGAGTAGGCGACGCTTTGAGGTTTTTAGCTAAACAAGGCAAGGCTTTTGCGCCCGAATTGCTAGAGCTTGCTGCAAATGTTACGGGAGTAAAGGCTTTGGATAAGCTAGGCAACGCTATACGAGGAGACAAGGCGCTCACTCCGCAGGATAAGGACTTGCTACTAGCAGAATTAAACAAAGATGTAGTTATAGAGCAAGAAATAACTAAGAGGTGGGAGGCGGACGCAAATAGCGATAACTACGCTAGTAAGAATATACGTCCTTTTACGCTCGCCTTTCTGCTAATATGTATGTTTGTGTTCATTATGCTAGATAGCGCGTTAGACGGCTTTAAAATAGCCTCAGAGTGGATAGGATTACTCAAGGGATTGCTTATGACTGCGGTCGGTGGTTATTTTGTAATCAGAGGAGCGGAGAAAATTACAAATAATATTAAAAAGTAAAGCTGTTGACGTTATACGGAGTTACCCACCATTAGTGAGAGTGGGCATTTTGTGAATTATCAATCGCTCGCTTTAATTCATCAGCTAACACAGTATGTTTCACGCCTTCAATTTCTATTACTACAAACTGTTTTCTGTTCCAATGCTCGCTAACTATTAGTTTAGGCATCTTGCTTTTTAGCTCTTTGTTTTCTGTTCCGTTAGTTTCGTAAATCCCAATTAAGTTTACTGTTTCAAATCTTGTCATATTTATAAATTTAACGGTGGGTAACACTGTATAAAGTGAAAAGCCCACAAGGTTTTGTTTTAAATAGCCAAATTTAGGTGTGGCTTCTCGCCTTATACTCAACGTTGTATGCAATTAAAAAAGACATACAACACTGTATATAATTAATTTTTTAACTGCTCCATCTTTTCAATTATTTTTCTCATTCTAATTAAGTAATCTGTGTTTTCACTTTCTTTATACACATTAATAATTCTTTCGTGCAACCATATAAAGTGCTTAATATCTTCTTCTGTTATCATAATTTATCTATTTAATTCGTTAAAAATCTAATCATATACAAACCGTTAGCCATGCCGTTGGTCGTATTTCCAATTTTCAAGCGCTTTTTTAGCATCTCGATAGGCTTTGTTTAAAGCCTTAAAACTAGAATCGTCTTTATACAGCTCGTAATCGTTATAATAAACTACAGAGCGCTCTCTAAGAGCTTGAGGCAGGTCGAAGTACTCTGCCTCTTTAACTCTCAAAAAATATTCTTTAGAGCCTTGCATTATTTCGCTAGGGTTTTAACTTGCTCAGATGTCAAAGCATAGGCATTTAAAGACTCCTTAGTGATTTTACCAGACTTTAGGGCAGATAACGCCTTTGTAAATCGTTCGTCGCTTAGAGGCTGCTTAATTGGCTTAGGTGCAAACTCTGCGGTTATCTCTTTAAGGTATCTCACATCGTCAAACTTGCCCATAAAAATATCCGCGTTAAATCCTAGCTTAGATATAGCCTTTGTAAGTGTATCCGTTTCTATTTTCTTAGCAAAGTTATCGTCTAGCATCGTCTTGGCGTTATTTATGTACAACTTGCAAGAGTTTATAATTTCAAACTCTCCCTTTGGAAAGAAAAAAGTACCTTTAAAAACTACCATGTCGTATTTGACAAGAGAGTAATCTAGCTCTATATTTTTAAACCCCCAAGTTTGCCCGTATACTCCAAATTGCTCCGTTACCATCATAATTTGATATTGTGGCGCAATTGCAGTTATAGACATACCGCCTATCTTAGCTTTTTTTGTGTACTTTGGATTGGTCTTTTCGACACTATTCCATAACTCTAAATTGTTTACTTGCATAATAATCTGGTTTTATATTTTGTTAATCTATTTTGTGTTCTAATATTAAAATTTGCGTCTAGTAAACGCTCCGATTCGGTTCCAAAGATACGATAATAAGGGTTATCTTTTGCCATTATGTAGTCATATCTTACAGATAATATCTGTAGCATACTATTAACACTTTTTATTTTCTCCCTATCACTCATAATTATTTGCTATTACATTAATTAGTAAATCCTCCTCCTCGTCTGTTATTTCTATATCGTCAAAATGTTGGTCGAATACTGCTAATATCTCAATATCAAAGTGAGAATCGCCTAGCGTTACGTCCTCAGTCTCGAAATGAGTACCATGCGAGTAGCTTACATCTCTACTAGCGTAGATACTAAACTCTACACCATACTCGCCAAGACGTGCCTCTACAAAATCCTGCTGGAGTACCTCGTTATCGTGGTCGCTTTCCCATTCAATAATCGGAGCGGCAAGCTCCTGTATACTATCTTTTAATGTTTTCATTCTTTAGTTTTAGATTTAATATTCTTTTTTTGATTGCCTTGCGTCTTTTGCAACGTGGCAAGCTGTCAGCGATTTGTTGCAGCTTTTGGATAATTTGTTTTTTTGTTCTCATAGTTTTACAATATTACAACTTTATTTAATAAAAAAAAACATTGTTAATAAAAAAATAAAAAAATGAGTAACAAAATTAGTATATTATACTACTAACACATAAAGTATAAATGTTAGAAAAATTAGTACAAAGAAATAAGGATTGGCAAAATCTAGCCTATAGGATTTGCGGAAATTACGACGAGGCTCAAGACCTAGTCCAAGAAATGTATATAAGGTTAAAAGATTACGAGGTAGTTAACGAGGCTATGGTCGCAATTACCTTAAAAAATATGTGGACTAATATACTTAAAAAGAAAAATCGAGAGCATAGTATAGAGGGATTTTACTCTTTAGCCTACGATTCGCAAACTTTTGAGGCTACAGATAAAGAGCAGAAATACCTAGACAGATTTAACGACCTGCCAATGGTTCAACAAGAATTAATACAAGAAAGTTTTACAAAAAGCGTCCGACAAATAGGAGAGGATTTTAACATAAATTACGGCTACGTACATAAAAAGATACACGAGGGTTTAAAGAAAATATTAAAAGAAGATTACAAAAAATATAAAAATAGTAATTTGAAATACTTAAAAAAGCGTAAAAATGAAAGTAACTAAAAAAGACCTAAAGAATTTTAAAGGAGACAAACGAGGTAAAAAGTATAAAAAAATGAAACTTGCCTATGAGAAATCTATTGAGACCAAAAACGTCGACGATGTGGGCGTAGGTACAACGCTAGAAAAAGTATTTAAAGCTACGGGCATCTCTAAACTTGTAGAGGTATTCACTCCAGAGGGCGAAGATTGCGGCTGTAGTGAGCGCAAAAGACGCTTAAACAACTCGCCAACCTTTAACGCATCGCAGAAACCTAAAAGATGTATGGACAAAGCTATGCTTGAGGCTTACGATAATTTTGTGCAATCTAGAGAGGTAGACAAATGGAGCGCAGAACAGGCAAAATTAGTTTTTGATACCTACGAGTGGGTTTTTGCCTTGAGATACGATACAAAACGTATGTGTGCAAACTGCAACGGAACGGCTAACATCTTAAAAATGATTACAGCTTCTTTGGATAAAGTATACGAGAGTTATTAACAATATAATATTTTACTTTTAAAACGCCATTAATTTTATTTATTGGCGTTTTTTTGGTTTTGTAGGCGACAAACACGACATAATTTTTTGGCATGTCGTGTGCCTTAGCTTAGTAATAGATAGCCGTAACACCGAAACACGACATTTGGCGTGTCGTGTTGTGTATTTTGAAACTGAAAAAATAAATCGATAGGTTTTATAAAAAAGACGACACGACACTTTTTTGTCGTGTTTTGGCAATAAACCTAGTGTAGTGTTGGGCGGAGGACACGACATCGCCTAAAAATTATGTCGTGTTTATGTCGTGTTTGTCGTGTCGTGTTTTTTGTCTTGTTAATAACTATATTTGTTTAATTAAATATAATAGTTGTATACTTGCAGGGAGTATAATAGTGGGATATTATTACTAAAGACATTATAAATCCTTTACAATCTAAGCTTATCCTACCAAGAGCTTATTTTGTAGGGGATTTCTTATTAGAGCAAATGATAAAACTAGATATAACAAAATGCAACGAATTAATTGATAGGGGTTTTTCTCTTATTACTGCCAACTCGGATAAAGTACCAGTTGGTAGTTGGAAAGATTCACAAGAGAAAGCTACAGATGTAGAAGCTTTCAGATTAAAGTACCTAGATTCAAAAGCTAGTATCGTTGGAATAGTAACTGGGTTTAACGATTTGGAATGCCTAGACGTAGATTTAAAAGTATTCTCTACCGCTAGAGAAAAAAAGGAGTGGTGGGCGGAGTATCTTAGTTTTTTAGAGGATAACATCTTTAATTTCAAAGATAAGTTTGTAATAGCTAAGACCATTAACGACGGATTTCACATTTTATATAAGTCTAAAAGAGCGGAGGGAAACCTAAAGGTCGCTAAACTTAAAGGTCATAAGCAGCAGATACTAGAGACTAGAGGAGTAGGCGGTTATATTGTAGCCTATGCAGATATACTAAACGGCAAAGAGTACACAGACATTGATTATATAAGCGACGAGGACAGAGCTATTTTATTTTCTATATCTAAAACATACGACCACAAAGAGGAGGTTATAGAGGTAATCGAGAAACCTAAAAAAGACAAGGCTATAACTACAGGTTTGAGCGCTTGGGAGGATTACAACAATAAAACAAGTATACTCGATTTAATAGGCGCAGATTTCGACGTAGTAAGAAACCTAAAGGATAAGTATATAATAAGACGCAAGGGCGCAGATTCCGCACATAGTGGATATATCTATAAAGATAACGGATTAATGTATCTCTTTACCTCTGGCACGTCTTTCGAGGCAGAGAAAGGATATAACCCCTTTATGGTTTACGCTCACTACATACATAACGGCGATGCGAGCCTTGCTGCTAAGGAATTATACTCTCAAGGATATGGAGAGCGTATCGCAATAGATGCGCCTTTAAAAGCTATCATAGAGGATAAAGAGGTTTGTGTAAATACAGAGTTTCCCCTAGAGATATTTCCGCTTGAATTACAGCATTACATACTAGAGAGGCATCGCACGCTAAAGCAGTCTATTGATTATATGGGTTGTAGCTTGTTATTTTTAACCTCTATTATAGTAGGTAACTCACAACAGATAAAAATAAAAAACGGCTGGAAAGAAACACCTAGTATTTGGCTCTCTTTAGTAGGAAAGGCAGGAGTAGGAAAGACGCCGTCTATTAAAGGTATTACGTTCCCTTTAGATAAAGCAAACAGCACAGAGATAAAAAAGTATATTGTAGCGGAGGCTAAATTCGAGGAGTTTAACAATATGGAGGCTAAAGACAAAGCCTTGACAGAGCCTGTATATAAGCCAAAGAAAACGCAATTTTTAGTTAACGACGTAACTCTTGAGGCGTTGGTAGAATTACACAACGAAAACACAAACGGCATAGGAGTATTAAAAGACGAGCTAGCAGGATTCTTTAAGGATATGAATAAATACCGCGAGGGCGGAGATATGGAGCATTGGCTTTCGTCTTGGAGTGGTGGAGAGATTAACCTAAACAGAAAGACCGCAAAGAGTAGCTTTGTAGAGCGTGCTTTTTTACCAATTATGGGCGGTATACAGCCGAGTATATTAGACGGATTCCAAACAGAGGAGAACAAAAGCAACGGATTTATTGACCGTATGTTATTCAGTTATCCAGAGCTTGAGGTAGAGGACTACGTAGACGAGGAGATTACACAGGATTTACTAGATTGGTACGAAAATTTTATCATTAAATTTTACGAGTCTACAAAAAGAAATCTAAAAATAAACGAGAGTAACGTAGTCGAGGCAGTAACCGCAGAGTTTACTCCAGAGGCTAAAATAGAATACAAAAGAATACACAAGGAAATAACAGCGATGCAAAAGTCGGAGGATATAGCAGAGGCTAATAAAAGTATGCTCCCTAAAATGAAAGCCTACGTCGCTAGATTTTCTTTACTTATTAATACGCTAGAGTCTCAAAAAAATACTGAGATACACAAGGACGAAGTCTGTAAGTCTAGTATTTTAAAAGCTGAGAAGTTAGCGCATTATTTTATAGATATGGCTAATAAAATAAAAATAGAGAGCGCAGAGCGTACTAAAATAAAAAGCAGTTTCGACAACAAAAAAGACGCCTATACTAATTTTAAAAGTATCTATACAAAAAACCCCGACGCCTCTCAAAAAGATATTGCCGATATGCTAGGCAAATCTATAAGAACAACGCAGAGATATATAACAAAATTTAATAGCGAGAAATGATAAAAAAAGAATGGCATTTTATGCTTTTAACCAAATCGATAAATTATGAAAAACCAAACCAACCGCTACAGGTTAAACCAAAAAGAGGAGAGCGCTCTGCTAGAAATGAGAGCAAAAGCCGACAAGTCTAGAGTCCTAGTAATTGGAGACGTACATCTCCCCTTTGAGCGCAAAGACTATTTGCAATTTTGTAAGGATACATACAAAGAGTATCAATGTAATAGAGTCGTTTTTATTGGCGATATAATAGATTCTCATTGGTCAAGTTTTCATACTACAGACCCCGACGGACTAGGAGGAGGCGCAGAGCTAGACCTTTGCGTAGAGAGAGTTAAAGATTGGTATGAGGCATTTCCAGACGCTGAGATTTGTATAGGTAATCACGACGCTATAATAATGCGCAAGGCTTTCGATAGTGGCGTGCCTAAAGTTTGGATAAAAGAGTTTAACGACGTTTTAAAAACCCCTAGCTGGCAATGGGTAACGGATACCTATATCGACGGCGTGCGTTATGTACATGGGCATAAAAGCTCTAAAGCAAGGACGGCAGCTCGTAGGGATATGGTATCCACAGTTACAGGGCATTTTCATACAGATTTCTATATAGATTATATGTTTGGAAAGACTAGAGCGATTTTTGCTATGGCTGTCGGCTGTGGTATTGACGACTCGCAATACGCATTTGCTTACGCCGCAGGAGGTAAAAAGAACGCCATAGGCTGCGGAGTAGTATTAAACGGAGGAGAGACGCCGATATTAGTAAAAATGAATCTAGATAAATATAAGGATTAAATTTTTTATATATAAAAATAAGTATTAACTTTAAAGCAAATTAATGGATATAGAAATAACAGAAAGCAAGAAAGACCACTACTATTTAACAATTAACAAGATAAAGCTAGGCGAGTTTGAACGCTCAGACCTGCGCTATCTAATAGAGAAAATCGATAACCAAATATAATAATTATGAAAGTAACAGGAAAGATTACCAAAGTACTAGAAACGCAAAAAGGAACGTCCGCAGCAGGCAAAGATTGGCAAAAGCTATCTTTTATTTTAGAGACCACAGAGGACTATAACAACCTCTATTGCTTTGATGTATTCGGAGACGAGAAAGTAGAGCAGTTTCTGAAATACAATAAAATTGGGCAAGAGGTAGACGTAAACTTTAACGTACAAACAAACGAGTATAAAGGAAAGTATTACACGAGCTTACAGTCTTGGAAGATATTCAAGGCAGAGGCAGCAGGGGAAACTCCAGAGGCAGCTCAAGACGAGGCAAGCGACGATTTACCATTTTAATAATTCGGGGAGTTAGCGCTCCCCTTTATTTTTTATATATATGAAAGACAAAATACTAGAGGATTTAAAATCGGAGTTTGACGCACGCTCGGAGGCAGGAATAAAAAAATATAATACTACTCTGGAGGATAACAACAAAGACGATTTTTTACAACACTTAAAGGAGGAGCTTATGGACGCCGCTTTGTATATCCAAAAGCTGCAATCTGTAGAGCCTAATTACTGCAAGTGTAACATAACCTATACACTCAATGAATGATAGCGGAGATATTACAGCAAAGTTTATTGCTACAGAGCAAGCTATCGACAAGCTACAACAGCCGACTATTGAAATCGAGAGAACTCGCAACGCAATACGAGAAACTGAGAAACGAAACGAGGGAGTTAGAGCAGAGCTTGAGGCTATCCAAAAAAGAATTAAAAAAGGTTATAAGGCAATACGAGAAAGCTCAGATGGGGAGCAAGGAATTACAGAGGCTCAAAAAGAAATCTCAAGACTTGGCGGTCTTATTGCTTGGCAAGACAACCGCAGCAAACAAGCGAATACTATTATCGAAAGGGGTTATTAATAATAAACACATTTTACAATGATTAAACTCCGACCATACCAAGACGACATAATTAAATCTTTGCGCAACTCATTTAAGAGAAACCGCAGGACTATACTCTGCGCGCCAACGGGAGCAGGTAAAACGATTATGTTTACCTACTTAATCTCGGAGCATTTGAAACGCGGAGGGAACGTCCTAGTATTAACTCATAGGAGCGAGCTACTAAAACAAGCAGGTAGCTCTTTCGAGAAGTTTGGTCTCACTCCCGAATACATAACGAGCGGCTCAAAGCCAGACCTAGAGGCAAAGCTCCATGTTGGTATGGTCGAAACAATAGACAGACGCAAAGAAACCTATACCGATTTTATAGCGTCAAAAACTCTAGTAGTAATCGACGAGGCTCACTTGAATATCTTTACCAAACTACTCCCTTTGATTAACCCCCTTGCCTACGTAATAGGAGCAACGGCTACTCCAGAGCGAAAGGGAAAGGCTGCCGTATCTCTCGACGAGTTTTATACTGCTATAGTACAAAGAATAGATACTCCCGAACTTATTAAAATGGGTTTCCTATCTTCGGCTCATAGCTACGGCGTGCCAATAGATACCAAAGGATTAAAGCGCACAGGAGCGGATTACGATACCGCAAGCTATTACGAGGATAACAAAACATATATCGGAGTCGTAGATAACTGGGTACGTATTACAGAGAATACAAAGACCTTATTGTTCGCATCGAATGTAAGAAGCTCTAAGGTTGTATGCGCTCAATTTAATGCAAGAGGATACGAGGCAAAACATATCGACGGAAACACCCCTAAGAATGAGCGAGAGGCGATACTACAATGGTACAACGAAACCCCGAAAGCAATTATCTGTAACTGCGGTATTTTAAACGCAGGATTTGACCAACCCGACATCGAGACTATAATACTATACAGAGCTACAACCTCGCTCCCTTTGTTTCTGCAAATGTGCGGACGAGGCTCAAGGACTACCGACAAACTAAAGACCTTTAATATCCTAGACTTTGGCAATAACATCAAACGGCTAGGGCATTGGGAGAATCCTAGAGACTGGAGTCTAAAAAAGAAACTTACAAGAGAGCAGCCTGCGCCCGTAAAAGATTGCCCGAAATGTAAGGCGATACTATTAGCCTCTACAAAAGTCTGCCCTTATTGCTCTCATAAGTTTATCAATAAGAAAGTGGCGGAGGCTGCAAGGCTTGAGCTAATTAGAAACGAGGTAATTAAAAACTACAGCGAGATGTCTAACGCTGAGCTTGCGCAGGCGGTACAGGATAAATATATTACTGCGGCGTGGGTATTGCATCGCAAAACCTGCCGACAAGACGCTAGAGATTTCCTTGAGGCGGTGGGATACAAAAAGAGTTTTGAGTATGTGAATAAAAAAAGATTTAAAGTTTTTAGTTAACAGCCAAATGTTAAAGTTTTGTTAAAATTACAAATTTGTGTGTTTGTAAGTTATAAACATCTGTATCTTCGTGGTATATTAATTAACTAAACAAAATTATGACACAAGCTAAATACAAAAGAATGTTTAAAAAAACTACTAAAGCAGTAGATTTTATACAAGAATTAAAACTAGATATTCAATACTTAAAAGCTGCAATGGCTAACGGTTGGTATAAAAACCAAAAAGACAAAAACAATAAGGCTTCAGAGCTTTATGGTTTGGAAAAAATGCTCAAGGATATAAAACAAGAGTTAAACAACTAAAAAAAACAAGGGGAGCTAACTACTCCCCATTTAAAATTTTATATCATGACGATAAGCAATACAATTTTCGAGCATTACAGGATTAAACAAAGAGAAATCGAGAAAGCTGTTAATCTTTTAAGACGAAACGGCTACTCAATTAAGAAACCTTTAAAAACAAAAACAAAATGAAAAACTTACTACAAAGATTAGATCCAGAGGTTAAAACAAAACTTAACCTACTTATAGAGGAGTTTCCTCATACTGCGAAGAGAATCGTTAAAGACCTAGAGACTAACAATAACGTCTTTGACCTTAATTTTATGACCATGTCTATAATGCAAAAATTCCTATCCGTTAACCTAGACGATTTTTACTTTATATTTGAGCATGATGTTAAGCGAGGTTAAAATCCAGAGCCAGATATTTCAATGGCATTGGAACAACTACCCTAAAGAGAGAGGTCTCCTTTGCTATAACCTAAACAACTCCGCTAACAAAATAGACGGCAACAGAAACAAAGCGCTCGGATTAATTAAAGGGCGCGCCGATATGGTTTATTATTACAATAGCCACGCCGTTATGATTGAGCTTAAAAACGCCAAAGGAAAGCAAAGCAAAGACCAAATACTTTGGCAGGAACTACTAGAGTCTCAAGGATTCAAATATATACTTATCCGTAGCTTAGAGGAGTTTAAACAATTTAAAGAACAATTATGTTAGATACAATAAAAAAAGCAGTCGAGAAAGTAACCGACTTAAAAATAGATAAGAATACAAGACAGAGAGAGTATGTAGTGGCTCGCTGCCTATACTTTCATTTTGCTAGAGAGCTAACGGGCAAACCATTTGCAGAGATAGGACAAAGCACAGGACACCATCACTCTTCAGTATTACACGCTTTAAAAAGTTTCGACGTACATTATAAGTACAGCGATTTTTTTAAACAAAGCTATCAAGCTCTTGCTTTGATTCTACAGCCTACAAAATCCAAGGAGGCTATAGACGAGGAGCATATATCTTTAGACGAGGCAAAGGATAAGATTAAGACTTTAGTAAAGGTTAACATAAAATTACACGCAGAGATTAAAGAGCTTAAAAATAACCTGCCCGATTTCGATAAGTATTTCAACGGCATACCACAAGAGAGAGTACAATTTTTTATTAATAACCAAATGAGCGCTTTCTTAAATATGGAACGCGCTACAATTAAAAAGCAACAAAGTTATGAGCGAGAAAACTCCAAGATTAGAGAAACAAAGCAAACCGCTATCCAAGCAGATTTTGAGGAAACGGGTATCCGAGTTAGAAACAAGGCTTACAAATCTTCACTCCCTAGTTAAAAACATAGCACACAACCAAGAAGCAATAGTAACCGCTTTATCGTCTAACGAAATTAAAGACGTAGACGAGGCAGAAAGTACTGGAGTATGAATTACGACCTAATAGATAACATCGAAGTCGACGGAATAGATACAAACGACTATCCAGACTTTTGCGACGCTTTTATAGCCTCTGCGGACTATAACGGCGTAGAAATGACAGACGAGCAAATAGATACCTTAAACGAGGACTACAGCTTTGTACACGATTGCGTATATAACCAACTTTTTTAAATGAGCATACCCGTAATATTTGACAACCCTCACGAATTTTTTGAGGAGGCTACAAATCAAAACTATACAGACGCGCACGATTTATTCTATAGGTCTATGGTCGAGTATTTACTAGACGAGTCGATTCAGTATGTATGTACTTTTGTTTATAACGAATACGACAAGTATAATTTTGAGCCGCTATGTGACGAGGACGAGCAGATTCTCTCCAGAGACGCCCTGCTTTACTTTGAATATATAGAGGAGTACGAAACCTGCCAATTAATATTTGAAGTTTTAAACGAGTAGTATTAAAATGTTAAAGTTTTGTTAAAATTTGTATTTAGTGTGTTTATAACTAATAAACATCTGTACATTTACAAAAACAACTAAAACAAAATATTATGACTTACTTACAAGCAACAGAGATGGCAGACAAAGAACATGAGAGAGGATTAGAACTTCTTAGCAGTGGTCAACTATCAAAATACGTAGAATCATACAAACTAGTAACAGAGCTTAACAAAACGGCTGAGTGTTTAAAAGGAGAATAAAATAAACAAACGGGGAGCTAACAACTCCCCAAATAAAAAACCCTATGGATTTAAAAACAATACTTAACAGATTATTCGACAAAGACCTAGATTTAAACTCTAAGCAGCAGCATATTTTAATTACAATTATAGGCGCTCTTGCGAGGCACGAATTTAAAGCAGGCTTACAAGCTGCAAAGGAATTAAAAAAAACCCTAGACTTTTAAACCATGAGAAGATTAATACATAAATTCCTAGTAAAAAATTCAATAGTACCTTATAAGACAATCACATTAAAAACGGGCGTCGTTGTAAATCACTACAGAGACGGACTCGTAGACGTTAGTTAATTTTGTTTAGTTTTGTTTAGTTTTGTTAGCCCTGCCTTAATTGGTGGGGTTTTTTTATATAATAACAATAACAATAATAATTTGTTTTAATAATAGGGTTAATACTAATAGTTAATGCCTATTAATAATATGACAAAAGGAGCAGGCAACGTCGGTTGGTCTACAAAGACGAAAGGAATAGACAGACGCAAGAATCAATTTAAACAGCTTATAACAGAGGCAACCTCTCAAGAGAACTTTATAGCTGTCTTTCAAACTTTAGAGGCAAGCGCGATGTCTGGAGACGTTCAGAGCGCCAAGCTATACCTAGAGTATACAGTCGGTAAACCAATGCAAAGCGTGGATATAACCTCAGAGGGTAACAGCGTAAACATTCCGACTATATCCTTTACCTCAACTATTGACGTAACACCAGAGGATGAGTAATATAAACCTCAGCGAAAAATTTGCGCCCTTATTCGATATACCCGATGGCGTGGATACGTTTATCATAACAGGCGGCAGATTCTCACAGAAGTCATTTGCGACGTCTCTAAGCGCTTTAAATAGTTGCACGAAGTATGGGCATCGAATTTTATATTCAAGGTATACAAACGCCTCTCTCAAGGATTCCATCTTTGCAGAGGTAGAGGAGAAAATCGAAATCATGAATCTGGAGGACTCTTTCGAGTCGCAACAAAATAGGATTGTATCAAAATTCAATAAGAGCAAAATAGTCTTTAAAGGATTAAAGGCAGGTAGTGCTGTGCAATCTGCAAATCTAAAGGGATTAAAAGATTTCTCTATGCTCATACTTGACGAGGCAGAGGAAATGCAAGACGAGGCAATCTACGACAAGATAGTGCTATCGATTAGAGGGAACGACGCGAGCAATCCAAACCGAAATATTAAGGTATTGATTTTAAACCCTACGAGTAAGGAACATTTTATCTATATGAAGTACTACGAGAGTAGAGGCGTGCAAGAGGGATTTAATGGAGTCAAAGATAACGTCTGTTATATACATACGTCCTACCTCGATTGTCTAGAGTTTGTACCCGATGAGATACTAGACTATTTCGAGGATATGAAAGTTAGCAATCCAATCAAATACAATCACGTTGTTTTAGGCTCTTGGCTATCAAAAGCGGAGGGAGTCGTTTATAGCAATTGGAGGTTTGGCGAGTTTAACCCCGACGGCTTGCAGGTAATTTACGGGCAGGATTACGGATTCACAGACCCGACAACCTTAGTAAAAATTGCGATAGATAAAAAAAATAAAATAATCTACGCAAAGGAGGAGCTATACAAATCGAAGTTAACCATCTCCGAAATATACGCAATCAATAGACAGAGAGCAGGGCGCAACCTCATCATAGGAGACAGCGCAAGCGCAGGAACTATCGCAGAGATGCAAAAGCTAGGTCTTAATATTAGAGGCGCTAAGAAAGGCGCAGGGAGTATCGCGGCAGGTGTGGCATTGATTCAAGACTACGAGCTTGTCGTACATCCAGACTCTAACAATATGGCAAAGGAATTAAACAACTATATCTATTCAGATAAGGGCGCTAATTTATTTTGTGATTTGTACAATCACAGTCTGGACGCGTTGAGGTACGGAGTTTCTCATTTGCTTGCAAATCGTGGAAAGGTAGAGATAAGGTAAATAACATTAAACCTACAAAATTGTTTTTATTATATGACAGAGACTATTAACATTTTAGTACCCGAAAACATCGCAGATATTACTCTAGACCAATACGTCAAGTTTGAGGCATTGAGAGCAAGAGAGGATACTCTAACGGAGCAGGGAATGGTCGAGAGAGTTATATCTCTGTTTACAGGAATCAAAAAGCAAGACGTTAAAAAATTAGTACATAAAGACTATGAGGGTTTAATGGCTCAGATAATTGCAGCCTGTGAGCAACAGGTAGGATTCGAGCAGCGCTTTATGCTTGACGGAGTAGAGTACGGCTTTATCCCAAACCTAGACGAGATAACTACGGCGGAGTATGTAGACCTCAGTACGATAGGAATGCAGCTTGAGGATATGCACAAAATAATGGCTATACTATTCCGCAGGATTACAGAGGAGGACTCTTTCGGGAACTATGAGATACTGCCGTATAATCATAATAAAGAGAATGACGAGATAATGAGGCGATGCCCTATGAATGTAGTAAACGGCGCTCTGGTTTTTTTTTGGAGTTTATCGAGAGAATTAAAGGAGGCTATCCAGAAATCTACGAAAGCACTGGCGGAGAGAAACAAGCCTCAAGCTATTTTAAAAAATGGAATTGGTACGTGAGTATTGATATGTTAGCGAATAGCGATATATTGAAAATTGACAAAGTACTAGCGACAAAGGTACACGAGTTTCACACGTTCCTCGCTCATAAATTAGACAGGCAGAAAATGGAGGCACAACTAAGAAAACCAAACGTAACACAATTATAATGAACGCATACAGTACACTACTAAGATATATAAAAGCTCT
>Ga0222655_1000516_pt1 | contig 16540 bp, 20 predicted proteins | sample AntAcemetagen423_FD_179857 | JGI IMG/M metagenome (GOLD analysis project Ga0222655, IMG submission 179857) | Saline water microbial communities from Ace Lake, Antarctica - #423 | ecosystem: Environmental > Aquatic > Non-marine Saline and Alkaline > Saline | place: Antarctica: Ace Lake... | reverse complement strand
AGACTTGAACTGCCGACCTCAGCGTTATGAGTGCTGCGCTCTAACCACCTGAGCTACCCCGCCAAAAAGTATCGTAGGTATATAATATATTATTAAGAATTTAAAGTGAGACTAAAATTTTTTTTTGAAAGGTTTTTTGCCACCGGGTTTAAATCCACTCTTTTTGCGAGAACCGAAGGATTTTCCACCCTTTGATTTTCTATCAAAAGGACCTTTTTTTTCTCCAGCAAATTTACCTTCTGATTTTTCAAAGCTAGCTTTCTTTCTATCGTGAAAACCACTACCTTTTTTTCGTTTCTCAGAAAAGTCTGACTTACCTTTTTCTGCAAAACCTTCTTTACTATTAGATCTGGATTTAAAAGAAGGGGCTCTATCTTCTCTATTGCCAAAACCATTTCCTCTTTTAGGTCTATCGCTAGAAGGTGTTTTTCTTCCATATCCTGAATTTTTTGGTTTTGATTTTTTTCCTTCAGACCTAAATTCAGATGGTTTTCTGCTTGAGAAATCTTTTTTATCACTTTTTTTAAAGCTAGTTTCTTTTTTATCATCTCTTCTAAAGCTAGTTTTTTTCTTATCGCGAAAACTAGATTTTCCACCTTTATCAGAACGAAACCCATCTCTAGGTCCACCTCGTTTAAAAGGTCTCTTCTTACTATAATCATCTCTACGTCCACCTGATCTTTTTGAGTCGGGTGAGCTTTTTAATCCAGGATTTAAAATTTTTTCAATTTCGTGCCACTTTCTTTTGTCACTTGGTGTTACAAAACTCCAAGCAGTACCACTGGCACCTGCTCTTCCTGTTCTTCCCATACGATGAATAAAATCTTCTGCTTGTTGAGGCAAATCAAAATTTACTACATGCTCAATATGAGGAATGTCTAATCCTCTTGCAGCAATATCTGTTGCTACTAAGACATGGATTTTATTTGCTCTAAATTTAGCAATAACTTGGTTTCTTTTATTTTGTCTTAAATTTCCATGTAAAGAATCTGATTCAAATCCTTCTTTTTCTAAATTTTTTGCTAATTTTTTTGCATTATGTTTTGTCTTCACAAATACTAGCGTGGATCCGTGTTTTGTTTTTACTTGCTCAACTAAAGTATTATATTTATCTTCCTGTCTTAAGTTAATGACCTCTTGCTTAATAGTAATCAATGTAGCATTGGCTGCAGCAACACTTACTCGCTCTGCATTGTTTAAATATTTTTTAGATAGTCTTTCTATAGAAGGTGCAATCGTTGCTGAAAACATTAAAGTTTGTTTTTGTTTTGGCAAAAATTTAATAATCTCATCAATTTGGATGCTAAAACCCATGTCTAACATTCGATCCATCTCATCTAAAATTAAAAGATCCACCTTGTTTAGTAGTAAAGATTTTCTTTTTAAATGGTCATTCACTCTGCCTGGAGTTCCCACTACTATTTGTGGTTTAGTTTTTAATCTTCTTAATTGTTTGTTCATGGGCTCTCCGCCTACTAAACAAACACTTTTAATAACACTCTGTTGAAATAATAATTTTTCGATAACATCGTTAACTTGCTTTGCAAGCTCGCGAGTAGGAACTAAAATAATTGCTCTATTGATTTTTTTGGTAGCAATCATCTCGATCATGGGAATGCAAAATGCTGCTGTTTTTCCAGTACCTGTTTGTGCAGATGCTAAGATATCTTTTTGCTCTAAAATAATTGGAATCGATTTTATTTGAATTGGTGTGGGCGTATCAAACTTCATTTTAACTAAAGAAGCATTAAGGTTCTTATTTAAATTCAGTTCTTGAAAATTTTGCATAGGGGTTTTTTATAAAATACTATTAGTGGCTGTTAGATATAGTGAACAAAGGGTAAGTCAATCAATTAAAGATAATGATTCGTTTATTAAGCTAATTAGATCAAAATCATGACTCCTGTAGCTAGTAATAAAAAAGCCATGACGATTTCAATGATCTGCTTCACTCTGGGGTTGGATACGAAGGTTCGAATGCTGCTTCCAAATAATGCCCAGACACTAATAGAGGGCAAACAAACAACAGGGGCAATAGATGCGAGATAAAAAATTCCTGTAACAAAATGCTCATCTTTTGGAAAAAAAACACTAACTGCTGTGATTGCCACTACCCAAGCTTTGGGATTGAGAATTTGGAATAGAGATGCTTCATAAAATTTTAATGGTCTTCCTGTTTCTTTTGTTTTTTTTTTATACTTAAAGACCCAAACATTTTATAAGCTAAAAAAAATAAATACAGACAGCCTGTTATTTTTAAAGTTTGTTGAATAAGAGGATAAGTTTGAAATAAAGTTCCCAGTCCTAAAGAAACTAAAGAGATTTGAAAAAAATGCCCTAATGGAATTCCTAGAATATGTGGAATAGTTTTTTTAAAACCATATTTAATTCCAGAAGTGGTGAGCATTATATTGTTAGGTCCTGGAGTAACAAACATTACAAAATAAAATGTAATTAACGCTACAGTTAATTCAATGCTGATCATGAAAAATTAATTTAATATAAAGAATAAAACAAAACCACAGAAGATGCTAAGGCAGCAGAGATGCCAAAAAATTTCAGACTAGATTTGTTTTTTGTTTTTTTTTCTAGCTTAGCTTGGGCCATTAGTTCAAAAATATTAGCTTTTTTAGGAATTGATTTTGAGGAATGCAAAGAGCGAATATTATTACTATATGTTTTTTCCTGATTTTTATAACGAAAGTGCTCTGTAACTGATGACATTAGTCCTCTTTGTATTTTTTTACATTAAACTACAAAAATTCATTCAATACAACCCCTGATACTAATAATTTTTAGTGACAATATTGTTTTTTAATCTAAAAGGGTTGCATTATATGGGATATCCAAAAAAACATAGAGGCCGAAGAAAAGTGGGCTCCAAAAGACGAAGAGCGAAAAGAAAAGCTAAGAAAAAGTAGTTTTTTTTCTTTTATTTTTTCATTTTTTTAAGAGGTGGAGACAATCCATCCGCCGCCGTACACTCTCATCCCTTGCTTATCTTTCTTATAAAAAACACAAGCCTGACCTGGAGATACACCGGACTCCCCTACTTGCAAGGACACTAAAGTTGCGTTGTCACTAACTTGGCACGGCAACAATCTTCCCGTAGATCTTACTTTAATAAAAAAATCTCCCTCAAGTTCTTTAGGATCGCAAAGAAAATTTATTTCTTTTATTTTTATCTTTGTAATATTTAAATCCTGCCTGGAACCGACAACAACCTCTTTGGTTTCAGGATTAATCTTTATTACAAAAATTGCCTCTTCTTGTCCGCCTACCTTAATTCCTTTTCTTTGACCAATGGTAAAATTAATAATACCATTGTGTTGTCCTAAAACTTTTCCTTGCAAATCAACTATGCTACCAGGGTCATAAGACTCGGGTCTTAATTTTTCAATTACAGATTTATAGTTACCGTTAGGAACAAAGCAAATATCCTGACTGTCTGGCTTATCTGCAACGGATAATTTCATTTTTTTTGCAATGTCTCTGGTTTCTTGCTTGGGAAGATCGGCTAAAGGAAAGCGCAAATAATCTAATTGCTCTTGAGTGGTAGAAAATAAAAAATAACTCTGATCTCTGTTGGTATCTACGGGTTGATACATTTTAGATTGATTTAAATCACCTAAGCGTTTTACATAATGACCCGTTACCAATGCGTCTGCTCCTAATTCTTTTGCAGATTTGAATAGATCTCTAAACTTTACTGTTTGATTGCAACTAACACAAGGAATGGGCGTTTCTCCTCGTAAATAACTATCTGCAAATTTCTCAATAACCTCCTCTTTAAACAAACTTTCATAATTAAATACATGGTGCTCTATATTTAGTTGCTCACTAACTCTTTTGGCATCATAAATATCTTTTCCAGCACAACAGGTTCCAGAAGTTTTTCCAATTTTTCCATAATCGTATAATTGCAAAGTAATACCGATTACCTGATAATTTTGTTCTTTCAGTAAACCAGCAACGGTGGAAGAATCTACCCCTCCTGACATTGCTACTACAACTTTTGTATCCTCTGGTGCTTTTGCAAAACCTAAGGAATTAACTGAGCTTACATTTGTGTGAGTTGCTAAAGACATAAATGATATATATCACTTAATTAATATAAATTAACAATATTTAGAAAATGTTTTTTGATTTTGATCCGGGAGACTATGTAATTAACCCAAACAATGCTGATTGGGGTATAGGTCAAGTTCAATCCATTATTCACAATATTGTAACGGTTAATTTTACTAATGTTGGCAAAAAAACCATCAATGGCAATGAAATTGTGCTAGAAAAATATAATGAAAAAACTGAATAAAAAGAACTACTCGGCTATTGTAAAAAAACTATTACCTTTTTTTATTAAAGCAGGAAAAAAATCCATTGAGCTTTCAGGTAAAAAATTAAAAATATTCACTAAATCGGACAAGACTCCTGTTTCTAATGGAGATCTTGCTGTAGATAAAATTCTACAAAATGCCATTAGGTCTATTACTCCTGGTATTGAAATTGTCTCTGAAGAAACTATTGAGACTAATAAAGTAGGTTCACGAACTACCTTCTGGTTAATTGATCCTATCGATGGAACAAGCTCTTACATAAAAAATAAAGATGAATACACTTTAAATGCAGCTTTGATTGTTAATAAAGAGCCAGCCTTAGGAATAATATTTGCCCCTAAGAAGAAAAGATTATTTTACTCCTATGGGAAAGGATATTCTTATGAGATGAGGGGGAAAAAAATAACAAAACTTAATTGTAGTAAAATAAAAAAAAAATCAGTGATGGCACTAACTAACTCATCCCAACCATCTAATACTATTTTAAAGATTCACAAAAAATATAAAGTCACAACTTTCTTAAATGTTAGAAGTTCTTACAAATTTTGCCTAATTGCATCAGGAGAATATGATATCTACGCTGCAAGGCCTAGGGCTAGAGAATGGGATATTGCAGCTGGGCATGCCATTGCAGAACATGCTGGTGCAACCGTAAGTACACATCAAAATAAAAAAATAAAGTATGGGAAGCCTAATTTTCTTAACCCTTCCTTGCTAGTTAAGAGATCAAGCAAAATATAAAATAATTTATTAATATTACTTTATAAAGAATCGTAGTAAAAAAACTTTTCTTTATAACTTGGATATTTCTCTATGGTAAAAAAAATATTTTTTCTCAGCATTTTTATTTTAAATACAAACTGCACTCAACTTATATCCTTAGCGCAAGGAGATTTTCTACGGGCTGGAGTAAGTACTGCCGGTGACCTTATTGTAAAAAAAACAACTGGAAAAACTCCTGCGGAACTTACACTTTCTTTTGCTACTAATAAAGATTGTCGCCTAAATCAAGATTCCATAACTACTCAAAAACCTTGCAAGTAAATTGTTAAAAACTATTTTAATTATCATCGTATCTGTTTCTATTTTTGGAATATTAATTTTTAGCTTTGTGAGGCAGGCTCTGAAGAGGTATGTTGAAAATCTTATTGCCGATGAGCTTATTAATAAAAAAAAGAAAAAGAAAAAATAATTTATATTTTTTTTTCTAGTATTTTAAGTTCCTGTTTGTCTATATTTAACACCTGCATAGAAGTGTCGTAAGAAAACCCGGCCCGAGCCAATACTCCAATATCTTTTTTCAAAAACATCTCTTTATTTGCATCTGGACGATAAGGTCCTATTCTTCTTCGTTTACATATTTTGATTGCAGAATAAAAATCAGGATCTTCATGATTGTTTTTAATATTTTCAATAGTCCTTTTTAACAACTCACTATCAATTCCTTTTTGAGATAAGGTCATCTTAATTTTATTAAGAGAGTACCCCCTCTTCAAAAAATTTTTAGATTTTATCTCTGAATAAAGATCATCATTAATTAAGCCTAATTGTTCTAGATTGTTAATAATTTTATCAATTTGTTCGAGAATAATAGATTTATTAGCACTACCCTGATCATCCGAAAGAACTTTTCTAAACAAATACAGTCGCAAGTCTTTTTTAGAAGGTTGGTATTTGTCTAAATAATTAAGTGCAAGCTCTTTAATTTCCTCATCTGTTTCGTAAGTTTTCTTGCTAGATTTGTAATAATTCATATATAATATTTACCTATCATAACATGGAAACTATCAAAGATTTTTTTACCTTAGAAACAATTTATCTTGTATCCAATTATTCGGTTATTCCTTTGTGGTTAATGTTGTTAGTTGCACCCAATTCAAAATTTACCAATATTATAATTAACACTATCGCCCTTCCAACAATTCTTGCTTTCACCTACGGATATCTTTTGTATCAGCAATTTTACAATGGGGGAATGTTTGCTGAAGAAGCAACAAACATAGCTCTTAATAACTTTTCTTTATATCTTGGAATAGATCAGCTCTCTTCTTTAATGACCAGCAAGACATTTCTATTAACTTTTTGGATACATTTTTTAACTATTAGTATTTTTGTAGGAACATGGATTGCAAAAGATGCATTCAGAAATGGGATTCATAAATATATAACTGCGTTGCCTTTAATTTTAACTTACTTCACAGGACCATTGGGTTTATTTTTTTATTTATTTATTAGACTTGTCATTATTCAAAAAGTTAGGATACATGATTAATGGCTAGTAAAAAAATTGATTTTTATTTTGATATCAGCAGTCCCTACTCTTATTTGGCACATACACAAATAAGGAAGTACGAAAAAGAAACTGGTGAGAAAATAAACTATATGCCTATTTTTTTAGGAGGTTTGCACAGGCTTGCTGATATCACAGCTCCGGGTCTCAATCCTCTTCGAGGAAAATATTTAATCAAAGATTTAAAACTATTTGCAGATAAATACAAAATTAAATATCAATTTAATAGATATTTTCCTATCAAGACTATTCAAATTATGCGCGGTGCTATTGTTGCTGGCCAAAATGATTATTTTCAAAACTATATTGATAAATTCTTTATTGCAGCTTGGGTTGATTCTTTAAACTTAAATGATGACAAGATTTTTGAAAAATTTTTAAAAAATATGGATATTAATTATAGTGATTTTTTAAACAAACTATCTGATTCAAAAATAAAAGATGAGCTAAAAGACAGAACGGATACTGCCTTTAAAAAAGGTATTTTTGGAGCCCCCACATTCATTGTGAATGAAAAAATGTTTTGGGGTCAAGATAGGCTAGAGTTTGTTTTCAAAGAAGCAAAGAAGTAATTATTTTTTAACAGCACATATTTCAGACCTAGTTAAAAATCTTTTTCCAGTTCCGTTATCTAGTGAAAACATTCCCCCCATGCCTTTAATGCAATCAATAATTAGATCTGTATTTTTCCATGCTTCATGTTGAGTTTCGCTAATATAAAATGGAATTCCACCGATCTCCCCTAACAAAACATCATAATCTCCTACTAAGTATTCTTTGGAAGGGTAACACATGGGAGCACTGCCATCACAGCAGCCACCCGATTGATGAAACAAAAGATCATTCCCATGTTCTTTTTTTAATTCTTGAATTAATTCCAGTGCAGAATTGGTAGCAGAAACTTTCATTTATTTATGGCCTATAATTAATTATAGGCCATTGTAATAAATTGTTTAAAAGAATCCTAATTTTTTTTCACTATAAGACACATGTAAATTCTTAACTTGTCTATAATGATTTAACATCATTTTATGATTTTCTCTTCCAATACCAGACTGTTTATAACCTCCAAAAGCTGCATGGGCAGGGTAAGCATGATAACAATTAGTCCATACTCTTCCAGCCTGAATACCTCTTCCCATTCTGTATGCAATATTTCCATTTCTAGTCCAAACTCCGGCTCCCAAACCATAAAGAGTATCATTTGCTATGCTTAAAGCTTCTGCCTCATCCTTAAATGTAGTGACAGACACAACAGGACCAAAAATTTCTTCCTGAAATACTCTCATTGAGTTTTTCCCTTCAAAAATAGTAGGTTGGATATAATTACCTTTTTCTAGGCCGCTATTTAATTTAGCAACACCTCCTCCGCATAGAACTTTAGCACCTTCTTTTTTTCCTAGATCTAAGTAGGATTTTATTTTTTCCATCTGCTCTACAGAAGCTTGTGCTCCAATCATGGTTTCCATTTTTAAAGGATTGTCTTGTTTAACAGCCTTTGTTCTTTCTATGGCTCTCTTTATAAATTTATCATAAATTGATTCTTGTATGAGAACTCTACTCGGGCACGTACACACCTCTCCCTGGTTCAGTGCAAACATAGTGAAACCTTCTAGGCATTTGTCAAAAAAGTCATCATCTTTATCCATAACATCCTCAAAGAATACATTGGGAGACTTGCCACCCAATTCTAATGTGATTGGAATTAAGTTTTGTGATGCATATTGCATGATTAGTCGGCCAGTTGTTGTTTCGCCCGTAAAAGCAATTTTTTTAATTCTTTTGGATGAGGCCAAGGGTTTTCCTGCCTCAAGTCCAAAACCACTAACTACATTAAGAACTCCTGGGGGAAGCAAATCTCCAATAAGCTCCATTAGAACTAGTATGGATGCTGGAGTTTGTTCCGCTGGTTTTATTACCACACAGTTTCCAGCTGCTAATGCTGGTGCAAGTTTCCAAGTAGCCATTAATAATGGAAAATTCCAAGGTATGATTTGAGCAACAACACCAAGCGGTTCTGGGATATGATACGAGTATTCACTATTGCTTATTTCTGAAACAGACCCCTCTTCAGCTCTAATAACACCAGCAAAATATCTCCAGTGATCTACAACTAAAGGCAAATCAGCAGCCATGCATTCTCTAATAGGCTTTCCGTTATCTAGGCACTCCGCAACAGCTAATACATTTAAATTTTTTTCTATTACATCGGCAATTTTAAGTAAAATATTGGATCTTTCCGTAATTGAGGTAACTCCCCATGAAGGAAAGGCAGCATGTGCAGCATCCAAAGCAAAATCAACATCTTCTTGATTGGATCTTGCAATTTTACATATTACCTCATTGGTAATGGGAGATGTGTTGTCAAAATATTTTCCAGATTTTGGATTTTCAAACTTTCCGTTAATATAATTTCCATATTTTTCTTTAAATGGAAAACTCACTTTTAAGTGAGATGTATCTAATGCTTTCGAAATACTTGTATTTGATTGTTTGCTCATTTTCAGCTCCTCCCCTTGAAGTTATAATTTTAATTATTGAATAGTAAAAATTGTTTACTGTCAAACTGACAGATGAATAAAAAAAATTAATCTTCTTATTTTTTAAGTAAATTTAGGGAATAAAAAAAATATACGCAATTATAGGTTGTAGCTACTTTCGCCATGACTTCCAAAGTCTAGGCCTTCTCCAGTTTCTTCATCCTCGGATACTCTTAATCCAGTTGTTAGTTTGATAATTTTTACAATAATTGCAGTTCCTACAAACGATAGAAGGGCTACAGATAATATTCCAATTGCCTGTATCATGGTTTGTTCTAGAGCAGATTTTTCTAAACCTAAGCCTCCAAATAAATCTGTAGCTAAAATTCCTGCCAATAATGTTCCCAATATTCCACCCACACCATGAACTGCAAACACATCTAAAGAGTCATCAATTTGAAGTTTGAATTTAACAAACCCAACACAATAATAACAAATACTACCGGCTAAAATTCCTAAAATAATTGCACCCATTGGTCCTACAAATCCTGATGCAGGAGTAATGGTTGCAAGTCCCGCAATCATTCCAGTGATCATTCCTACTAAACCTGGTTTTCCATTCTTAATCCAATCAATAAACATCCAGGTAATAGTCGCCGTAGCTGCAGAAATATGAGTCACTAACATTGCCATTCCAGCGTTTTCATTTGCTGCTAAAGCAGATCCTGCATTAAATCCAAACCAACCAACCCAAAGCATACAAGCCCCTACCATCGCTAATACGGGACTGTGAGGAGGGTTGAAGTTTTTGGGAAATCCTTTTCGAGACCCTAAAGAGTATGCAATAACAAGAGCAGACACTCCAGCGGTAGTATGAACAACTAATCCACCTGCAAAATCAAATACACCCATTTTTGCTAACCATCCACCGCCCCAAACCCAGTGGGTTGCAGGTGCGTAAACTAAGATTAACCAAAGAACAGTGAACAAGACAACTGCAGAAAATTTCATTCTTTCAACAAACGCTCCTACAATTAAAGCGGGGGTAATTATTGCAAAAGTCATTTGAAACATAACAAAAACAGTTTCTGGAATATCCCCAGACAAACTTTTCAAATTAACTGTTTTTAAAAAAATCTTATCTAAATTTCCAATGTAAGAACCATCTCCACTAAATGAAAGAGAGTAACCTACCACAAACCAAACAACTGAGGCTAGGACGGCAATGACTAAACACTGAGCTAAAACTGAAATGGTATTTTTAGATCTAACCAAGCCTGCATAAAACAAAGCAAGGCCAGGCAACGTCATAAACAGAACTAAAGCTGTTGATGTTAAAATCCATGCTGTATTTGCATTGCTCATGATAAGTAAAATAGAATGTTGGGAGAAGAGTAGTTATGTTAAATGTGCATATCTTTTATGCACTCGACTTATAGGTGTTATTTTGGTTCTACTTTTTGAACAGAAAACCCAGCATCTACTAGTGATTGAAAACCACCCTTTACGTGCATTACATTAGAAAAACCCATCTCTATTAAAGCCCTGGAGGCAAGTGCACTTCTCCAATTAGATGCACAATATAAAATTTTTACCTTCTCGGCTTTTAAATCAGGTTTGAAATATGGACTTTCAGGATCAAGCCAAAATTCCAACATTCCTCTGGGGATATGCCTTGCTCCTTTAATGGTTCCCGATTTCCACAATTCCCTAATATCCCTGATATCAATTAATAAATTTTTATTTTCATCTTCTAAAATTTTTTTAGCCTCATTTGCCTCAATAGTTTTAACGAGAATCATTGCCTCATTAACAAGCTGTTTTACTGTTTTTAATTTCATAAAATTTAAGGCAACTATATCAATACTAAATCACGATCCAAGAAAATAAAAAATATTACAAAACTATTGATTGCAATTAAGCAATCAAAACAGTTACTGGTTTTTTTTAATTGTATCTAAGACATTTTTTACAGTAATTTTTCTCATCTCAATTCTATCGTATGAGTGCTGATCTACATAATCTTTAGGCATAACTGGTATTATATTTGAATGCTTGAGCGCACTTACAGAAGTTCCAGATATAAGTCCGAAAGTCTTAACTCCTAAAGCAGAAGATAAATTTAGGGGCCCACTATTATTACCAATAAAAATATTTGAATTTTTAATAACCTTGATAATACCAAGAAGATTTAAATTTGAACAATCTAAAAAATTATTGTGGTTTGATAGTTTAATAATCTTTTCCGCAATATATCTCTTCTCTGGTCCACAAATTAAATAAAAAAAATTTCCTATTCTGTTTTCAGTTAACTTGTGAGAAAGTTCTGAAAAATACTCCTCATACCACATTTTATAATCCTCAAAAGAATCTACACCGAAAGCAACATTCATAGATATTCTGGAATCTTTTGTAATTTGAGGTGATACATGATTTAGAGTAGAGTTTCTGATGTTTATGCTAGGTATCAATTCGTTTACTTTAATTCCATTGCTGTTTAAAAAAAATTTAGATTGAAGCCCTAAATTTCCCAACTTGTAGCCCATCATAAAATCAGCATCTTTTAAAAAAACTTTATTTGTAAGCCATTTCTTTTGATTCTTAATACCTGGTCCTAAAATATTTTTAATGCCTGCAAGTTTAGCTGCTATTGCCGGTCTACTAATCTTGTCTAAAACATAAATATGAGAAAATTTATTTTTTTTAAAAAAAATGTATAAAAGAAAAATTTCATAGAAATATAAAAGCTTTTTTCTAAAATTGTTATAATGAATTTGGTCTATATAGATTTCGTCTTGAAGAATATCTTTTGCCTGTGTTTTCTCCCTAGTAATTAAGGTTATTTTTTGATTATGAAACTCACTAATAGATTTAATGTAGGGTAGCTGCCAAATCAAATCTCCTAATTTGTGGTGAGAATAGACTACGCATATTTTATCTTGCATAAAAATTCAAATTAATGTCCTCTCTTCTTTTTAGATTGGGATAATCTATTCCTTTAAGTGGATACTCACACTCACTTTTCTTAGCTTTTATTAAATAGTTTTTTTTATTTACAAAAGTCATCTCTAAGCTGTCTGGAATACCCTCTCTAACTGGGGAGTAGTTATTTCCATGAATGTGAATAAGTTTTAATAATTTATTTTTTTTTACAAACATCTCAATCGTACTAAGGTTTTTTTTAACATGATGGAATTCAATAATTAAATGATCAAGTTGGTTTTCCACATTTTTTACATCCTCTAAAACTTTATATTCATCTCCCTCAATATCAATTTTTAAGATTACCTTTTCATTTTTTTTTATACACTTAAATATTTTATTTATTGAAATTTCTTTAGTGTTATTTTTTTTTCCAATTTTTTTTTCAATATGAATATTTTTTTTTGAAAAAAATAATTTATAATCTATGTATTTAAAGACATCGATAATTTTTTTGATTTTTAATTTTTTCAATAATAGAAGGTTAATGAAATTATTAAGAGAGTATGAGAGCCAAAATTTATTGTTCACTGTGTGATCATAAGCTACAACTTTGCATAGGGGTTTTTTTTTTAAAAACTCTTTTTCAAAATTCCAATCATCATTTAAACCGCATGTAATAATTAACGTTATTATCTCTAATGATTTTTTATGAACAATGTAACCACCATCATACTTTGGTCCTAGTCTTATAAGGTTTCTTTTTTCTACTTGATGTGGCTTAAAAGCACTAGGTAGCATGAGCAATTCTTACAGGACAAACTCTCTTTTTTCAAATCCCAAATAATAAAGAACTGCTGTTAAGTCGTTAAAAAATATTTGATTTTCTACTTTTTTTTGTACTATCTCATGAGCATGATAACCCACTCCTAAGCCAGCAGTTGTTAACATTCCTAAATCATTAGCTCCATCTCCTATTGCAACTACTTTAGATTTAGAAATGTTTTTTTCTTTAGTTAATTTGTTTAAATAATCTAATTTTGAGTTTTTTCCTGCGGTGATTGGGACATACTTTCCAGTGAAACAATCGTCTTTAAATTCAAATTCATTACTAATAACATTTTGAAATCCTAATCGATCTCCAACAAAAGTGGAAATTGGAGCAAAACCTCCTGTCACTAAACTAGTAACATATCCTTTTTGATTAAGAGTTTTGACTAATACTTTAGAACCAGAATGAAATTTAATTCCTTCTAACGCTTGATCAATCAATGATTTGGGCTTTCCTTTTAAATAATTAACTCTAGTACTTAAAGTGGTTTTAATATCAATTTTACCCTCCATTGCTAACTTGCTAGTCTCATCAATGTTAGCTTCTACGCCACTAATTTTAACTAGATCATCCAGAGTTTCATTTTCAATAATAGTAGCATCCATATCTGAGAGTAATATTTTTTTTTCTCTACTAGTTAAGAACTGAATGCAAATATCTGTCTTTTCTAGATAACATTTTTTTCTTAACTCTTGATTTTGCTCTGGGGTTATAGATTCTAAATAAAAATCATACGCACAATCGGAGAGCTTAATTTCTTTATTAATTTTAAGAGAAAGAGTGTTTTGAAAATACTTAGATAAATCTTCTTTAGCGAGCGAATGGGAATGTACGAGTGTAACGACTTGGTCTTTACTGTTCATCAAAACTTAAATATTTAGCCTGAATAACCAACGGAATTTTTTTAATACTTTCTATTACTGCTTCTTCAATTTTGCTATCTGTTGAAATAAGCGCTACAGCCTCTCCTCCAGAGCTCTTTCTTCCTAGATTGAAAGTTCCAATATTAATTTTGTTATCTGCTAACACTTTGGATAAATCACGAATAAAACCAGGTTTATCTTCATTGCTAATATATAAGTTGTGTGCTGAAAGTCCCGCATCAATCTCTATTCCTTTTACTTCTACTATTCTTGGTTTGCCCCCAAACAAAGTTCCTGAAACAGATCTGGTTTGCTTATCAGTAGTTACTGTCAGTTTAATGCATGTTTGATATTCAGATTGTTTTTGATGCTTCACTTCAGAAATTTCAATGGATTTGCTTTTTGCAACTAAAATAGAATTTATAACATTAACATTATCCATCGTCGGTTTCAGTAACGCATAAATAATAGTCTGCAAAAGTGGTTGAGTGTTAATTTCAGATGCCTGCCCTTCAAATTCTACTTGAATAGACTTAACAGCATTCTCTGTTAACTGTCCTGCAAACCCTCCTAGCTGTGAACATAAAGACAGGTAAGGCTTCACGGAGGTATATTCTTTTGCAGTTAAAGAGAAAGTGTTTACGGCATTCATAATAGCACCTGTCTTTAAATAATCACTTATTTGCTCTGCAATTTGCAAAGCAACTTTTTCTTGAGCTTCTGTAGTGGAGGCTCCTAAATGAGGTGTTAAAATAAGATTTTTAGTTCCAAGCAAAGAGCTGTCTTTAGGGGGCTCATTTACAAACACATCTAAAGCAGCGCTAGCAACGTGGCCCGATTCTAAATTTTTCTTCAAAGCATCTTCATCTACCAATCCCCCTCTTGCACAATTCACAATTCGTACGCCTTTTTTCATTTTAGAAAAAGATTCTTTACCAATTATATTTTTTGTTTTTTCTGTAAGGGGAGTGTGCAAAGTAATAAAATCCGATCGTTTAAACAAATCATCTAAGGATACTTTTTCTACACCCAACTCTTCTGCTTTCTTATCTTGCAAGAAAGGGTCAAATGCCAATACTTTAAACTGCAAACCTAAAGCACGCTGAGCAACAATAGATCCTATGTTTCCACATCCAATTACTCCTAAATATTTTCCTGTAACTTCAATACCTTTGATGGAAGATTTTTCCCATTTTCCTTCATGGGTAGTTTGGCTAGCAAAAGGAATTTGTCTGGCAGTAGATAAAAGCAAAGTGATAGCATGTTCCGCAGTAGTAATAGAATTACCAAATGGTGTGTTCATAACTACTTTACCATTATTAGTGGCAGCTTCTAAATCAATATTATCAACTCCAATACCTGCTCTACCAATTACTTTTAATTTTTTACAAGACTCAATTACTTTTTTAGTAGCTTTCGTAGCTGAACGAACCACTAATCCATCATAATCTTGTAGCTCTTCAATGAGAGCAGATTCATCTAGGCCATTTTTAACAACAGCTTCGATGCCATTGTCAGAAAAAATTCTGACTGCTTCTTCACTCAATTTATCTGCTATTAAAACTTTAAACATTTATTCTTTTATACTTTGGTAACCCCATTCAATCCATGGCAATAACGTCTCAATATCAGAAGATTCTACCGTAGCACCTCCCCATATTCTAAATCCAGGTGGCGCTGTTCGGTATGCATTAATATCAAAGGCAACTTGCTCTTTATCCAAAAGACTATTTATTTCTTTTATTTTTAATTGTTGTTGATCTACTGATAATCCCAAGAACCAAGGATCTGTAATTTTTAAACAAATACTTGTTGAAGAAAGAGTTGAAGAATCTTTTGCTAAAAAATCAATCCAATCCTTTGATTCAACCCATGTTTTAACTACTTGCAAATTTGATTGTGACTTATCAATAGAGCCTCTGCTTCCTCCAATAGATTGAATCCAATTTAAAGCATCAATCGCATCCTCTACACAAAGCATAGAAGGAGTATTGATCGTTTCTCCGTTAAAAATACCCTCAATTACTTTCATATTATTGGCTAATCTAAATATTTTAGGAATAGGCCAAGTAGGTTGATATTCGGATAATCGCTCTAAGGCTTTTGGAGATAAAGCTATCATTCCATGAGCAGCCTCTCCCCCTAAAACTTTTTGCCAAGACCAAGTTATCACATCTAATTTATGCCAATCCATATCCATAGCAAAGACTGCAGACGTAGCATCACAAATAGTTAAACCTTTTCTATTATCAGATATCCAATCTGCATTTGGCAAACAAACTCCAGAAGTAGTTCCATTCCAATTAAAAACAATATCATTATCAAAATTAATTTTTTGAAAGTCTGGTAAATCTCCGTAGTCCGATTGGTGAATGGTTAGATTTTTAATTTTAAGCTGTTCTTTAATGTCCTTTACCCAATCACTTCCAAAACTCTCCCATGCCAAAACTTCAACGCCGGTTTTTCCAAGTAAGGACCACATAGCAGATTCAATTGCTCCTGTGTCAGATCCAGCTATAATTCCCACTTTATAATCGCTAGGTATGTTTAAAAGTTCTTTGCTAAGATTAATTACTTCTACCAATCTCTGTTTGGGAAGTTTTGCTCTATGAGACCTTCCTAAAGAATCTGTTTTTAAATTTTGAATATTCCACCCTGGACGCTTTGCACAAGGTCCTGAGGAGAAGTTTGGGTTCTTTGGTTTTGTTGTTGGTTTCTTAATCATGCTTGTAATAAAAAATCGGTGCAACTATATTTAGTTACACCGATTTATAAATGTAAAAGTTTTTTTAAGCGGCTACTTTTAAAGGGATCCC
>Ga0222655_1000502_pt1 | contig 16756 bp, 17 predicted proteins | sample AntAcemetagen423_FD_179857 | JGI IMG/M metagenome (GOLD analysis project Ga0222655, IMG submission 179857) | Saline water microbial communities from Ace Lake, Antarctica - #423 | ecosystem: Environmental > Aquatic > Non-marine Saline and Alkaline > Saline | place: Antarctica: Ace Lake... | reverse complement strand
CGTTTATGGCGCTGGGCTGGTTGGTGCTGCTTTCGACCGCCCGCCCGCTCAATGCGTTGACGCTAGGAGAGGATACGGCCACGACGCTGGGAATTAATCTGGCCAGCCTACGCCTGAAGATCGTCCTCGGTTCGGCGATCTGTGTCGGTGCCGCAACATCCGTCGCCGGCGCGATCGGATTCATCGGACTGGTTGTCCCGCATATTTTACGACCTCTGGTGGCGCACAAGCCAAGCGTATTGCTACCTGCAAGCATGCTTGGTGGTGCAGCCCTGACGCTGGCAGCAGACATCACCGTACGCCTCGTGTCACCGGAAAGAGAACTCAAACTGGGTGTCCTGACAGCCCTTGTGGGAGCGCCGTTTTTCCTGATTTTAATCCTGCGTCACAGGAAAAAGATGCTGTGATCAACCTTGTCGCAAAAAATGTGTCGGTCTCACTGGGAAATACATTAGTTCTGAGTGGTGTAAATTTCGAGGTCAACACAAACGAAGTTGTCGGCCTGATCGGCCCCAACGGGGCTGGCAAAACTACCTTGCTGCGCGTGCTAGCAGGATTGCTCAAACCATCGACTGGAACACTGCACCTCGCAGGCCGTCCCGAGAACGACTTCGATCGGCGCGCACGCGCACGGATGATTGCCTACCTACCACAAGATGGCGAAAGCCATTGGCCCGTTAGCGTTCAAACGCTCGTAATGTTGGGGCGGTTGGCACATATCGGTCCAATGCGCGCGCCATCCAAAGCCGACCACACAGCCGTTTTTCAAGCTCTGGAAACATGCGATGCGGATCAGTTCATCGACCGGCCCGTCAACGAACTGTCGGGTGGCGAACGCGCGCGCGTGCTTCTGGCGCGCGCAATTGCGAGCGCACCACAGGTGTTACTTGCTGACGAACCTGTATCGGGACTGGACCCGGCCCACCAGTTGGATGTGATGAACACATTATGTGAGCTGTCGGAGCAAGGCACGGCTACCGTCGTTGTGATGCACGACCTGTCACTCGCCGCACGGTTTTGTCATCGCCTGGTTCTTCTGTTCGATGGCCGTGCCGAGGCCTCGGGACCACCGGACCTTGTTCTGAGCAACGAAAATCTTGCGCGGTGTTACGGCATCAATGCTCGCCATGGCCGGGTGGATGACGTTCCCTACATCATTCCCCTGAACCGCATTTCATCCGGAACAGAAGATGAGTCCATCTAACCCGACACGCTATCCGAAAGAACGCACAGACCGTTTTTCGGTCTGCCAAAATGCAGGTCTTTCCGTGGGATTACACATTGCGTTGTTCACATTATTTGGCTTGACGTTCGGCGCCTTGCCAGAAGTTTCGCTCTCCGTTATCGAGATTCAGATCGTTGAAGCAACATTGCACACACCTAAGAGCGGAACACAGGAAAACAGCGCAATCCCGGACAATCAGGCAGCCCATGCAACGCCCCCAGAAGCAGCACATACACCCGATGCCAAAGCGGCGCGCGACACCTTGTTGTCCGCATCACAACTGCCCCCCGGTCCCGTAGTGTCCAGCGGAGCAAAGCAGACCTTGTCGAAACCTTTGCTCCGACTGCGTTATCCGGACACAATTGCGCCAACAGAACCACAAGTCGAAACAAAGGCGCGAACCGATCTGCCTACAAGACGACACGTTACAACTCGCCCAGGCCCGGTCATCCCCAAGCCTCGTGTCAAACCACTGCCGCCGTCCCGCGACAACAAAACTGCCCAGCACCCAAATGGTCGGCATGTGTCGAAACTAGGAGACCGTGCTGATTTCTCCGAGGACAGAAACACAGATGCTGCGCCTGTCTCTGCTGATCCCACAACAGCAACTGGCGCGCTTGCCACCCCGAACTCAACACGCCGACCGGAAGCCTCAACCACGTCCTTTGGGCATGTAACGCCACCGAGAATCCACCAGGACGGTACCGCCAATCCAAAGCCGCGTTATCCCTATGTTGCACGACGCCTCGGCCAAGAAGGGCAGACGCGACTTCTCGTACATGTCGATTTATCGGGTACCGTGCATCGGATCGACGTCAGTTCGTCCAGCGGTTTCAGGCTTCTCGATGAAGCGGCAATCGAGGCTGTACGGAAATGGCGATTCTTGCCTGCCCACATCGGCAACGTCGACGTCGCCGGCATGGCCGAAGTCCCAGTTACATTCCAGCTTACAAACTAGAAGAACCGCAAAATGAACGACATTGACCGGACCGAACATGTCCTGAGAATGGTGCTGTCAGGCTAATGCGAACCAGTCTCCGATGTCGCGGGAAACGACGGGTTCATGCCGCCAATTGACACCATTCAGCCAAGGCGGCGGAGCGGTTCTTCTTAAATTCGTCACGGCGGGTAAGTTTGCGGTCGAGGTTGAAATGATTATGGATCGAAGCGTGTATTGAGGAGAATTTCTGCAGGGTATTTATGTCCCTAAATTTCGACATCGCCCTTCCCGCCTTCGAAACGGTTGATGGGAATTTTCGGCTCGATTATTGAGCCAGCGCCCACATTCCAATTACCGATCACATTCATCGCCGCCCGGTACGACCGGAGACGGTCGGTAACGACCGACCGAGGCCGGCCATAGCGCTTCATCGCACGTTTGAGAAACTCCAGCGCAGCCCTGCGATCCCACCGTTTCGTCGCAAAGACCTCGTCCAGGTGCCAGCGCCAATTCGAATACGATCGATGATGAACGCGACGCTTGCGGATCTCGGCGGCGAACATCGGACAGAACCGGTTCCACCAGAACCGCACCGTCTCGTGGCAGATGTCGATGCCGCGTTCGAACAGCAGGTCTTCGACCTGGCGCAGCGACAGCGGGTAGCGCACATACATCATCACCACGAGGCGGATTACCTCGGGCGAACTATTGAAATAACGGAAGGGATTTTGCATCCGTCGAGGCTACGGACTGCCCCTGCTCCGCTCAAGCCGATTTAGTCTGACACTGCCCGAAAGCCCGCTCCGGCCCTGCCGAACGTATCATATCATTTATCATACCAATATTACTTTCAGAATCATTTTTCATGTGATAAGATCATTTTTCATAAAGTTTTGTTTATTTTGCCAAAATTCACGGATAAGATACGGTTTTCACGATGATAGAGACTCAGGAACACTTTTCAGGACCGGTTATCATTTTTCAGGAAAGACGCCTGCCTGAGAAAGCGACCCCTGCTGGCTACAGCGCCTTGATAGAGGCCTACAAGCTGTCAGTGCCCCTGCCACGCACGCTGTCAGCAACCGGGGAACATCATCGGACCATCGAAGAGGGCGGCTGGCGCATTTTAACACCGCGCCATGCGCCCCACCCCACTCTTGAAGGACATCTAACCTTTGCCTTCAAATATGAAGGGCTGGACCTTACCGTTCTAAAACGTCTCTTCCAGGCGACCGGACCACGTGAAATTGAGGCGATTGTCCACGATAAACCGTCCGGCGCTTATGCGCGACGTATCTGGTTCTTGTACGAATGGCTGACCGGCGACAAACTCGATCTGCCGGATGCACCCGGCGGACGATATGTCCCTGTCGTCGATCCCGACCTGCAATTTGCGCCAAAAGGTGAGAACGCGCCGCGCTACCGCGTAAAAAACAATATGCCGGGGACACCGGAATTTTGTCCCTTGGTCACCCGCACAAAACAGCTTGAAGAGTTTATGGCACTCGACCTTCCACGGCGCGCCCAGGAAGTGGTCGCAGACGTGCCGCGTGATCTGCTCGCCCGCACGGCGGCGTTCTTGCTTCTGAAAGACTCAAAGTCAAGCTATGCAATTGAGGGAGAGAGCCCTCCACAAGATCGCATCCAGCGTTGGGGGCGTGCTATCGGCGAAGCTGGTCGTCAGCCGCTCGACCGTGAAGAGCTGCTCCGCCTGCAAAAAATTGTGCTCGGCGATGCGCGTTTCATAAAAACAGGATTTCGTCAGGAGGGTGGTTTTATTGGGGAGCATGATCGCGACTCCCGCATGCCCATTCCCGACCATATCAGCGCACGTCCTGAAGACCTGCCAGACCTTCTTAACGGAATGATTGATTTCGACCATGGTCCGGCCCAGTCGCTTGACCCTGTCATAGCCGCCGCGATCCTGGCTTTTGGCTTCGTTTATATTCACCCGTTCGAAGACGGCAACGGTCGTATCCACCGCTACCTCATTCATCATGTCCTCGCGGAGCGCGGCTTCAATCCGCCGGAAGTCATTTTCCCGGTCTCGGCTGCCATACTTGAACAGATCGTCACTTACCGCAGCGTGCTCGAAAGCTACTCGCGGCGTCTCTTGCCGTTAATCGAGTGGGAAGCGACCAAAGAATTCAACGTGCGCGTTTTAAATGAAACGAGCGACTTCTATCGCTTCTTCGATGCAACACCACATGCAGAGTTTCTATATGCCTGCGTTCGGAAGACCATTGAAGAAGACCTGCCAAATGAAACCGAATTCCTTCGGCGCTACGATCAATTCAAAAGGCGGATCGAAGACTTCATCGAGATGCCAGAACGCGTGATCGACCTCCTGTTTCGCTTCCTGCACCAGAACAATGGGCATTTATCAATCCGTGCTCGCGAAAGGGAATTTAAGGCACTGAGAGATAAAGAGGCGGTTCAAATAGAAGCCATTTATCAAGAAATTTTTACAGGCCGTGAAGGCAGATACAAGGTAACGGCTGACTAAATGGAGAGAACCGGAGGGATTCATTGGGCACGGAGATTGAACTAACCGTTGGCGGTATCTCGCTTGACTACTCTAAAAATCACATGGGGATTGATCACGGTTTCCTTTTTCAAGAGGCTGATCGTACGCGCTGTCGCGCCGACGGAATCGATTACGACTATTACGAGGCTCACCCCGAAGAAGATTTGTCGCTTGCGGAGGCTGCCTTTATACGGCCGTTGAAGCGGGTGGTGCCCCGGTTGAATCTTATTGGGCACACGATCGGCACAGCGAGGGCTGAGTATGAAGCTGTCGTAAGCGAGGCCCACGAGGCTGAATCCGAATACTTACCGATTCCGCCAGAGGGATTCATGTCATTCGACGAGTTTTGTAAGTTCTGTGGCAGGTTCTCTCTCCATGCTTTGGACGAAACCTACATCGAATACGAAGACCCTGACCGCGATCTTAAATCGCAGGGGCGCTTCGCGGTAATGACTGAGGAGATGCAGCGCATCCCAAGCGGCCCTCCCGAGATGTACTGGTCAGAACGTAGCTTCTTCGGGGCGAGCGTTGCGATTCTCAGTCCCTACTCGATGCTGCAAGTGTTTGGGCAAAGCCAGAGACATGCGGAGACTTCCGTCGTTTGGCAATATGGTCCGCTGGTCGATGCCGGATGGGCAGACGTGTCTGCCTTTAATGGTGGTGCGAGACGCGACGAAACTATTCTAATCGCCACTGAGGGCACGTCTGACGCACGCATTCTTAGACGTGCGCTCGACGTGCTCCAGACCGATGTCGCTGATTTTTTTCGTTTCATCGATGTGAATGAACGTCATCATTTCTGGGGAACTGGTGCCCTGACAAAATTTGCCGAGGGCTTGGTCCGTATCGATGTTCAGAACAAGGTCTTGTTCGTGCTGGATAACGACGCCGAGGGACTGGAAGCATATCGCCGTCTGATCGAACTAAACATGCCAATAAATATGCGGGCCATGGTTCTGCCTGAGTTGGAATGCTTCATGCAGTTTCCAACTCGTGGGCCGGAAGGCGTGAAGCTGTCCGACATTAACCGCTGCGCGGCTGGCATTGAATGTTATCTCGACCTGAACCTGCCTACGTACCCGGCTGCCCAAGTCCTCTGGACAAACTACAAAGCCGGTCTCGACACATGGCATGGTTCTTTGGAGCACAAGGATACCTACGCTCAACACTTTTATAAACAAGCCAATGCTGACTTAATTTCTCAGGATTACGATACAACGAAACTTCACGCGATTTTAAATGCCCTACTGCAAGAAGCCGCGATGCTTTCGGAGAGCCCCAAAACCTAATTCAATTTTCAATATCGATTTCTGACTCAGAAAGCCAACCATTGTTCAGTACGCAAGATTTATTCATCAAGCCAATGGGATAAAGAGCGCAATGCTCCTTGGTCACGAGAGCCCGGTCCGCGTCGCGGTCACAAGATAGGCTTCCCTCTGATGACTTTCATTTTCAGTGTCCCACAAAACGCAAGCCGATCCCTAGATACCAGACGGTAATCTCTTCAGCACGCGAGGGATCGAAGCCGGATGGCCGAAACCCGGCTCATTTCAAAAAGACGGGGTTCGGTTCGCGAGAGCCCGGTCCGGTTAGCCGGACGCCCCCCAAATACTATCTGTGGACGATTTACGCCTAACAATTGGACTCTCCCGAAAAATGGGACAGTCTGGTCATAGGAAGGATAGCAGTATCTCATGAGCAGAGTATTTTCGAACGGCCCATCGGGAGACTTCGTCGTCAATCCATTCGGGCGATTGGCAGCAATGGCGTCTCGCCTCTATTTAGCTGCGCCCTATTTCACAGCCGCTGACCATGTCCGCGAAGCCGCAAAAGGCGGAAAATCGATTCAGTTAATTGTCGGCCTTAATGCAGCGACGAGTCCTCAAGCACTTTCGCAGGTCGTTGGGATTCCGAACTTGGCTGTGCGCTATCTCACTCGCCGGTTTCACGCAAAAATCTACATCTTCGACGACACTGCGCTGGTCGGATCATCAAACCTCACAGATGGTGGGCTTGTCTCCAACAGAGAGGCAATGATCTGCCTTGATCTGCCTTGATCAGCCCGAAGATACGGACACCGTCGAAGAGTTACAGACCCTGTTTCTCGAACTATGGAATTCGGCACAGGTTCTGACGGACGAGAAGCTAGCGTCCTTCGAACAAGCACACCGCGAAGCCCGCCGAAAGGAGCCCGATCCGGATTCGATCATCGAAAAAGCAGTTGGGCGTGCCGAACCGGCCAACATCAATGTAGACAGCACTAAACACTCGCCTGAGCGCATCTTCCTGGAGCAACTCCGCGGGCAAGTTTACGAGCAATATCGCCCCGCCTTTCTCGCAGTGAAAAACATTCTTGTGAACAACAATTTTCGGCGTTCAGACCTTGCCAAAATCGGAGCCGACAATGAAACGAACCGGTTCTTGAATTGGGTTCGTCTAACTTACGTGATCGGAGACGAGGCATGGCAGACGGCTCCATTTCGGTCTGAAGCCGACCGAGGGAATGAAATCTCGCGTCTTGGTGCCGAATGGAAAATCGCGGACGACAATAAAGTTCCCGATACCTATCAGGATTGGCTGGATAATGTTGGGGGTGTTTTTGCGTCGCCGGAAAGCATTGAAGCAGCTTCAAAGGAGGAACTAACCGAAGGACTCACATCGCTCCACGCATTCGCTGAAATGTCTCGCTTCGTTAAAGGTGGTGCAGTGAACCTGCCTGCCGCTTTTTGGTCAGCGAATAATCAGGACGTTTCCAGGGTGAAAGCGTCGCTTTCCTATTTGCTATTTGGGTCCGGTGATTTCATTCAACGATTACACGACCTGCTTTACGAGCCCGACAATAAGCTCCGGTATTTTGGACGATTTTGCGCCCTTGAGCTCTACGGAACGATCAAGCCAGCGGAATGCCCGCCAATGAACGGCAGAATGGCAAAGGCTTTGCGGTATCTCGGGTATGAAGTTAAGGCGACTTGAAGCCGGTCTAGATAGCGCGAGATCGACACAGGCTAATCGAAACCCTCATAAGGCGCGGTTGAGGAGAGCCCAATTCTCGCCAGTGGGCGCGCCTCACAGGCTTGAAAGTAGATTTTCTGCAAGCAGTCGCGGCGTCATTGAACCAGCGATAATTGAAAGGTGTTTCTGGCGGAAAATGCCAATCAGAACTGAAGAGGCAAAGACCCAAAAATGGTCATCATCAGGTAGTGACGTATTATCGAGGATGGTACGCAAACGGTCCCCGACGGAGAAATAGGCCTGATTGCCGCCATGCGCCCAGAACGGTGTTATTTCGTGCAATATTAGCGCGGCCAAAACCAGGCCCATCGAACGCTTACGCAAGACTTCCTGATAGTCGTGGCCGTGGCTTTTTGCATAGGCGGCCAGCTTTGCCATCATGAATTCGCGAGCCCAAACATCGCAGGCGAGCTCCTCTTCTCGCAGGTCATTGTGCCGTTCTTTATCGGCGTCAAGCATGACATGACGAAACTCGTGAAAGAGCGTGAATGCGACGGCCAAGGTGGTGAGATCGAAGGCAACTTTGTATTGCAGGTCGTTAAAGGCCTCCCTGTTGGCGTTGGGATAAGGCAAATCGTCGGGCCAGTGTATTGCAACTTCATCTGATGCATTGATAAGGGATTGGGCCGCAGCAAGACGCTCTTTGTAAGCGCGCTCGATCTCGTCGAGCTCCCGGTCATCCTGGAAAAATGCGCTAACTGGTTGCCCGGACAATGCGGAGCAAACGACGTGGGGGGAGTAGCTCTCAATCGCGCGCCAGCCGCTATGCCCTATCAGCCAGAAGACTTCCATTGTCTTGGCATCGAACTGAATGCGATCTTTGCACGCATTCAAAGTGATCTGACCTGCATCGGCGACGAGTTCGACCGCAGGATCATAGCGAGCCCATAAGTCATCAAGCTCTTTTACGCACTCGGGAACGGCTCCTTTCATCACCGCGATCACGATATCCGTTGGCTGAAGCGGAGCATCAGTCATTCGTCCGCCACCTTCATATCTGCCGCAGCGAAAAGCTGAAGCATGCGCCCCACCTCGGTTGCCGCCAAGGTCGTCGTGAGTTGCCCTTGGATTTCAGTCACCATCTCGCGTAACGTCAAAATGGTAATGGGGTTGCCGCCAATGGCCTGCCTGAACGGCTCGTGATCCTCCCACACAGATTTGTCCCCAACCAACCGGGTCACAGCGGTGACGTAAGTGAATCGATCCGAACCGGACGCATCTGCAACGGTTTTTAAGAATGCCTCCGACCATTTGGGCACCGTTAGCTCGCGAAAGGCCTGCCAAGCCTTGCGGCCTCGCCGAGTCTTATCGTTCAAGATTGCGTCAAGCTCAGATGCCGGATTGAAGCCCTGCTGCCAGCTCTTGCAGATCACTTTGCGCTCTCCCTTGATGAGAGGGTGATAACCCATCACATCAATGTCGCTGTGATTGGAGTCCTGATTGCTGATGAAATCGGGGTGGTCTTTGCGTGGCAGAAACTTCAAATTGTGCTGAACGAAATAGCCTTTGTGGACGAGATAATCCTCCACAATCTGCTCCAATATGTCTTCTTTTGTAGCCATCTATTTATGATTCCCCGCCGCCGATCACGCTGACCAACTGACTGCCGGGTCAGTCGGCACATACCAGATATCTCTTATCTGGGTATCATTACTATATGGGGTTGGGTCAGCGTTGCGGACGCGGAACGTGGTCGGAATGTTCACCGAATTCCCGAAAATGAGAGCGTGCTGTTTCGGCAATGATGGTAAGCACTTCAAGACCGTCTCGGAGATAAAGGGCGTCATCTGCCTGATCTGGGAAAGGTCGTCAGGATTCTGGATGCGGTGGATGATGAAGTTATTGCATTGTGAAAGAACTGTTTTGGAAAGCTCACTAGGCCTCTGGGAGGCCACAATCAAGAAAGCGCCATACTTCCTTCCCTCTTTCGCAATTCGCTGGAAAGTCAAACCAGCATCAATTGCAAACCGGCTTGGTTTCTCCGCAATATAGCGGTGCGCCTCTTCCAAAATAAGGTGAACTGGCATGACATTACGTGGATCGGCGCGGCGCATGCGATCAAAAATCAGGCGAGCGACAACTGCTGAGGCAAGCTCAACAATTTCGTCAGAAGCATCATTGAGGTCGATAACGCAGATTTGGCGTTCCTTTTTGAATCGTCCGTTATCCACTGTGATCCCGAGCAAGCGGTTCACATATTGTGTTGGCTCACGATCATGGCCCTGGAGCGCGCCGACATCAGCTCGTAAAAACTCATAATCGGGGTTATCAATTATTGACTTCAGACGTGTAACCAACTGCGAGCAATATTCCCGAATCTGCTTGTTGCCGTTCGCCTCCTCGTAAAAGAGCGCAAGGTCGAGCGCGGCTTGCAGCCTTTCGAATGAAAACGGCGTATTTCCGTAACTCGGAAGAACAGGCTCATCCTGCATATGCCCATTCAGAAGGTCGAGGAGCGCATCATAATTAGCAGAAGTAGCTTGCCTCGGGCCGTCTCTGAACTGTCCGAAATCAATATAAAGACCTGGCGATACGGTAACTCTCGATATTTCATTGGTAGAGAACGTATTCAGAAGAGCAAGAATACGGTCAACCTTGCTCGGCGAGCTTGCATCGCTATGCAATATTGAAAGAATAATCTTTGCTAAGACGTGATTTCGGATCACGTCGAGCTGGTTCACAACTCCCTCGCCTCCAAGTACTGAATAGCCCCGAGTTTTCTAGACACCCTCGGTTCTCGTTTTCTGCTGCCTTTCGAACTCGACGGGCGACAGCATCCCGTTCCTGACGTGCTTGCGTTTGGGATTGTAGAACATCTCAATGTAGTCGAACACGTCCTGCCTTGCCTCGGCTCGTGACCTGTAGGTCCTTCGCCGTATCCGTTCGCGCTTGAGCAGGTTGAAGAAGCTCTCCGCCACGGCATTGTCATGACAGTTCCCGCGGCGGCTCATCGAATGTTCGAGATTGTGCGCTTTCAGGAATGACGCCCAGTCCATACTGGTGAACTGTGAACCCTGATCCGAATGGATGAGCACCCTGTCCTTCGGCTTTCGGCGCCATACCGCCATCAGCAATGCCTGCAGGACAACTTCGGTCGTCTGGCGGCTCTGCATCGACCAGCCGACGACACGACGGGAGTAGAGATCGATCACCACGGCCAGATAGGCGAAGCCTTCCTGGGTCGCGATATAGGTGATGTCTGTCACCCAGACCCGGTCAGGTGTATCCACGTTGAACTGCCGATCCAGCGTGTTGTTGACGACCATGGACGGCTTGCCGCCATAGTTGCCGGGCCGACGCTTGTAGCCGATCCGGGCCTTTATGCCGACCAATCTTGTCAGGCGGGCAACGCGGTTCGGACTGCATGTCTCGCCCTGATCAAGCAGGTCATCGTGTAGCTTGCGATAGCCATACACCTTGCCGCTGTCCTTCCACGCAGTGCGGATGAGTTCGGTCTGGCGGGCGTCTTCCCGGGCCCGCTTGCTCAGCGGGTTCTTCAGCCAGGCATAAAAGCCGCTCGGGTGGATGCGCAGGCAGCGACACATCGTACGCACCGCAAACAGCGGGCGATGCTCGGCGACGAACGCGTATCTCACTTTGCATCCCGAGCGAAATACGCGGTGGCTTTTTTTAGGATGTCGCGCTCCTCCGTCACCCTCGACAGCTCACGCTTCAATCGCCGGATCTCGGCGTCCCTGTCATCACCGCCCGACGGCTCCGCAAACTTCTTCTTCCAAGCGTAGAGCGAATGCGGGCTCACACCCAGACGCTCGGAAACCTCCGACACCGGATAGCCTCGCTCGGTGATCTGCGCCACCGCGTCCCGTTTGAAATCTTCGCTGAAATTACTTCTGACCATGCTGGCCTCCTTGCCTCAAAATTAGGAAAGAAGGCGTCTACAAATCTAGGGGCTATTCATCTTCATATAAAGTTCAAACAGCTTCTCCAGCCTCTCGGTATCGTTCTTAAATCGACGACCGATATAGATGCGCTCAAGCACCTCATCATTACGATCATGCGCCCGGCGCAAATCCTCCGGCATGTTTTCGGGATCATAGAGATCAGCAATAGTCGCCGGAAAATGCACCTCACGCGCCAAAAGAATATCTTCGGCGCAACGGGTCAAATCTTCCTTGTTCTTATCGGTAAGCTTGGAAACGGGGAAGGTGTTCCAGCCGAGGGTATTCGTATAGGAGAAGTCAGTTCGCATTCTGGCGCAAACCGCACCAACCCATGCCAAGTTCATCCGTGAACAAATTAGTGCGAATGGCCATAGCTGATTACCTGACAGGGTGAATGCCTTGTTTGACACCACAGTTCCTGCAGGCAGTACGTCTGCGGGTAGATAGGGGCGATTCTCTGAACTGATGACGGGAACCACAATGATCGACTGAGTAGGAACCGGTTTGCGCTCGTCAAAACGATGAGGCCATTTGGCGGCTTTCACTGTGGCTGCCTTCTGGCTTTCGAGTCGAAACCTCCGAACTGCTTCGATACGTTCACTTATCTTTGGAATACTCAGCGCGTCATTAACTTCGTCATCCTCTATCCAGATGCAGTAACGCTTTATTCCGCCTATTAGTTCCCTTGAACCAATGTATGGTTTGATAAACTGGCTCTGTTCCATATTACTCAGATTGAGTGTCGGCACATCAACGGCTTCAAGAATAAGATGACCTCCATCCGTCGGTGAATTTCCTCTCGCCATTTCTGGAAGACCAGAGAGATGGGTTGATGAGGGACTCACAACTACGTCTGCACCAGCGATTAGATATGCGTTTATATTTTCGCAGTTCTTTGCTGCAAGCTCGTATTCACCATCAATCGAATACAGCCGTCGAGGGCTTTGCGGCTCTTCGGAAATACCAATAATCACAACTGTGACGCCCGCATTGTGGCTTGCGAGGTTTGCCCATTTAAAGTTCGTGTGACCAAAGGATACTTTATGTCCCGTTCCAAAAACCAGCGGCCACAGAATTGGTACTTGTTGCCCCTGACAGATCGAGTTTGTGGACACAAAGGCCGAAACACACTTAGTCCGCATCCCATAGTCAGCAGCCTTCATGAACCACCCCGCTACATAATCGAGCGATTTCCAGCCCTTCACACGACCGTCGAATATTCTGCCGAGGTCTTCCTTTTGCTCTTTAGATTGCCATTTCGAGCCCAAATATGGCGGGTTCCCACAAATGTAAGTTTCGCCCCCCTTATTCTCGAAGTCGATTTCGGCTTGATCCAGAGGTGTACCAAACAAATCATCGGAGCGGATTTTAACGGCGGTTCCAGTAGTGCCCCACAAACTAAGCCAGTCGAGCTGCAAAGCATTTCCGCAAGTTATCCAATTCATGGCGTCCAAGGGTAGGAACTCGGCCAATGCCTCTTTTTGTCCACGATATTGAACGTCACACTGGTATTCGGCGATAATAAGGGCGAGGCGCGCAATCTCGGCAGGAAAGTCACGAAGCTCTATCCCCCGGTAGTTTGTCAGAGGAATCTCTGCCCGTTGGTCATGCTCCCCGCGACGTCGGTTAATTTCGGCCTCAATCGCCCGCATTTCCTTATAGGCGATGACAAGAAAATTGCCCGATCCGCAAGCTGGATCAAAAACCCTGATTTTTGCCATGCGGTTTCTTAGATTCAAAAGCTTACGGGAATTGTCGCCCGCTTCTTCCAGCTGTCCGCGCAGATCATCCAGGAACAACGGATTCAATACCTTCAGAATATTCGGCACGCTCGTGTAGTGCATTCCGAGCGCGCCGCGCTCCTCATCGTCGGCAACGGCCTGAATCATCGAACCGAAAATGTCAGGGTTAATTTTTTGCCAGTCAAGGTTTCCGATATGAAGGAGGTAAGAACGCGCAATACGGCTGAAGCGTGGCACGTCCGTACTTCCAGAAAATAGTCCGCCATTCACATAAGGAAACCCGTTAGCCCAGCGAGGAAATTTCGCTGCACCGCGATCTTCAATCTTGGTGTTCATCGCATGGAATAGCCAGCCGATCACTTCATGCGTGTTCGATGAATCCCGCTCACTCATCTGTTCGATCGTGGCGGTAAAAAGATCGTTTCCATTAAAGATATCGGTATCTTCTGCAAAGAAGCAGAAGATCAGCCGTGCCATGAAGTGGTTCATGTCTGGGCGGCGGTCGGCTGTTCCCCAATCGGGGTTGTCCTTCAGTAACTCGACATAGAGCCGATTCAGGCGACTAGTTGCCCTGATGTCGAAGGAACTTTCTCTAACCTGTTTGACTGTGGTGATACCTGCCAAAGGCAGGAAGAAGCCGAAATGGTCGGGAAAATCCTTATAGGCGCAAGCAACTGTTTCGCCGGTGTTTAAGTCTTCGGCTTCCAGATAATTTCCGTCCGTTGCCAGAACAAACTTGGCTTTTGCCTTGCCGGTGGCGGGGCTGGCCTTAAGTGCTGCTAAGGTCTTGGTAACTGCAGCCTCGGCGCAAACTGCTATGTGGATGTTGTTGCGTTGTAGAATGCCACCTTCAATGTCGGACGGATTCGATGCACCGCTTTTTAGCCGCTTAATCGTCGTCGCCTTGTTTCCAAATGCTTCCAAGAACGCAAAGGAAAAGCTGTCCGGATCAAACGGTCGATCCGCCAACTGAGAAATAGCTTCTTCGATTTCGACGGCGTTCAATTTTCAACTCTCTCTTTCGCTACCCTTAACACTTGCTCCTTCGCAGGGTTTCCCTCCACGTATTTCCGCATAAACTCTCGCAGCACCTGGGCAGCAGGTTTGTCCTGCGCCTTGCATGCTTCGAGAAACTGCTCGCGCAACTCGCGCTGAACTCGGATTCTTAGACCAACATCTTTCATGGCAAACAGTGTGCCCAATGGATACACATTTGTTAAGCCTTGAGTTGTGTTGATCAACATTATCTCGCGCAGTCACGGGAAACCCGAAACCTGCCGGTCCTTATCCTGATCGCATTAGGCAACATAGCATCGGTATCTCTCTGCCCAGCAGCAAGTATGGGCAGCGGCATTTACTTGTTTGGCGGTTTCGTCATATCCACCAGGCGTCCGTTTCCAACTGCGTAGGATTGAGGTTTCCTGATCCACGCGACTTACGACCATATCGGTCACTCCCATTTTTGGGGTTTGTTGGTGTCTCGTTGGACTACACCCCCAAGAGACAAACGCTTGAGACAACATAATCGTCTCAATAGGGTTATTTCTTGTTTAATAAGACAGTGCCGGTTAATATCTAGACCTTATTGAGACAGGTTTGGATGTGATTTATGAAATATGGATACGCTCGGGTTTCCAGCGCGGGGCAAGACCTAACAATTCAAATAGAAGCACTCAGAAACGCTGGGTGTGAAACCATTCGCCAAGAGAAGGTGTCGGGGACATCGGTCCAAGGACGGGATGAACTCAACACCCTGTTGGAGTTCCTGCGAGATGGTGACGAGTTGGTGGTCACTAGGGTGGATAGATTGGCGAGGTCCATCCGAGACCTCCAGAACATCGTCTATGACCTCGATAACAAGGGTGTAACCCTATCAGCCACAGAACAACCCATAGACACGAAGACGAGCGCGGGGAAATGTTTCCTAGATATGCTGGGGGTCTTTGGAGAGTTTGAGACCAACCTTCGCAAAGAACGACAGATGGAAGGTATCGCAAAGGCCAAGGAGCGAGGCGTCTATAAGGGACGCAAACCCTCTGTGGATGTCGAGAGGGTCAAGGAACTGCGTGATATAGGAAAAGGAGCGTCAGCAATCGCCAAGGAACTGGGGATAGGCAGAGCAAGTGTCTATCGAGCGTTAAAGGCGCCAAGATAATTAGAAGATACGCGACACCTTTTCCGCTTGATTTTGCAGCAGGTGTTTTTGCTCCGCTTTTCATTGCGATTACGTGTATCGACTATGTGTCGTATCAAAACGAGAAGTCTCGCAACAAACCTAAATAATATTGGTGGTTCTTGAATTTTGAGTGAAGGAAGATAGTAGTGGAAAAGTGGATATGGATCGTGATTGTATTTGTGCCGGTATGGTTCCTCGCTGCGGTTTTCGAACCTTTTTCTTTTAGTAGTGCAACGAAATATTCGATATACGAGTCTGATTCAGTTGGGCCGATAACGTGGAGACACTCAACTTTTAAATTTGATGGTCAATTCGTAATCGAGAAATCTAGAGACGGCGCTAAGAAATATGAAAACTGCGCTGTGTATAACAAAGACAATTGGACATGTACGTTTCACGATTTTTCCGGCGACTTCGGATTTGTTGAAGGGAAATATCAGGACACGTTTTCTAACCCTAATGTCCGATACGTTTCCCGTTTAACCTACATACTGTTAAACGTGAAAGAACTCGCAAACGGTGGTTTTATAAGTTGGCTCTTAATTCCTGTTGTGCCGTTCTTCCTGTAGCGTTGTTGAGTTGGCCGAATAAACCAAGACACTTAATTATGTAAAAATTTTAACGAATTTATTGCAAGTTTTATGACTGCTCGACAACAGATCGTATATCTTCGATTATGGGCTTGAGTAATGCACGGGAATGTTCATCTTCTACACTATCATGTATATTTAGAGTCATATTCAAAACGTTCATTGCAACAGACTTATTTGAATGCCCCTCAAGCTTCGCTAACCAAAATTTGCGGGCGAAATCCACCACTTCTGGGTCACTAAATCCCATGGGAGTAAAGTTGATCACCGCTTCTTTGGCATTCACATTAACTGCACCGGTCAACCAAACACCTTTCATCTCTAATCCAGCCTTCATCAGGCAGATATTTTGCGCCAGCTGGAGTAACCCCTCTCGGTTCACATTCCTCAGAACGTCAGCCATATTGTGCAGCTGCGCATTCGTCTTAGTGCCTGAAAACCATCCCATTTATACCTCCCTCATGACCTACTTTTAGCTTGTGTGTTTCGATACGCTTTTAGCGCCGATACGTCACTTGTCCGTCGTCATATAAATTGGGACAATCAGCGGCCTGATTTAAAGGAGGATCTGGCTCATCTGGTTTAAGATATTAAGCGGCGTATTTGCGGTATTGCAAGCGCCGGGTTTCTATCGTCTTCCGC
>Ga0222655_1000495_pt1 | contig 16921 bp, 16 predicted proteins | sample AntAcemetagen423_FD_179857 | JGI IMG/M metagenome (GOLD analysis project Ga0222655, IMG submission 179857) | Saline water microbial communities from Ace Lake, Antarctica - #423 | ecosystem: Environmental > Aquatic > Non-marine Saline and Alkaline > Saline | place: Antarctica: Ace Lake... | reverse complement strand
CACTGATATAGACAGTGGTGTCTATATCGATACTAGTGATGCTAAAAAATATAACTCCAAGGGAGTCATACCAAGCACCATTGAGACTGTCGGGAATTAAATTCCCGTCACCATCAACCATAATCCCAGCAGAATCACTATAGAGATCAACAGGGTCGGCAGTAATAAATACGCTAATACCCTGTTCTTGAACAGGTGGATAATGAAACACAGTATCGTGTCCATCCACATCAAGCCATAAGGTAGTGATTTTCTCGACACTATTAATAGCCTCGAATAGACTATCAGGCATCGCCATGTCATCTGGCATCCAACCATGAAGGTGACTAGAATCACTCGCTGTTGTATTGATGCGAGCAAATTCAGGAGCTCCAAATGTTGGAACCAATAAATTTGCGCTTCCTATAAACCAATCGGAGTTTCCGTCTGGCTTATGTCCACCGAATTCAAAAAACACCGTATCGTTTGAACTGGACATAACCGATATCGTAGATCCGGGTTCAATAATTGTTCCACTTTGTGGAGCGGTTATTTCTTGAGCATAACCTAAAGACATACTCGCACTAACTATGATTAGTAATACTAACAATTTTTTCATGATCTTTTTTATTTGGATATTTTTTCAAGGAACAATTTCCTTAATCTTTGAACAAAGATATCATATTTGACACGATGATGCAAACTATGTATTATTTTATCTCATCGCCACCTTATATCACCCTATAAACACAAAACCCCGACCAGAGGCCGAGGTTTGTGAGGACATTTGTTTATTGTTGAAAATAAAGAGAAAACTCTTCACTCACAAAATATATGTTAGCACGTTGAGACTAATAAGTCAAACTTTAATTTTAGTCTCCTTATCAAAAAAGCCACCGCAAGGTGGCTTTTTATTAATCAACTAGAGATTATGTTCGTGCTTTTACAATATCATCAGCAACATTTTTTGGAACGATATCATATCGGTAGAACTCCATAGTGAAAGCTCCACGTCCTGAAGTCATCGAACGCAAGTTGTTCATGTATCCGAACATTTCAGACAGTGGAACAACGGCATTAATTGCTTTAATCATACCGCGGTCTTCTGTACCTTCGATAATTCCACGCTTACTTGAAATATCTCCTGTAATGTCTCCAAGAAATTCATCTGGAGCAGTAACTTCGACTTTCATCATAGGCTCTAGAAGAACTGGTTGCGCTTGTTTTACTGCATCTTGCATAGCTTGGCTTGATGCAATTTTGAAGGCAACTTCATTTGAGTCGACATCATGATAAGAACCATCATACAATTCAACTGATGCATTAATCAGTTGATATCCAGCAACAACTCCACGATTCATAGCTTCTTTGAAACCTTTCACACAAGCACCGATATATTCTTGTGGAATAACACCTCCTTTAATACTATTAATAAATTCAAAGTGTTCTTCACGCGTAACATTCTTTGCTAAATCCTCTGGTATAGTTCCAGGATTTTCAAGTGGTGTTACACGGATTTTCACATGACCATATTGACCACGACCTCCTGATTGTTTAATATATTTGTTTTCAACATCGGCGCTACCTACTATAGTTTCACGGTATGCAACTTGAGGCTTACCAACATTTGCTTCAACGCTAAACTCTCGCTTCATACGATCAACTAAAATTTCCAAATGTAATTCACCCATACCAGAGATAATAGTATCCATAGTTTCTGAGTCAGTTGTAACTTTGAAGGTTGGATCTTCCGCTGACAAACGTGACAATGCCATACCCATTTTTTCTTGATCGGCCTTTGTCTTTGGTTCAATTTTCAAAGAAACCACTGGTTCTGGGAAATCAATTCCTTCAAGTAATACAGGATGGTTTTCATCACATATAGTGTCACCCGTAATAGTTTCTTTAAGTCCTACAGCGGCTGCAATAGTTCCTGCATAAACCTTCTTTACCTCTTCTCGCTCATTACTATGCATAAGCAAAATTCGTCCAATACGTTCTTTGTTTCCAGTACGTGTATTTAAAATATAAGACCCTGACTCAAGTGTTCCCGAGTACACACGAAAGAAAATTAATTGTCCTACGAATGGGTCTGTCGCAACTTTGAAAGCAAGAGCTGCAAATGGTGCTTCATCCGAACTTGGTCGTTCTAGGTCTTCTCCTGTATCTGGATCAACACCCTTGATAGCTGGTACATCAACTGGAGCTGGCAAGTAATCAATAACTGCATCCAATACTAATTGAACACCTTTATTTTTCAAAGCTGTTCCAGCAAATACTGGTACCAACTGGTTTGCGATTACCGCTTCACGTGTAAGTTTTTTCAATGTTGCAATATCAATCTCTTCGCCTTCTAGGTATTTATTCATAGCAGCTTCATCATTCTCAACAATTTTTTCAACCATTGCACTACGATACTTTTTAGCATCAGCTAACAATTCTTCAGGAATTTCATTTTCAACGATAACAGCACCCATCTCTCCTTCAAAAGAGTAAGCTTTCATTTTCATAAGATCAATTACACCTTGCATTTGATCTTCTTCTCCCCAAGGTAGTTGGAATCGCACCGCATTTTTTGTAAGTCGATCAATAATAGAATTGAATGATCGTTCAAAACTAGCACCAGTTCGGTCTAGTTTGTTAATGAAACATATACGAGGAACACCATATTTATCAGCTTGTCGCCAAACTGTTTCTGATTGTGGTTCAACACCAGCAACACCATCAAATACTGTTACAGCACCATCCAAAACTTTCAGAGAACGCTCTACTTCAACCGTAAAGTCTACGTGACCTGGTGTATCAATAATATTGAAACGATGCTTCAAGTCTTCATTATTTGCATCATATGACGGTTTCCAGAAACAAGTAGTTGCAGCAGATGTAATAGTAATACCTCGTTCTTGCTCTTGCTCCATCCAGTCCATAGTTGCTGCACCATCATGAACTTCACCGATCTTGTGAGATACACCAGTGTAAAACAAAACACGTTCTGTTGTAGTAGTTTTACCCGCATCAATGTGGGCAATAATACCAAAATTTCTAACTCTTTCTAATGGGTAATCGCGCTCCATATATTTATAGATTAATTAAGTAATGTTATATGTAAAAAAGGTCATATAGGACCTAAACAATACGCCAACTATATCTGAAATTGGTTAAAATTGCAATAAAAAAATAACCTGCTAGGTTTTTTTATTCTTCAGTAGAAGTAAATTCTGGTTCTGGAATTGGCTCGGGTTCGGACTCTGTTTCAGGTTCTGATTCTGATTCTGGTGTAGATTCTTCTTCGGCCTCTTCTTCGTTATTACCTGACTCTTCTTCGGTGATTTCAGCTTCTTGATCTGGTGTAGATTCTTCTTCTGATTCATTACTCGTGTCTTGAGAGTTAGTTTCAGATTTATTATTACTACTAGAAGAATTATCTTCAAACACAGCTTTGAAATCGGCTTCTGTTACACAGATATCACCTACACAAAGCTTGTCGTTAACTTGCAACTCTTCTGTTTCAACTTTTTGGAAGATACCTTGTACTGATTCTACAGTATCAAGAACAAGACTTGTAACACTGTCGAGGATTGATTGTAAAATCTTTTTCAAAGTTCGCTCGTCGTCTTTTTTTAATGCATATACAACTTCAGATTCAGTAATTTTAATATCTAACTCTTGAATAGCTTTTGTCAGTACTGGTGTTAGAGCTGCATATGAAACTCCATATTGAGTATCTTCACTACCTACAACTACCTCTGGAATAATCTCCATAATCTCTTGAGCAATAAATCCGATTGCAGGTGCGTCGTTTCGTTTGAATTTATAACTTGTTGGTCGTAATTGATTGATCGCATCAAGACCATGTTCAAGATTTTGAATATCTTTTTTTGTACGTTCATCAGAGACTGGAACCCAGTTACCTGTCGCATCGTCAACATAGCCAATCAAGCTACCGGCGCCATCCCAAACTTGAAACATGTTTCCGTTTGTATTTGCTTCAAAATTATCTGAACCAATTCCAACTTCTCCATTTTTAAGAATAGTAAAAGCATCTGAAAGATCGCTATTATCACCGTTTCCAATATTAAACAAACGATCTGCTGCACCAGTACCTGGTATATAATCTGTCGTGGAAGAGCCCAGCGCCATCTCCTCAGAAGACGGAGCAAGAGCATAGCTCCCAATAGCAACCGATTTTACACCAGAAGCTGAAGCATGAAAACCCATAGCAATGGAATCACGCCCTATTGCTTTGGCACCAAATCCCATTGCTAAAGCATAATCACCCGAAGCCTCGACACCATTACTCCCAATCGTAATAGCTCCAATTCCTGAAGATACAGCGAAATCACCAATGGCAATGGCGTTATCATTACTAGCAACCGGTGCAGGAAAGCCATCGTTATCATTAATTGAACCAATTGCGACAGATCGCTTACCAGATGCGGTTGACCCATCACCAATTGCAACAGAATTATCCCCAGACGGTGTAGGTGATGTAAAACCTACAACAGAATTTTCTTCATATAAATCATATGAAACTAATGTTGAAGCGTCACGATATTCAATAATCTCGTTTACTGTATCTAAGACAAGGATTAAATCTTCAGTATCATCTTGATTAACTCCTTCAATAAATACATCTGACAAAAGACGAATCGTTTCTGCACCATCCCCAATCAAAATATCATTCCCTCCGTTTCCATTATTTATACCACCGATCATCATTGACTCTCCATTTGGTGATTCAAATACCCATGAATTATCGTCTCCATAATAACCAGAGTAAAGCGAAACACTAAGACCTTGATCATCATCAATAAATTTTACGAAATCATCACCATTATCTGACCTAAAATTCACTTGATTGATATTTTCGAAATCTAGATTATAGGAACCTAGATCAAACACCCTATCTTCCGCAAGAGTTCCATCTGTATTATAAATATTTGATACTATGACTGAACAGTTAGTATTGGGTACTGGTGGACAATTAGGATCAAGTGTTTCTCCTGGTACATATTGTGTTGCTGGTGGAACCGCAAATACGATGACTGCGCCATAGAGGAAGAAGAGTGCGAATATTGCGATTATGGTGGTTAGTTTTGTGTAGATTTTTTTCATATTGTGTTTTTATTATAGCATTTGGGGTGTGGTGTTGCTATGAAGGTTGTTGGTAAACAAAAAAACCGCGAGTGCGGTTTTTTATCGTTATATAGAAAATAATTCCTACCAAGCAAAGTGTGCAAACGCTTTGTTGGCATCTGCCATTCGGTGTGTATCTTCTTTTTTCTTTACAGCTTGACCTTCATTATTGCTTGCCGCAATCAATTCTTCTGCCAAAACTTGATGAGTCTTTCCGCCTTTTTGCTTTCGTACACCTGCTAGGATCCATCGCATTCCTAATTGATTTCTACGTTCAGGTCGAACTTCAACCGGAACTTGGTAGTTAGCACCACCGATACGTCGTGATCGAACTTCCATAACAGGACTTGCATTTTTAAGTGCTGCGTCAAATATTTCAAGTGGATTTGGGTTTGCTGTTTTTTCTTTAATAACATCAAAAGCTCCATACACTATCTTTCGTGCAGTTTCTTTCTTACCATCAAGCATAACGTAATTAATGAAACGTGCTACTCGTTCAGAGTTATATACTGAATCGGCTACTACTTTATTTTTTCGTTTAATTGGCTTTCGCATAGAATTTCTTCAGATCACCTTGCGGCTCACTTACTCTATTAGTTTAATAAATATTACTCTTTAGGTTTTTTAGCACCGTATCGAGATCGTGATTGTTTTCTCCCTTCTACACCTTGTGCATCTAGAACACCACGAACTACAGTATAACGTACCCCAATAAGATCCTTTACGCGACCACCGCGTAGCAATACCACACTGTGTTCTTGCAAGTTGTGTCCCATACCTGGAATATAGGCTGTAACCTCCATACCATTAGTTAACCTCACACGAGCAATTTTTCGAAGAGCCGAGTTAGGTTTCTTTGGAGTAGTTGTTGAAACTTTTGTACATACACCTCGTTTGAAAGGAGCTGGGTATTTTGTTGGTTTATTAGCCAATGTATTAAACCCACGTCGAAGTGCTACCGCTTTTGATTTCTTTGCGACTTTCTTACGTCCTTTTTTTACGAGTTGATTAATTGTTGGCATGTTGTGTGTGTACTATACGAAATTATAATTAAAATGCAAGAGGTTATCGTTTTGTCTTACGTCGTGTAACGATATTACTGTTTGAGTATTTCTTTGGTTTACGTGTTTTCACACCGTAAGCCAGTTTACCTTGACGAGTCTTTGGACCACGACGAAGGGCAATACCTTGACGACCTTCTCCACCTCCATGGGGGTGATCAACAGGGTTCATAGCAGAACCACGAACAGTAGGACGAATTCCGAGCCACCTGTTACGTCCAGCTTTACCTTTCTTCACAAGCTTGTGTTCTCCATTTGAAACTTCTCCGACTGATGCCCAACAGATACTTTGTACTTTTCGAATTTCTCCAGATGGCATTTTTAATGAAGACATTCCTTCATCATGAGCTGAAATTTGAATATGATTACCTGCAGATCGAGCAAGCTTTGCCCCACCATTTGGTTTTAACTCTACGTTGTAGACAAATGTTCCAACAGGAATACTCTTCAACAGCATTCGGTTTCCTGGTTCGATTGGAGCTTCTTCTTTGGTGATGATAGTATCTCCAACTTTAAGTTTTTGTGGTGTAAGAGTATATCGTCGTTCACCATCAGCATATATAATAGAACTCACGAATGCTGATCGGTTTGGATCATACTCAATAGACTCAATCTTTGCTGGGATATCTTTCTTGTTGTACAAGAAGTCAATCATTCGATATCGTCGCTTGTTTCCTCCACCTTTATGCCTCGTTGTAATACGCCCTTGGTTGTTACGTCCACCTGTTCGACGAATTCCAACGGTCAATGTTTTGTCTGGTTTTGAACGTGAAAGTACACCTCGATATGTTACGAGTGATGTGTTACGACTTCCGGGTGATGTTGGTTTAAGTTTCTTCATAATATTAAATGTTATAGCTCGATAGAGTCACCTTCTTTTAAGTAAATAAGTGCCTTTTTATAAGCTTTTGCAGTACCTTTTCGTCCGCGGAATATTCTTTTAGTTGGACGTTGTCGAATAATGTTAACCTTTACAGCTTCTACATTATATAACGCTTTTACTGCTTGTTTGACCTGAATTTTATTCACAGACAATGGTACATTAAAAGTATACACGCCATCGCTTGTTCCCATAGCAGCTTTCTCAGTAATACGTGGTGCACCTAATATGTGTGATGCATCATTGTGTACTGCTTGCTGTATTTCATTGTGTGTTACTTCTTTAGCCATAATACTATGCGTTAGTTTTTTCTAATGTCTTATCTGCTATTTTCGAATTTAAAAATGCTAAACAGTCTTCTGGTGAAGTCATAACAATATATCGGTATTTCATAACATCAAGAGGGTTCAAGCTTTGGATATCTCGCACGGTTACAAACGGTAGATTACGGAAACTTTTTGCTACAATTTCATCAAAAGCAGGTAATACCAATAGCATGTTTACCGGGTTTGGTGTTGCGATTGTTTCAAAGCCAGCAACTGTTGCCAACCCTTGTACTATCGTATCAGCTTGTTTTGTCTTCATTTCAGATAGTTCTACACGCTGTGTAAACATAATCTGTCCATCACGTAATTTTTGTGACAGTGCAACAAACAATGCTTTCACTCTTGACTTCTTGTTGATCTTCCCAGAGTAGTCTTTAGTGTTTCGAGGACCATGAGACGATCCACCACCTACCCAGATTGGACTTCGTCGTGAACCATGACGTGCGCTACCGGTTCCTTTTTGTTGCCAAGGTTTTTTACCAGTCCCTGAAACTTCTGACCGATCTTTTGTGTGTGCATTTCCAAGGCGGGCATTTCCTTGCATAGTAGTTATTACTTGGTGCAAGAGGTCAGCATTCCAGTTTAATCCAAAAATTGATACCGGTAATTCAACCGTTCCCTTGTCTTTTCCTTCTACGCTATATAGTTGTGCAGTTAATTTTTCCATAATTATTGAGTTACAATTTCAAGTAGTGTACCTCGACGTCCTGGTACTGCACCTTTAATAAATACAACGTTTTTTTCTAGATCCATAGCAACAACCTCCAAGTTCTTTACACTAACACGATCAGAACCCATACGTCCACCCATTCGAGTACCTTTGAACACACGTTGTGGTCCTGTTGCTCCAATTGATCCTGGTTCTCGTTCACTGTGCTTTTGACCATGACTACGTCGTCCTCCGGCAAAATTATGTCGCTTTACAACACCTTGGAAACCTTTACCTTTTGAAATACCTGTAACGGTAATAGCTTGCCCTACTTCTAGAACGTCAGTTGGTGACAGAACATCACCTTTTTTCAGTTCAGATGGAGTACTCAGTCGGAATTCTCGCACTGTCTTAAATGCTCCAAGATCTTTCCAAGCTGATAGTTGTGGTTTGTTTATATTTTTTTCTTTTCGTACACCAGTACCAAATTGTACGGCTTCATATCCATCAATATCTGTTGTTTTTACTTGAGTTACAGTAATTGGAGTGACAATTACGACAGTTACAGGAATAGCCCTACCGTCTTCGGTAAAGTATTGAGTCATTTGTTCTTTTGTTCCTAGGATAAATTTTTTCATAATCAAACAAATATGTATGTACCCTGTTCAATAATTTGTCTCATCAATTTCCTGCGGACAAATTATGTAACTGGGTTATTTAGCCAATAGTCGCTCTCGCTCCTTTAGGTAAATAAAAAAATACAACTATTATGTTGTATCAATGACGCCTCTATAAATAGAGTTCGTGCATTGGTCCCTCGAAAGGTACATACAACTTACCTACGGTATCTTACGGATATTGAAAATAAAGTCAAGGGTCTCGTTTTAACCCTACTGACTTTCAGTAACCCCTCTAATATACTTTTACCATATCAAGACAAAAGGGGGTCCGAATGGTTAATTACCTAAGGCACCCTTTTCTTTTGCTCAATTTTTCTCTATCCAGGTCCGACCTCGATAGATGCTTAAGGAGCCTCCTTGAGCATTAGACCACTAGAGAGATCTTGACAAAGGTGTACCTAAAGTGTACACTTAGGGTATGAATACTAAATTTATAGGAATTAAAGAATTCCGTCAAAATATTTCAAACTATGTAAAAAAAGCACGTAAAAAAGATGTGCGGTATGTTGTCATGAATAGAAATACTCCTTTGTTTGAAATAGCACCTTTTGCAAAGGATATCTATCTTGATGATTTTGTGGAAAGCATCATGCAAGCAAAAAAAGATGTGGCTCAAGGTCGTGTTGTTTCTCAAGAAGAAATATTAAAAAAATACGCACTTGATTAGACTATGTCAAAAATAAAAGTTGTCTATTCGAAAGAGGCTGATAGAGACCTAGAAAAACTTAACCCAAAAGATGCAGACCGTATTGTTGTAAAAATTGCCGAAAATACAAGAATGCAAGATCCTCTGGTTCGAGCCAAAGCTTTGAAAGGTCATCTTACTGGACTATATAGATACCGCATTGGTGATTACCGAGCTATATTTGAAATAGATGGGCGGGGTAACGTTACACTACTTACTATCTTAAATATTAAACATCGAAAAGATATTTATAAATAAACCAACTAACTACTATCTACATATACACTTATGACGGTCGTCAGTAGTGTATAGAAGATTTAAAGTCTGGATCTCTAAAAGGTACAGAACAAAAAACCGCCGAAGGAGATTTTTTGTTAAGATATATTATTGAGGAGGTTTTTTACCAAAATTTTTTATAAAAACATCATCATCTGAAAACCTAGGCTCTTTTGTGATAAGTTCCAAATATGAATTATATATGACACCACTTGGTAATATATATTTTTCAGACTCATGGAGATTCTTTTCCGCTTCTATACTGTCAGTATCTAATACCTGCTGAGGAGTTTGTATTTGAGCTTTTTGACTTGAATCTCTATCTAATTGCCCTAAAGACTCTGCATCCCACTTCCCACTAATCTCACCTCGATACAAACCCTGCTCTTTTAAATCTTGCTGCTCTTTTATAATTTTCTGAGCAGGATCATATGGTGTACCTGAAACACCGTATTCTTTTAGTCTTTTGTCTTTCTGGTCTTCAGTTAAAATATCCCACGGTGTAATTTGTAAAGAATTGTAGCTATGTAGGCGTACTCCATCACCATAAAAAGGATCGTCTGGAATATTATTAAAAAAATTACGTTCTTCTGTTGGAACAATTCTTCTATCAAAAATCTGCATAGGTGCACGTACATCTAGAACTGTATCTAACTCTTCTCCAGCTAAAAAATTGTTTTGATCAATGTTCTTGTAATAATCTTCTGGTTTTATAGTCTGATAGTCTTTTGGGTTTGTACTCTTAAAGCTAACTTCTTTTGAACTCTGTTTTTTATTGTTCTCAAAATTCTTGAAGTCGTCTTGAGACATTTTTTTTGAGTTATAGTCACGTAGTAAATGATTTCTGTAATAGTACAATATCTCTCGCTTATTATTTAGAAGGTCTAAACTATCTTGTCTTGAAGGCATAGTGCTTTCAATATTTTTTTCATCCAAATTACTAGAGTGAACTTCTTGACCATGACTATCAACTGAAGCTGTGAGACTCATAAGACCAGCAAAACCTGCTGTGGCTGTATTTTTTATTTTTTTAACCAAAGGAGTTTCTGTGGGTATTTTTTTATCAGCATTAAAACCAAACATATTAATTATCCTACCATGTCAGGCATTAAAAAATACACTACATAAAGTATGTGTATTTTTTAATAAATTATATACTTATTAGCTATATTATATATGGAAGATACAGAACACCGTCTATCTCACATATTGTACCAACGCCATTACTGGGGCCCCATCCTGAAACACCTGGAACCATACAGTAACCACCTAAGTGAATGATCAGAGCGTTTTCTCCTATCGCATCATTTATTATAGGAACTATAGCGTTCAGGTCTTTAAGAGTAAGTTTTCCAGCTAGTCGCCCAGTTGTTAATTTTTTTGATGTCTTTATGCCTGGAATTTCAATTCTTTGAAAAGCTCTTAGAGCAGCAGCAGTCTCTAGTCCAAATCTTCCATCTACAACACTTGTGTAGAGTCCCATTTTTTGAAGAAGAGTCTGAAGGTACACAACATCTACTCCAGAATCTCCAACACGCATCTGATTTTTAAATTCATGATTTACAACACTGTCTGGTAAATCAGTTCCTCCACCTGGTGTTACAGATAATGAATTACAAGCACCAAACCCTTCGTTCGTTAGATTACCCTGTTCATCTTCTATAACGGTTTGAGACCAATTACCATGAGTTCCATCACAAATCTCCTGACAAAACGCAAGTGTAGCTGTGCTTACTACCCCTGTTCCACATTGCTGTGATAGATAATTTGAATCATCTTCAACAGGACTAAACGACGTATCATTATCATTACTTATTCTTGAAGTAATATTTTGATCTTTTGAAACAGCTTTATCAACTGTTGTAGCCTTAGTAACTACTTCAATAGCTTTGACTGCATCTTTTTCAATAGTTTTTATTGACTCTATTGCTTTACTGACAGCTGCACTTTGACTACCTGAATACTCTACATTTGGCGCAAAGAATCCACCGTGACCTAGTACTCCACCAACAGCAAAGCCGGCGATTACCAAGACTGCCATAAAGGCATTTTTATTTTTTGAAAACATAATAATATAAAAAGTTAATAATATATCTAATAAATTAAGTATTATTAGTATACCTTTTTTGACAACCTTATGTTTTATTGTGTGGAAAACAAAAAACCGCCGAAGCGGTTTTTTGTTTAAAATGAATAGTTTGAAGCTATACCATCTTTACATCAATATCAACTCCTGAAGGCAAATTCATATTTGTCAGGGCTTCAATGACTTTTGGTGTTGGATTGATAATATCAATCAAACGCTTGTGAATGCGAATTTCATACTGCTCGCGGGCATCTTTGTAAACAAATGATGCTCGGTTCACGGTGTATTTTTTAATCTCATTAGGTAGGGGAACGGGTCCTCGTACCTTAGCGTCATAACGGAACGCGGTGTCCATTATTTGCTTCACAGAGGCATCAAGAATCTTGTTCTCGTATGCACGCACGCGAATACGAAGTTTTACTTCGTCACCACTCTTTGCAGCCTTCTTTTTCGTTTTTGTGGTTGTGTCTGCCATAGAAATTATAAATTACGCAATAACTTTAGTAACAACTCCAGCTCCAACAGTTTTACCTCCTTCACGGATAGCAAATCGAGTTTGAGCTTCAAGAGCAACCGGCGCTACAAGCTTCACTGTGAAAGTTGCAGTATCTCCTGGCATGATCATTTCTGTTCCTTCTGCTAGCATAACATCTCCTGTTACGTCAGTAGTTCGGATGTAGAATTGAGGTTTGTAACCTTTGAAGAATGGTGTGTGACGACCTCCTTCTTCTTTTTTCAAGATGTACGCTTCACACTCAAATTCAGTATGAGGTGTAACGGTTCCAACAGCGGCAAGAACTTGTCCACGGTGGATATCTTCTTTCTTTGTTCCTCGCAAAAGGATACCAGCGTTATCACCAGCCATACCTTCTTGTAATTGTTTGTTGAACATTTCAACTCCAGTTACAGTTGTTTTTGCTGTATCTTTAAGACCAACGATCTCAATTTCCTGACCAACCTTAACGATTCCTCGTTCGATTTTACCCGTTACAACAGTTCCACGTCCTTCGATTGAGAAGATGTCTTCTACAGGCATAAGGAATGGTTTTGCTATATCACGTTCTGGTATTGGGAAGTACGTGTCCATTGCTGTTGCAAGTTCAAGTACTTTTTTAGCCCATTCATCATCCATTGAGGTTGCTTCAAGTGCTTTCAAGGCTGATCCTCGAATAACTGGACAATCTTTGTCGAATCCTTGAGCTTCAAGAATTTCTCGAATTTCTTCTTCGACAAGTTCGATCATCTCTTCGTCATCTACCATGTCGCATTTGTTCAAAAATACAACAATCTTTGGAACACCAACTTGTTTTGCAAGTAGAATATGTTCTCGAGTTTGAGGCATAGCACCATCAGTTGCTGCAACCACGATAATAGCACCATCCATTTGAGCGGCACCTGTAATCATGTTTTTGATGTAGTCGGCGTGACCGGGTGCATCAATGTGAGCATAGTGACGTGTTGGTGTTTCGTATTCGTTGTGAGACAACGCAATAGTAATACCACGCTCTCGTTCCTCTGGAGCGTTATCAATAGCATCAACAGCTTTAATTGTTGATGTGTAGCCTTCCCCTGCCATTCCAAGAACGCTCAGTATAGCTGCGGTAAGAGTAGTCTTACCATGGTCAACGTGACCAATTGTTCCCACATTTATGTGAGCTTTACTTCGATCGAAATCTGCCATATATATTATGGTATGAGTGACAAGTACTTGGTCTCGAAATCGAGATTACAATACCTCCCCACTCATTTGTTTAGTTACGATAGAGCTTTTATATAACCCGCCTTCAGTGCAGAATTTATATAAGAGCTCAACTCTCTAATAATTAACTTTGAATCCCTCGCAAGGACACAAGTTCACATATAATAACAGAATATACTCTTGAGTCAAGAAAAAATCTATCCAACATGGATAGATTTTTTCTATATTTTTCATTTTGACCCGATACAGCTATTCTTCGAGTTTTATATTTCGTTTAATAATTCCGTCACTGGCTTTAAAATTAGGAGACGTATGTACATGTCTGTGACCTCCTTGTCCGTCAGGAACCTCTACTGTTACATAATAATCACCTTTTTGAACTAACATATAATAGTATCCTGAATTTCCTACAACACGATGTGCAACCTCTTTATCAAGATGAGCATTAAACGCCCGAACTACGGTTCCTTTGATTACTCGTCCGGCCACGTCTCGAACTTTTCCATATGCTCGACTTGTAAGACCCAGAAGGCTCACAACAATCATTATTACGTACAAGACAGCTATGGCAATGTTATACCAGACTGGCGCAACAGATACAGCATAAGCCGTAATAATAGCACCTACTACAAACAAAATATCAATAATTCGATGTGCGACACCATCATGTCGATTAAAGAATTGATTTACTTTCATGCTACGCTTTGCCTTTTCATTCCAGTTTTCGACACCATGCGGATCCATTGGAATATTTTTTGTTAATACTTCATCTTTATCTTTAATTTCCAAAGTTTCACCAAAATACAAATCTTCGTAAAGTGATGTTTTTTCTTTTCCTGCAAGTTTCTTTGATGGGAATTCATAATCTGTTTTCCCTGAGCTCATATAGTATGTTCCGGGCTCAGCCAAGAAGCCAAATCGTCCATCAAGGTCAGTGATTGCACTACCTTTTTCATTACCTTCAGCGTCAAACAATTGTACATATGCTGGATCAAGAGGTTCTTGAGTGTGTGCATCAAATACTACACCCCAACGCCTATGTTTGCGGCGATATGCAGGAATAGCAAGAAGAATATTTTGAATACGGAATGGCAAACTTGTTAGACCTGAAAGTAATGCGATAAGACCAGCAATAGTTGCCACCCTGTGCCAAGGGAAATCATTATCTCGAATTGTAATAAGAGCATTATCAAGAGGGCTTCCAGAAAGATTTAGTAGCATAGCAGTAAAATTCTCGCGTCCTTCAATATCAGCATCGTCAATAATATTCATCGTAATTATACGTGGCTGATCATCACCCGCATCCCAGTGAATTGAATATTCTAATACTCCATCAAAATCACTTCCTTGAAAAGCTGACCCATCAGTAATACGCAAAATGGCATCAAATGGTTCATCAACAGGACCTGATCGTAATACCGTAATTGAAACACTGTCCTCATCTTCTGATGTGTCGTAAGCATCTTTCTCTATGTAGGCGCTTGGTGTGCTTGGTGTGCTTGAGCCAACGTTTGACGGTGTTGGAGTTGGATTAGGATTAGGATTAGGAGCTGGAGTTGGATTAGGATTAGGAGCTGGAGTTGGTGTTGGTGTTGGAGCTGGAGTTGGCGTTGGTGTTGGTGTTGGTGTTGGTGTTGGTGTTGGCGTTGGTGTTGGTGTGTTTACCGTAACAACGGTACTACACTGTGCTGTACCAGACACAAAAGGTCCCGAAAATGAACCTGTGTATGTAGTTGTACTATTTGGATATACTACTACTGAAGTTCCTGTTACAGAGCCGATTGGACTAATATTTGCTGTATCATAATTTTCATTTGGAATATTAGTGGTCCAGTTCAAAGTTGTTGGACTTCCAGAACTTACACTTGTTGGATTTGCAGAAATTGAACAAGTTGCAGGATTAGGAGGAGTAGTGGTAGGAGGAGTAGTGGTAGGAGGAGTAGTTCCTCCAGAACAACTATAGGTAGTTTCTACACATGTATCACTTCCTGGACATGTAAAATCAATCCATCCATAATTTTCACTCCAAATATCTCCGTCAAACTCTCCGTCAGAATTTATAGTCAATCCACCATTGATTGGTGCAAGATTAATCCATCCAGCATTTTCTCCCCACCAATATCCCGAGAATGTTCCCGTACTGCTAGAACATTTTAGATCTACGCTACCATTTGTAGGGTTAGTATTAATCCAACCAACTGTTTCTCCCCAAATACAACCACTGGTACCTTGTGCTGATACTGTTACTCCAATTTCTGAGCAATCAATACCTGGACCTGGAGGATTAATAGGTAAAAAATTAATAAGATCATCAGTAAGATCCCCATCTAAGTCAAAATCAAGAAATTGTGCATACTTATTTACTGAATCAATATTTGCCGCTTCAGTTATTAAAAAAGAAAAACTAAAAAGCGTAACAATACTAATAAATAAAGCTAAAAAAAAGTTTTGTGAGACAAATCTATACATATTACTATTGTTTATTATAGCGCACTTTTCTTCTTTCAATTAGAGAAATACGGGGGATCCAACAATAAGTGAATAAAGGAAAAGAACTACTGGAAATAAAATACGCCACACAAACAAAATAACAAATATAATCAGCATAAGTGAATACTTTTTCAGAAAGTATTTTATCTGACCCGCGATACCGTGGTCAGGCAACAGTGAGAATAAAATATGGTGCCCATCGAGTGGTGGCACAGGAATAAGGTTAAATACTGCAAGAACTATATTTAGTAATACGATAATAGAAAAAATAGTTGCAGCTGCTACTGGCAATCCAGCTCCAGCAAAACGCAAAATTAGTCCGAACACAAGTGCAAGAAAAATGTTTGATAATGGACCAGCAATTGCAATAAGCACCGCTCCCCATCTTCGGTTTTTAATATTAAACGGATTGTATTCTATAGGCTTTGCCCAGCCGACAACAAACCCTGTTCCAGATAAAACAAGTAATGCTGGCAAAATAATAGACCCAAACATATCCAAGTGTGGAATCGGATTTAACGTAAGTCGCCCTTGAAGACGCGGTGTTGGGTCGCCAAGATAATCAGCAGTATATCCATGAGCAAGCTCGTGAATAATAATAGAGAAAAGTAAGATTAAAATATAAAAAATTGTAGTAATGATATCCATACAGGCTGATATTATAGCATAATATCATTATTACTCTCCTGTAATCTCTTCTTCAACTTCTGGTTCTGGTTCTTCTTCGATAACTTCTTCTACAGACTCAATCTCTTCTTCTAATTCTTCGACAGCTTCTTCTTCCTCAGTAGACTCTTCTTCAACTATTTCTGACTCTGACTCTTCTTCGATAACTTCTTCTACAGACTCAATCTCTTCTTCTGACTCCTCTTCCTCAGCAGACTCTTCTTCAACTATTTCTGACTCTGACTCTGACTCTGACTCTGACTCTGACTCTGACTCTGACTCTGACTCTGACTCTGACTCTGACTCTG
>Ga0222655_1000494_pt1 | contig 16947 bp, 26 predicted proteins | sample AntAcemetagen423_FD_179857 | JGI IMG/M metagenome (GOLD analysis project Ga0222655, IMG submission 179857) | Saline water microbial communities from Ace Lake, Antarctica - #423 | ecosystem: Environmental > Aquatic > Non-marine Saline and Alkaline > Saline | place: Antarctica: Ace Lake... | reverse complement strand
TATGTTGGTTTTCAGTCGGGCGTCAGACGTTTGTGTCACGCTTTGTGCTGTGACAACCCCTTGGACATCCAAGTCTTCAGAAATATATACATTTCCTGATACATTCAACGAAGCGTCCAAGGACACGTTTGGCGACCCAACGATGATGTTACCTTTGTCGTAATATAAGTTTTGACTGGTATCCGGTACCCACTCGTATACGTTCAACACGTCGACCTCGCCTGAAACGCCGTGAATGGTGAACGTAGTTTCTATATAAAAGTCTGCCGACGAATATATGTTTAACGTTTGTGCGGACAAATCCGCAATAGAACCGGTACCTAGTTCCAACGATTCCATAGAACAAGTAGCGACTTCTGTATGTCCAGTCAAAAGTGTTTCGGCGTTGGATTGTAGACTATTTAGGACAGTCGCGTTGAACGATGTGTTTAAATTGGAGACATTTATATTATCAAATTCTCCGTCATTTGCGTTTATATTCCCGAGCACATTTAATAATTCCGCGTTGACCAAAATCGTAGTAGTGTCTTGAAGTGTATTTATTTCGCCAATACCCACGAAAGAAAAATCCACGCCTCCGCCGAATTCGAGCGTATCCGACCGCAATGTTCCTACCGCCAGAACCCCCACGACGTCCAAGTTACCCGCTATGGTACTTGTGTTATTGGTGATATTGGCTGGACCATTCCCATAAATAAAGGTGTCTCCTACTTGAATGGAATCGTACCCCAGCGTCAAAGACCCATTCATTTGAATATTTCCATCTATCGACAAATCGTTCCCTAGGACCATCGAACCGTCTACCACCAACGCGCCGCTTAAATCCAAATGATCTGCCAATTGATACAAGTGGTCCGACAACACCATATTTTTTCCGGCACCAAATACTTCAATGCCCACGCGCTTATTGTTCATATACAAGTTTCCGTCTTGTAGTTTAAATTTATTGTAAGTACTTATATTTTCTGTGGACAATACATTCAATTGGCTCATATATATTAAAACGAATAAATAATGAATGCTTTAGGAGAAGTACATAGTCCACCTTGTTTAATAAAAGAAATCTATGATTTATTGATGCCTTTGTTGAAAGACGACGATCACATTGACGTCTATGAGCCGGGCATAGGACGCGGGATATTTTATGAATTATATCCTTACAAAGAAAAAACAACATATACCGGATGCGACATACAATATAGTCACCCACCCCCCTTTGTCAAAGGGGATTTTTTCGACCAAACATTAGACACTTACGACTTAATCTTAGGCAATTTGCCATTCAATCACGGAATAGTACATACACCTTGTAATAAAAAAAGCAGTAAAAAAAGCAAAACCATATGGACGTCTATGTTGAAAAAATGTATTCAACATATAAAACCAAACAAATATGGCGCTTTTATAATTCCGTGTATATGGCTAAAACCTGACCGAGAAAACATCCACGAATTACTTTTGTCTAAACGTATTTTATATTTAAAAACCTACGATTGTGTTGAAAGCAATAAGTTGTTTGATTATCGTTGTCAAACGCCTATATGTTATGTGATATTTCAAAATACGCCATGTCCACAATTGAAGCTTTGGGACAAGACGTCGTTCGTCGACTTCCCACCAGTCTCGTGTATACCGACCAAAAATGTGTCGTTGATGTTGTCATCACTACAATACATACAACATCACAACCTCAAGACACTCGCACCCATTAAAATCGCCAATATGAAAAAAATAATTCGCGAAGAGTCTGGTGCCTATTTTTGTATCGAATCCATCACTAAAACCATAAACGGATTTTATGCCACCACACCGGGGTCTTATCACGGAATACCTAAAATAATATTAGCGAACAAATGTCTCCCAATTCCACATGCCGATTATGAAGGCGTCTACGGATTGTATGGGCGAGACAAATATATCATCTTAGGTGCCCAACTGGAAAAAGTCTATGATTTTTTGAAAGAACCCATCGTCCAACAAATCATAAAATCGTTTAATATTCGTATGAATTTTTACGAAAAACACGTGTTTCAATATTTGCCGGACCCTAGACAATGTGATGTAGAAGACTATTTATATAAATTGAAGTCATAAGCCATCCACAAGAAAGTCCGCAAATGGACTACGGCATTTTGACCACACGTTTTACAGACGAAACCTTTGTAGAAAACGAGCGATGGCGCACCTCCAACGACTACAAAGGATGTATGTATTTGTTAAAATCTAAAATAAGCGACCACTTGGATTTTAACAAACCTTATTTTGTGTTAGAAATGAACAATAGTATCAATAAAATTATGGGCATCGGTATCATTTCCATCAAACACAATCGCCCTCACGATAAAATATATTCGAACAAATATTACAATCGTTATATGTATAAAGGGTCCATACGCGTTCCTGTGTTTCAAGACGACACATATTGCGTAGACCGCGTGGACGAATTAATCGAATTGTTTGAAGACCCGTTGTTTCGCGGTAAAGGACATATGAAACGCGGTCAATCGATGACCCATTTTCCGTATAAAAAAATGACGCCTAAACATATCGAATTATTAAAACATTACGTTAAAACTTAAACAAAGTCGAAGTCAACAAAGCAAAATACGAGCATTTGCTTATTGAAAATGCGGTCATTTCCGATAAAGAAGAAACGCTAAAGTTTAACGTGTCCAACCACGGACAATCGTCGTCTTTGTTGGAATTAGGTTTACATAAACAATTTCACCCACACGTTCATTATGTCGATTTTTTTATGGCAAAAACTCAATTGTTAAAAGATATATTGCCTAAATACGAAGACATCCATTTTAATTTTTTAAATTTAGATATCCAAGGCGCCGAACTCAAAGCATTGAAAAGTCGATTATATTTACACCGAAGTAAACCGCGATTATGTATATGAAGGATGTGCATTAATTACCGAATTGGACGAATATTTGTTACAATTTAATTTAAAAAGAGTAGAGACAAAATGGTGCGGACATTTCCGGTGGGGTGACGCCTTTTATATAAAACAAAAAAATAAATTAAACAAAAAAGTCATCTATATATATGTTTAGTTTGTGTATAGCCACAATGGACCGATACGACGAATTTCTAAGTAAATATTTGCCCGATTATTTGGTCAATGATTTGGTGGACGAAATAATCATAAGTGATGAAAACGGGAGCGATGTAGAAAAAATACAACAACACTTGAAACATCACACGCATTATGATAAATTGGTGTTGTCCACCAATAAAACAAAATTAGGTCCGTTTATGAATAAATATAAAGCGTGTCAAATGGCAAACAAACAATGGGTCGTATTGATGGACTCCGATAATTTCGCAAACAAAACCTATTTCGAAACATCAAAAGAATATATACATAACCACGCCCATCTTGGAAACAACGTCATTTTAGCACCAAGCAAAGCACTCCCACGATTTGATTTTAATAATATGAATGGTTTTGTGTATAAAAAAGGAAATTTCAAACACAATAAAAATATGGAAATGAAACAAAAACAATCACACCATTCTAATAGTGATATATTGATAAATACAGGCAATTATGTAATACACAAGTCTTTAATTGACCGTTTAGATTTAAGTAAAGAATTAAATAATATTCCGAACTCATCGAGTTGTGATGTAATTTATTTTAATACACTATTGTTTGAACAATTGGATTTAAATTTACACGTAGTACCTAAACTGGAATACGTCCACGTCGTTCATAAAAATAGCATATATATGCTGACCCATCGTCAATATAAGAATTTTGCAGACTCCATATATGCGCGATACAATAGATTAGAGTAGTGATTCTATCAAATGATCGCACATAGGACCTAATTCAAACAAATGTTTTATGGTGGAATAATAATTCAACTTATTATTATATTGCGTTTCGCTAATATTCAATAACACTTGTTCCAATGTGTCTATTTCGTCTGCGTGAATGACTACACACAATTGTTTGTAATTGATCGCATCTTGAAATGGTAACCAATTGACATCATTCCATATGTATACAGGTATGGTACCTAATTGTAAACATTCAAAAAAACGAAACGACCCACGCCCATACCCTCTTGGCGCTAAGGCGAATTTAGACTTAAGCGTGGTTTTAATGAATATATCTTGTAATGTTTCGGCGACAACCGGTTTCCAACCACCTGAATTTATCATTGTAAAGTTAGCATTTCGAGACAAAACATCAAACATTTTTTTTCTTACATTGGGTACAACGTTGTTGGACGTAATATTGCCTACAAAAGAACATAATATACTTTTTTGTGAAAAAGATTGTTTCGGCATACGTTCGAGTCGATGCTGACTATCTTCGTATATGAGTGGTATGGGTATATTGCCAGAACAACACCCGTATATCAGTGTGTTGTTTGGTAATTTCAAAAGCGGTCCATCGTCGTATTGGACAATGACAAAATAACCGTGGTCAGATGGGTGGTCTTTTACCCAAGTGTCCAAATCGTTTTGTAATTGTGTTTTTTTCGAACTGAACCAAGGTTCTATTTGAAAGTTGGTCCATAAGGCGGGTATATAGATTCGGCGTGTTTTTTTGTAGGACATTTGTCTCAAAAAGTATTCTTCCAAATATAACCCGTGTTTAAATGGCGGATACGTATCTTTGTTTTTACAATAAAATAATTCATTGTTTATCATATATTATTGTAAAAGAATAAAATATCTTCTTTATAAACGTCATTTTAATTCAAGTAATCTTGTAAGAAATACGATAACGAACAAGTCGACGTCAAACCATTGAAAAGCACCATAGCACCAAACGCAATCAAAAACAACAATGGATATGTTTTATTTTTTCGAGTATAGATATATGTATAAGAACCAATCATTATAATCAATAACCCCATAATGATTTGGGTCATTCGCATTACATTGTAAAGATTGAACCCATCTGACCCAACAATACGAATTACACTAGGTATGGTGTTTAAATGAACCATATTTTCGCCATAATTCAGCGCATTAAATTGTAAATCTTTATGGACGCGTATACGCTCGTATTTGCTAAAATATTTATCTTTGATGAATTGCGATCGAGACGCACTTTGACATATCAAAAAAATTTCATCCACATAGTCTAAATGTTGGACAATGTTGGGCACATTAAAACGTATCATATTCATCGGAATATAGTAAACACTATAATCGTCGGATAGGGCAAAATGTCTTGAATATACTTCGTCGCTTTTACGAATGTCAATAAAAATACGTTTCATTATATATAAATAACATTATTTCTATTTTTCTTTGTACATTTTCATTGTTTTTTTGCGACGACTGCGCGGAACGCATAAATATCCGCAAAAATCGGAATAATTTAATTTGGGGTAACGTCTACTTGCGGTTTCGGGGTCGTCTATGGGGCTATTGTTTGCGTCTACATTGGTTGACGGTTTATAACCGGGTTTATGTGTCCATATTCCGTCGTCGTTGTACCGATAATAATGAAAGTCTTCGCCAGGCGCCACCGCCAAAGCACCTTTGTAGTGTGATTTCGGGCACTTTTTTTTGCGTGTGGTTTGGAATACAGTTTTGTTGTCCAATAAGGTCCGCTTCATCATCGTTTTACAATTATAATCTTTGCTTTTCATCAAAGGTAATTTTGCGGCGTAACCTGGTTGTGCGCGGTCGCACAAATCCCCTTGTTTATATTCTTCTTTACAAATATTATACGAACGACGATTTTTCAAATTTAAAAAATAATTATAGCAATTATGACTTTCGCGCACATACAAATTTTTATTGTAAGAATAATCTTTGGAGTGTATGATTTCCATTATATATAACTTTCTATAATTAAATTTTTCATTTTGTTGAAGTATTTTTTCAAATTTAAACTATAAATAATAGAGTTGTATTTTTCGTATTGGATACCATTTAATTCTGGATGTTGGTCTACATAATCTTTGTAGGCTTGTATATATAAATTTTCTACAAACATAAACATTTGTTTCAAGGATACATCACTTCGTATCCAAATATGTTTATGGCATATATAAATTTTAGAAGAGTCCAGTACTTGAACTATCCCACGGTTTAAGACAAAATGAACGATTTGAACATACAATTCGTCGCGACTATTTAAAACATCATCTATGTTTAGTGTCACATAATTCAAAACGATTTCGTAACAAGGTTTATGAAACATTTCTAGAAAACCAATACGTTGTTTTAATTGTTGAATTTCTTGTTTTAGTTCATCCATATATATAAGCCTAACGAGAATAATTATCAATTTTATAATCTTAATAGACTATAATGAACTTTAATTCTGAAAACTATACTTTAAATGAAATCAAAAAAATGTTTAACATAATCGAAGGAGTAAACTTTTTCTCGGACTTTACGCTACAAGACGTCGAACAAGTTAAGAAAAAATTATATGTATATTACAAAGCAGAATATCCAATGCGAGACAAACAAATCAAAGATTTCTTGGATGTAGTCGCCAATAAAATGATAGAAGACAAATTTGCGTCGTCGCTTGAAAAACCCCAAAGTGTGTTGGTCAAAAATACCGTAAAAGATAGTTTAAATCCCAATTACAAAAATACCATTTCGAGAGTCACCGAAATCGATTCGCAATATAGACCGACTTTATTTCAATGTAATTACCCAGAAAGTTGTTATGCCCCGAATTTGTCTCCGGCTAGCGAAACGATATTCAGTAGCAAATTAACGGACACCTTAAACAATACGATTTCTCTTAAAGTCAGTGCTATAAATATTCCATTTAGTTTTTACAACATCGAAACATTACAAGGCAACTCGTTTTTCGAAATGGACATATGTGATAACGCAATATTGGATGTGATCCCAGGCTATTATAGCATACAACAATTGGCGAACCAAATCGTTCAAAATGACATATATTATACCACCAATAACGGCGGGAATCATAGTGTCCTTCACACACACTTCGACTTATCTTACAATACGCAAACTGGCAAAACTACCATTACTAATAACGAAGCATATCCTATCACGTTTACTTTTTATCACAATAAATCGGACACGTTTGAACATAGTCGTATCAATAATACTTTAGGATGGATATTGGGGTTCCGTAACATCACGTGTTCTGGTGAAGAAATATACAGTCAATATACGGTGGGAGTCGGTGGTTCCATCACGAGCGAATATATGAGTTTTATACCGACCATAAAATATTTTGTGATTACAGTAGACGACCACAACCACAATCAAAGCAATAAATCGCTCGTTCAATTACAACAAGGTAAAGAATATATAAGACCGACCCCCAATTATAAAGATACTTCTATTTGTTTAGATACATTGACCAAAACCGATTTGTCTCCGTGGAATTACGACAACGTGCCTCTAACACGAAAACAACTATATAGTCGTGCGTCCATCAACGATGCCAACACCGAAACTCCATTAAAAATAGAACAAGCCAATATGCCCAACATATTAGCCATTATTCCGTTTGAATCAAAATCATTGTTATGGGGACAAAGCATCTTTTTTAGTGACAAGAACCAATATGCTCGAGAATATCACGGACCAGTCGACATTGAAAAACTATCTGTCAAAATATACGACGACAAAGGTAAAGTATTGAATCTCAACGGACAAGATTGGTCGATGACGTTATTGTCGAAACATTTATATAAATATTAAAAATTGAAATTTATTTTTATTCGTTTCATCTTAAAATCAACATAATGATTGTTATTATCCACGACACCATCTTAGATGTATTCAAAGACGGACTAATTTTAAGAAAATTATTGTCGGGACGATGGAAAGAAATAAAAAACACACAAAATCACAACAAAGGGTATAATGTTATTTTAATCAAAAAAAAGCAATATATGCGTTCTTCTATTATTGCCCACGCTTTTCTAGAGTATAATCTATATGAAAAAAATCATTTTATAAGTCATATAGATTTAGATCGGTTGAATTGCGAATGGACGAATTTAAAATTAGTGCCTCAAGCAAAAAACTCTAAGAAGCTACTTTTGTCTCGCGAAGGGAACGGACCTTTGGACTGACCATTTTCAAAAATTAAAATAGTTGGAAATCCATTCACGTCGTATTGTTCCATAAGCTCCTTTTGTTCAGGTGTACCTTCCCCGACATTTACTTTAATCATTTTTTCATTGCCTATTTCGGTTGAGGCTTCGTCCCATTGTGGTTTTATTTTTTTACAATGTCCACACCAATCCGCGTAAAACATTACCAATTGTTTATCGTCGGACTTTAATTTACTAGCAAAGTCGGCACTGGACGCTTCAAACGCTTCGTCCAACTTGAACGTAGTGTAAATGAAATACAACACAACAAGTACTGCGACTAATATAAGGGTAAATTGTAAATCCATTTTTTTGAGTTGGTTGGTCATTTTCTTCAATGCTTTCATTATATATATAAATTATATTTTCTTATGAATTTTGGAATTCATTGATATCTTTTTCTAATTTTTTCAGTCGTTTATCAATCTTGCCCATATTGGTTGTAAGTTTTTCTAAACGAACATTCACGTCAGCAAGCGGTTTTTCTTCGCTATTTTCCATCCCTTCTCTTATTCTAAACAAGAATATGATGACTAACAAAATGTATAGAAACATATATATATATGCGACATTTAATCTGGTTTTAAATATAAACAAAATGACTTCAACCAAAGGATATTTGTGTTCTGTGAAAGCGATTTATTAATTCACCGGATGTAATATACAAAGTAAACATCCGAATGTAGATAATGAATGTTTAAAATTATACAATGGGACCATTCCTCCATTTATGGAAATACCTTACACACACGACGAAAGGGTAAATCAGAAACGAACCAACAAGATTACGCCTATATAAATATTCCTTCAGATAAAATTCGTAAATTATATCAAGCCAAAGGATGTAAATACTCAAAAATAAAAAGGGTTTGTAACTACCAACCTAAAGTTATTTATTGTTCATATCAGATATATACGTTGTAAGAGGATTTTTGATGGGCAATATAGACGGGGAAGGTATAGACGGGGAAGGCATAGACGTGGAAGGCATAGACGGGGAAGGCATAGACAGGGGAGGCATAGACGGGGAAGGCATAGACGGGGAAGGCATAGACAGGGAAGGTATAGACGGGGAAGGTATAGACGGGGAAGGCATAGACAGGGAAGGTATAGACGGGGAAGGCATAGACGTGGAAGGTATAGACGGGGAAGGCATAGACAGGGGAGGCATAGACAGGGGAGGCATAGACGGGGAAGGCATAGACGTTAGAGGATTTTCGACACCATCTAGTGCCTCTAGAGTCATACTACTTGCTAAAAATTTTTCATCGTTGGAAGAAAATACGTAGAACATTAATCCTAAAAGACAAATCACCAAAAATAAATAATAATATTTCAAAGACCCTCCTTCTGCCAATATACTTTTGTTTTTTTTCTTCTTTTCTTTTTTTTCTTTACATTCACTTGGTGTGTTGAATCCAAATACGCTAAAATATCCCCATGGATGGCCAATACATTTCACCTTCAATTTAGGAACACTTGGGACAATTTCTTCAGGAATAATTTCTTTAAAAGGTGTAATTTCAAACCCGATATTTTTGCCAAAAATTTTACCTAATGAAGCCCCAATGGATAAGTGATGTAATCCTTTAAATGGTTTGTTAATACCTTTTATAATTTCATTTACGCCACGAATAATTATATTTATAAATCGTTGTATGGGTACTAAAATGTAGCTATTCATAAAATGGACGAACTTAGAAACAATATAATTGTAAAATGCCAAAAATAACAATGTTAAAAGAATAATTAGCCATATCATTATATGTATTGAGTTATTTAATACATATAAAAAACGCTCTGTACTGGGATCGAACCAGTGACCTCGCGATTAACAGTCGCACGCTCTAACCAACTGAGCTAACAAAGCAAATCTCCGGCGGGGCTCGAACCCGCAATCTTGTGATTAGAAGTCACATGCCGTATCCAATTTGGCCACGGAGACAAATGCAAAGAGCGGGATTTGAACCCGCGCATTCGAAAATAGTGGTGCTTGAAACCACCCCCTTAGACCACTCGGGCATCTTTGCGGGTTATTTTTTGAGAAATAATTTAAGTATTTCTGGTGTTATTTTTTGTTTAAAATATATCTTCATAAAAGAAGCTTCTTTTTTGGCGTCGACCTTAGGGGTTAAATTATCCATACTATATATATGAATTTTAAAAAAATAATTTTACGCCAAAATGACAATAAACAATATGTTCAATACGAAGACCCTAATGGTATAGTATACAGAGAATTAAACGACGACGATTTTAACGCATTGTTGGAAAAAATAAATTTCCACGATGAGTTCGCATTGCCTGACCGAATGGTTCAAGATTATATCACCGACAGTACCATCATGCCGACGTTCAAAAAAAGCATTTTATTCAACGACGAAGATATGAACCATTTGATTGAACCATTTAAGACCCATAAAAAAAAGAAAAAACGCCCTAAAGTAAAAACATCCAAAAAGAAAAGAAAGACAAAAAAAGTTCAAAGTAAAAGAAACAAATATAAACAAAAAAAATATTAATATATAATGTTTCAATTGTTGATAGTATCTTTTTGCTATATGTTTGGTACGGTATTAGGGTTGTTTTTGTCTGGGTATACGCTAAAACGTCTCAGTCTTAAAGAAATCGAAGAAGAAGAAGAAAAAGAACAACAAATGATTGCTCAAATGGAACTCAAAAATTTCGAATATTTATACCAAGACGAAGTGTGTGATGCGTCGATGGTGGACTTAGACGATGACGCTAAAAAAGAACTAAAAAATAAGGTGATCACTTACGTTGTCCCCGGAAATACAATTAAAATGTTTTATGATGTAGACAAAGAAGGGTATTGTTATTATACACAACGCGGAGAAGTAGGTTACAAATATTTGAATGTGGTTTGCCGTAAATATGTATTGGAACATAATGTGAAACAATTATATCGAGAAGGTATGGAAACCATAGAACTACATACGGTTCCAAAAGAAATGGACGCATGTTTTTCGCGAAAAAAAACAACAAAACAACCTATGGTTCAAGAAAATAAACGTATAAATAAATTTATTCATTTAGGTACATTCCAAGATTATGAAAAGAAGTTATCTATGGTACCCATCCACAAAGTATCTTTTAAGGATTATTTTTCAAGAAATGGATGAACCCAATGCTTTTCTTTATGTTAAACGATGACCGGAGTTGCGTCTTCACAATCTCATACGCCTTTTTTTCTTTGTCTGACATTTGCTTCAAGTATTGGTCTACTTTATCCATTGAGATATAATGTAGATAAATTATTATATCAATTTTATATGAAACAACATTTGTGTACATTAAACAATATGAAAGACAATTACGCCATCTTAAAAGAAAACATCGATTCATTTTACACTGAACCGTTTCAATTAATCATTGAAACAAAACACATATGTAACGTGTCGTGGACTATGGTGGTTGACTTTTCTTTTTTTTTGAAACAATTAAAACAAAAAGACCCACAACATCTAAAGTATACGACCATACACGTGTATTCGGAAACCATATACAATATTTTGTATAATTTGTTTACTTATTTGTCTCGTCCCATTGCTCCTGTAAAAGTTTTATTTTTTAACGAAGAAGATGAATTAAAAAATATTAAAACTTATTATCCGTAATATAATAATGAGTTATGTAGAATCAAAAACGCTAACCGTAGAAACTTCTAATTCGGAAAAAGATTCAGCCAAATTATTGATTTTACCAATCAATACATATGAAGAGATTACAATAGGCGATATAGACAAAGAAATAACAAAAATCATAAAGCATTTAAGTGAAAAAGACCCTATTATAGAATCATTTGTAGATAAAGTGGTGCCTAGAAAAAAAAATATGTACAAAAAACTATGTAATGCGGTTTTTATATATGTTAGTGAAATAAAAAGTCCTATAAAAATTCCTACGTTCAACAAAAATCAAATCGACGAAAAATATGATGGAGACAAAAACGAACAAGAACCAGACGATGAAGATACAATAATCATACAAAAGTTGCGTGAAATAAAAAGTCCTATAAAAATTCCTACGTTCAACAAAAATCAAATCGACGAAAAATATGATGGAGACAATAACGAAAAATATTATTTGGCGTTTTATGTATTGAATTACAATTATGAATAAAATAATCCATAATATATATGATACTATTATTTATATTATTGTGTATGGTAATAATCTATAAATATTTTAGTAAAGAAGAAGGATTTTACTGTGCTTGGAAAAATAAGGCGCAAAACGCAAAATACACAATGGGAAGACAAAAAGGCGCATATTATAGCGAAAAAGCAAAATTTGATTCGCAATTAAAATCCGCAAGAGAGGCATTGGGTAATAAATTAAGCGAAGTGTCCACGAATAATAACCTTATAAGCAGATTATATAATGACGGAACCGGATACGATAAAATGGGTGATATTATGTTAAAAATACAAAATGAAAATCTAACGTCTGTGCAATCTTTTTCAAAAACAAATCAAACTCTGAAAATGTGCGATGTAGACAATGATATATTGACAAAATCTATAGAAAATAATAGTTAAATAGTATATGCTTATACTTTTATGTATTTTAGTTGTAGTAATGCTTGCAAGAAATAATAAAAAGGAACATTTTTGGAATAGAGCTAAAAAATGGGCAAAAAAACGAGAAGAAGAAGCAAAAAAATGGGCAAAAAAACGAGAAGAAGAAGCAAAAAATTGCGATAACTACCGAAGAAATGTAAATTCGTGGAGGAGACAAAGAGAAGATTGGCGAAGAAAAAAAAACGCCATTCGAAGTGGTTCTAAAATATATTTTAAAAATAATCACGTGTATAGTGAATTCAAAGATGATTTAAACACTTTGGAAAAATACATAAATGAAAATAATGAACTAAATGAACGATTACGAAATGATTTAGTAAAGATATCTATAATGCAAAAAAACAATGCGAGCATTATAGATAATCTCGAAAATGAAAATCATAGTTTAAATGAGTGTAAAGTAAATTATCAAACGACTTTAAACGATAAACAAGTTTTGGATTGATAAAATATTATACTATACTAATGAGCGATCTGATAGAATATTCGTTTTATTTGACGTATGCGTTTTTAATGACCACTGGCACCATTACGTTCATCGAAGCCCTAAGAACCAAAAACGAATCGGTGCGGCATATATTAAATTTAGAAACATGTATTTCGGTCGTCGCGGCGTTTTTCTATTCGAATTTCATCGGTAAATTAGAACACATCAATTACGAAGAAATAAATTTAAATCGTTATGTAGACTGGGCAATTACCACACCCATTATGTTGTTGGTATTGGTGCTTGCGTTCCGCGTCAATCAAACCAACAAAGCAATGGTCAAATTCAGCGATTTTATGATTATTTTAGGAATGAATTACGGTATGTTGGGTACCGGATATTTGGGAGACATTGGAGTCATTCATAAAACAATGGGTACCGTTTTAGGATTCTTATTTTTTGGTGGATTGTTTTATAAATTAAATACATTGAGAACGTCCAATGCTTCCAATGACTTGTTGTATGGGGCCTTTTTCGTATTATGGGCGCTTTATGGTGTATTTTATCAAATGGAACAATTGCCCAGAAATGTTGGGTATAATGTGTTGGACTTATTTTCCAAGTGTTTTGTGGGTATATATTTTTGGGCGTTTTATACTAAAATCTTCACTTAAAACAATATAAAGAAAACACCTATGATATAGTATGTTCTTGTAGCTCAGTGGTTAGAGCGATGGTCTTATGAGCCATAGGTCGTGGGTTCAACCCCCATCAGGAACAACTTTTTATTCATGGTTGGTCGACATTGTCGATGAAGCGTTCGATTCGCTCATGTAAAAATTAACTCGTTATACTATATGCCAGAAAGTAAAATAATCGCACAAGGAGCATATGGTTGCGTCTATTATCCAGGGTATTCTTGCGATGGTTCAATACAAACAAAAAAATATGTCTCCAAATTGTCGCGCGACGATAAAGACGCTCAAAGAGAATATGACATTGGTAAAATCGTTCAAACTATAGTTAATTATCAAAAGAAATTTATTGTCATCGAAAAGAAATGTAAAATCAAAAAGATACAAAAAAAACATAAAGATTGTAGTTTGGTAAAAAAAAATGAAAATTATGTTTTGCTTTATTCTTCGTATTTAGACTCCATTATGTTGTCGTCGCTTTTGACTGATTATTCTATCGACTATTACAAATTATTACAAATTTCGAAAACCCTCGTCAATCGAATACACGATTTAGCCCATGCTAACGTTGTTCATATGGACTTACACTTTGGTAATATACTATGGTCAAAAAAAAACAAAAGTTTGTATGTCATTGATATGGGGTTAGCTTTAGATATGAATAAATTTTACATCAACAAAAAATTGAACTTTGCCTATTTGAAGAATAATTGGTTTCATTATAATCCGGATTGGCCGTCGTGGACAATAGAATATAATTTATTAGCATATATGATCCACGAAAATATGAATATAAATGATGAACTTCTTTTATCGTGTATACAAAGATATTATGAAAAACATATACAAAAAGAATTATATGATAAAGAAGAATATATAGGCGAAACATATAATTTCTTTAAACCACTTCTCAAAAATACAATCACTCAAAATATAACCATATTGTTAGGTTATGCCAATTCGTGGGACTATTATAAAGTATCGTTTCATTTTTTGTCGTATATGAAGCGAAAAAATATATATTTTCAAGAATTAAAGCTGTTATTATTGTTGATGATTCACCCTATTCCCACGTTTAGACCATCTTCGAATGAACTAAAGCAAAGTTTCAGTCTTTTTATAGATATCTATAAAGATGAATATTCTTCTTATAAAATTTTAGCTCACGAAGACGCCGGACTGGTAGAAGATTTGATGTTTTCCGCAAAAAGAGGCATTCCAAAATACGAGAACTATATAATTCTAAAACAGAAATAAAGAAATCCTATGACTATATATAATTATGGTTAAAAATCAAATGGGTGGAAACAAAGTGAAAAAATATGCTTCGAAAAACGCCACGCCAACGACCAATAAATTGAGATTGTCAAATGATGAAGACGAACTTTATGCTGTGGTTACTAAAATGCTAGGCAATAGTCAATGTCACGTGGTCACGTTACATGGACAAACTCTTTTGTGTATTATACGCAAAAAATTTACAGGTAAACATAAACACCAACATTTCTTGAAAAGTGGTTCGTGGGTGTTGGTTGGTTTGCGAAATTGGGAGACCATACAATCCGACAAAATGGCCAAATGTGATTTATTGGAATGTTATAGCGAAAACGACAAACAAACTATTTGTAAACAATCTGACTTAAATGTAGAGACATTGATACAAGAAGAAAAAAAACTAGAATGCGATGAACCGGAAGAACCTTGCGAAATTATATTTTCAGACATTTAAATTCTTCGAATGGTTTTATTATTTTTATTTTGTGGACAAGTTCGTCTAGTTTTTATAGCTTTTTCATTTTGCAATACGATAAACAATGAACTATAATCTTGAAACAATTCAATATTATCTTCATACAATACGTCGTCTACTTTGTTAAATGAAACAAAATCATTGCTTAGTGTGTCATCCATAAAGTTGGATAAATTTGTCTCTGAAAAATTATATTTATACAACCCCGTAATATGAAAAGAGCGTCCGTCTTCTTTTTTATGTTTTAATATTTCACTCAATAAAGTATGTTTACTCAATGTAGACCCATTCAATTTCACGTCTATTTTTTTGAAATTTTCCAGTTTTTGGTTGATGACATATAAAAAAATAAGATGTATATCATCCACCGAACTGGATTCAAAAATACTGGTTTCTTTTTGTAAATAATCTATATTTTCTTTCATTTTATTTTGGTGCTCTTTAATATTGTCTTGAAAATTCATTAGTATCATAGTATATTATTTAAAATTTATTTTTACGAGTTTAAGCAGTAAGCCACTTGGAATCTTCTAAATGTTCATTTTCTTCATATTCGTCTTCGTATTCGTCTTCGTCTTCGTCTTCGTCTTCTTCCGAAAACGATTCTTCGCTTGGCGAATTTACAGAATAGTCGCTCAAATAACCGTCGCGTTCTAGTCGCATTTTGGTGTGTTGTTCCCACCGACTTGTCATTTGTTCCACATTATTTCTCATTTTGTTATAAGAGGCTTCGGCTTCTTCTTGTTCGCGTTGTTCTGGTGTCAACGAATCGACCACACCTTCTTTCGTGAGTTTAATCCATCCTTTTTTTAGAGCGTTCGCCTTGCGCAACAAGCGCTTATTTTCCACATTTTTAAATAGACCTTTGAAATCTATCTTGGGTTTTTCTTGGACGCTGAGACCTTTCACCAACTCAGGAAATTCGTTCATCCCCATGACCGCGTGGGTCCGGACCTTTGAACGGGAACCTGGGCAAACATATTTAGGCATTTTGTTGTTGTTGTTCTTTTGGCTAGGCATTTTGTTGTAATAATACATTTATTTTATTAAATTTAAAATTTCAATTTTTATAAATACATAATATATGTCTATTGTAACTTTAAAGCGTAAAACCGCAACCAAATATGGAAACCATTCTAACGCAAAAGGGTTTTCATTGAACAACTCGCGACGAATCTCCAGCAAAGAACCCATTTATACCCCGTTCAAAGGTCCGGACCCACGCGGTCACGGCGGAGGAAATATTTCATTACAAACCATTGTGGAACCGAAATGCTGTAATAATTATGACCCATTTAATGAACCGGTCCCCACCGTTCTCAGCAATCACGCGCTTCTTTCTAAAAAATTAAGACCATTGAATAGTGGATTCCCTAATAATGTAGTACAACCT
>Ga0222655_1000476_pt1 | contig 17270 bp, 28 predicted proteins | sample AntAcemetagen423_FD_179857 | JGI IMG/M metagenome (GOLD analysis project Ga0222655, IMG submission 179857) | Saline water microbial communities from Ace Lake, Antarctica - #423 | ecosystem: Environmental > Aquatic > Non-marine Saline and Alkaline > Saline | place: Antarctica: Ace Lake... | reverse complement strand
TTTCGCGTCACTAGAGCGAATTATGCAGCAATTGTATCTAAGGACGGGTGGAGCAGTAGACAACACATCGTCAGGTATTGGCGAAGCGATAGGCATGATGGGGTTGTCTACTGCCGACAAATTTAAGCCGGTTGATCCTGTTTTTTTTAGCATATCCTCAGCTCACACTACAAGCGGCAATGAGTTCATTAGAGCCACTGCCGCCGCTACGGTTACTCTTAGGACATCACCTGACGACAGGGAAGAAGTTACTGTTTTTGTAGCTGGATATTTCAATGTGACGATTTCCTCTTCAGACACGATATCCGGTGAATCGACTTTCCTCATATCGAAGAACACTAAGGTTGTGACATTTGAGTACTTTTCCGACATAGGTGAGTGGGTTGCTCGCTCAATGTTCGAGCAGACTATCGATAATAGAAAGATTGTTAGAAGCGCGGCTGATTTGGCTGATGTCGATTCATCGGTTTTGTATCTTGTTGATGGCCAAATAGATATGGGGTCTCAGGAGGTATCTATACCGTCTGGCGGTATATCGATAATGGGGCTTGGTATAGGCGTGTCAAAACTATTCTCATCAGAAAATAGTTATAATATGTTTACCGGCTCCGCTACTGGAAATATTTTTATTGATAGCCTATCGCTAACAGCATCCGGCACATCGTCCTCTCTTTTTTCGGTCACCGCTAATACTGGTGGCGAGGATATAAGTTTGAGGAATGTAAACTTTATCAGCAGTACGTCTGTCGGCGAGTTCACCGCTTTTGGTAGTATGTTCTGTGAGAATATAGCACTTTTCTTTTGTGATGATGGGTTTACTTTTACCGGCGCATGGTCGTCTGGCGCAAAAATTACGGACATGTTAGTTAGATTCATGGGCACTTCAAGTACGATTTTTAAAGCTGGCACTGGACTAACGTTTGCATCTATATTTGCAACAGATTTAAATGCGGATCTGCCAGCAGGCACATCTAGCGTGGCTGACTTCTCTCCCTCAAATTTCGATTCCGATAATCTATTTCAGATGAGCGAGTCGAGAGTAACGCGGGCTGGCGTCTCCGATACCACTGATGCAAATTATTTCCCGAACATAACGGCCGATGATGAACAATCTAGATGGAGCGGAAACTCAGGCATAAGGAATACGCATGTCGGCTCAACTTGGAAGCTGACAACTACGGCTGCAACAACAATATCTGTCACCTCTACGTTCTACAAAATAGCTGGGACAACAACATATAGCAATGAAGTGCATTTTGATAGCGCCACGGATAACGCGGCGCTTCATAGTGGCGCTGACCTGATAACATGTAGTGTGTTTTCGTCGGTTACGATAGAGGGCGGGAGTGGAGATGATGTTGAAGTTATGATACGCGTATACGATGTGAGCGCTGCCGCCTATGTTGACTACTTTAGCGTTCAGAGAGGGATTCCTGGGTCGTCTGGTCAGGCTTCTTACACTCTCATAGATACGGTTGATCTTGCGCTAGACGATAGGGTCGAGCTGTGGGTGTCAAACAACACCGACACAACAGATGTTACAATGCTCGAAGGGTCTGTATTAACCATAAGCAAAATTTAAGGATTGGTATGCCATATTCAAGATTAGGGTCAGGACAGATAGCATCAACAGATTTGACTGAGGTTATTAGTATAGAGTCCGGGTCTTCAGCTGTTATTTTTAGCTTTATTCTAACAAATACAACATCTACGGCAGTAAGTGTAAATGTTTTTGTTAATAATGGAGTGTCTGACCGACTACTGAAAACATCTGAAATACCCTCAGGATCAGGCAATACGGTAACACTTTACGAGGCCGTTGGGGCACTGTCCGGCGGAGACTCGATGAAAATACAGGCGGCCAGCTCCGTAGCGTTTAACTATCTGGTAACCGGGCAGTTAGCTTGAGGATTGCCACTAGCGACGAAGTTAAGAGTATATTCTTACTAGATGAAGTATGGCCACTTATAGCTAAAGGTGTTCCCAGGTCAAGAGTTGACGACCTTATAGGCCTTGGAATACACTTGACTGACAATGGAAATCAAATAGTCAGTATTGATAAAAAGGGTTATATGCACGTAGCTGCAAATAAGCTCGGGAGATCCCGGATACTTTACACGATAAAGAGAGCGGTTGAGTGGGGAATTGACAATACTAAATATGATATACTTCTGGCTCGAATAAAAATCAGCGATTCAAATCTGATTAAAATATGTGAAGCTGTAGGCTTTAAGGTGGTAGTTAAAGATGCTGATAGAATTATCTATGCTTATGAGCGAAAAAAGGGTGATGTATGTCATTTATTGAAGATGCAATCAGGTCTGTAACTGATCCACTCGAGGACGCCTTCAAAAGTGTCACAGGTCAAACCGCAGAAGACACGTCTAGAGATAACGCCATACGTGCGGAGGCTGCTGGGCAAAAGGCTATCGGGTTAGGTCAAGTTGCTGCCGGGAATTTTGGCGAGAGACTTCAACCTTATGCTGATTTTGGATCTGGATTGCTGCCAAGGGCTAATACATTATTTGGCTCTAGCGCTGGCGAGTCGATACTCCAAGATCCTGTTTTGCAGGCACTTCAGAGTGATGCGGAAGAGCGGATTTTAGCAAGTCAAGCGGCGCGAGGAAGAACGGCAGCCGGAGACACTGCACCGCTACTTCAAGACGCATTCCTAAGAACAGGAACAGAGTTTCTTAATAACGAGCGGTCTAATGTTTTGTCAGGTCTTAATTTTGGCCGTGATTCTGATACTCAAATAGGCGGAGCTAATTTATCTGCGGCCGGTGTTAGCGGTGACTTGTTAACACAGATTGCAAACGCTCAGAATGCATCCGCAATAGCGGGCGATACTGCTAGATCAGGAGGTATTGGTAACCTGATTGATCTCGGATCGACTATTGTCGGAGGTATTGCGGGCATGCCATTCGGTGGCGGTGGCGATGGAGTACAGACCACGGGAACAAATCAGGCGTTATACGGAACAGCGAGCACAATGGGGTAAGTCATGGCTATAGATAGCAGATTATTATTAAGCTCTGGACAGTCTAACCTACCTTTGGCGGGCGCTTTATCTCGTGCAGGTCAGACGGTAAAGGATATTCGGAACGCTCCCCTGCTTGAAGCTATAAAGCAAGAGAAGCTAAGAAGCGCCAGACTTAGCAATCAAAGCCTAGAACAGAGATTGGCGGCGGAAAGTTCGCCCTTGGCCGCACAACCTAAATTCATAGGAACACCGCAACGGGTGAATAAAGGCGGCCAAGATTTCCTTGTTGGACTAACACAGGGGCCTAACGGAATAAATTTAAGCGAAACTCCCGTTGACGGTGAATTCATTTCGACCCTAGGCCAGACAGCCGCAGAAATCGAAAGCGAAACAAGAAGGGTTGCAGAAGATAAGGCGCGCATTGACATAGAGACAGCAGGCAGAAAAGTAACTGAGCAAGATACTGCAAAACAAAAATCAATAGCAATACAGCAGGGTATAATCGCAGCGCCAGCACTGGTTGATGTCAACAGAGGTCTTGAGTTGCTTGAGAAGGTTTCAACGGGCGGGCTTGACTCGAGAGGCAAGGCTGTTAGTGCTTTCTTTGGTACGACCTCTGGCGATGTTGGAGAGCTAAACAAGATTCTTGCTCAAGACATGCTTAATACCATACAAAGTTTTCCTGGATCACTATCCGAGGGTGAGCTTATTGTTATTAACTCAATCTCGGCAAGCATAGGGCAGGGTAATGAGGTCAATAAAAGAATTATGGGAAGGCTTAAGCAAGTACTTCAATCAAAAGTTTCTAGAGCTAAAAGATTAGCTGAGGACGCTGGAAATACTGACGCTATTATGACTATAAATGAATCCCTATCGTCAGGCGGACGTCAAGAGGCCGTACAGTCTAAGCAGGGAGTAACACAGCCAGCGCCTAGGCCTACACCGGCAGTACCACAAATTAAATTTTTGGGGTTCGAATAATGCCCATAGCTAAAATACAAATGCCAGATGGTCGAATAGCTAGATTTGAAGTTCCCGAAGGAACGACAGAGGAGCAGGTCATTAAGTTCGCTAATAGCTCAGAATTTGGCGCAAAAGATAATCCGCCAAATGATGCTGCCAAGAAACCTGAATCCGAAATACGGGTACCCAATCCACAGCCAACTAACGTAACGGCGCCAAGCGGAGACGGAAGCGGAACACTTCACAACTTGATCACTGGTGACGATAGATCGACAGAGCTAACCGATAGATTGCCAGAGCTGCATGAGTCTGGATTGCTTGCCGGTGAAAATCTTGCTAAATCAGCGGCAATATCGCCCGCACTTTTATCATCAACAAATCCACAAGAGATAGCGGACATAATAACGTCCAGCTTCCCAAATGTTGGAGTCACTTATAACAAAGATGCGAAAGGCGGAGTTTTTCCAGTGCTAGTCAATAATAAGACTGGTGCGGCCACAGTAATAAATAAGCCGGGAATATCGGGCCTTGATGTTATGCAGGGTCTCGGTATAGCAGCAGCATTCACCCCCGCAGGGAAAGCACCTAAAATCCTAGGAGCTATAGGAAAATCGGCTGCAACCGAGGCCGCACTACAGGGGACTCAAGCGCTTTCTGGAGGCGAGTTCAATAAGCTTGATGTTGCCCTAGCCGGAGGGCTTGGTGGTGCTGCAAAGGGCGCTGAAAACGTTCTAGGCACAGCATTTAGAATGGCAAAGGGTAGCGGGTCAAATTCTCTTGTTAATAGCGCTGACAACGTAGAAATACCTATTCTGACATCTGACGTACTAAGTCCTGAGACTTTTGCGGCCAAAGCCCTACAGCAAACTGGGGAGAAACTGCCGTTTATTGGAACCGGTCAACTTAGAGCGGCGCAGCAAAAATTCAGAGAAAAGGCAGTAGACAGGGTTGCCGACAAGTACGGAGAGGCAAGCTACGATATCATAATACAAAGCCTTAAGGGTAAGAGTGACGCAACCAAAAGAGCAGCCGGACGTGTCCTCCAAGCAACTGGCGAAACCCTAGATGATGTTGGGCAAGTATCTACAGCTAAGACGATTAAGGCGATAGAGGAGGCGAAGACAGGACTAAATAAACCCGGCGTTGTAAAAACTGAGGCTGAAGAAAAGGCTATCAAAGAACTCGATACCTTCATGAATACATTACTATCCTCCCCTCAAATATTCAGCAGCTTAAAGCAGAATAGAACGGCATTCAATAACATAGTTGAGGGGCTTGATAAAGCGGACAGAAGCCAGCTAACATCAAACGCTAAGCGGCTTATGACCAACGTTAGAGCTGGAATGACTGACGACATGAAAGGCTTCGCCTCCAGCAATCTAACGCCTCAAAGGTTCTCAAAGTGGGAGAAGGCAAATAAAGTATGGGCTGGAGAGGCGAATAACCTAACGAAATCTAAACTTAAAAATATCTTAGATAAAGGTGACGTTCGTCCAGAGGTTGTCGATACTATGCTATTTAGTCGAAATCAATCTGAGCTAAGCAGCTTATTTAAAAGCTTAGGGCCTGAGGGAAGGTCAAACGCAAGAATGGCTATAATAAACCGAGCATTCGATAATATAGGCAGGAGAACGTCTGGCGTAACCCCAAACGCCTTTAACACTGAGCTAAAGAAGCTTAATAAGCAGGTTGGAACGTTTTTTAGAGGAGAAGAGAAAAAGATGATGGAGGGATTGAGCCGGGTTCTTTCTGCAACAAGCCGTGCACAGGACGCATCAGCCACAACCCCTACTGGTCTTGCTTTGTTTTTGCCTGGAGCAGGGCTGGCGGCTACCGTTGACCCATTATCAACAGCAGCAGCAGGGCTGACGCTAGCAGGAATGGCCAGGACGTATGAAAGTGCGCCAGTTCGAAGCGCACTATTGAGACTGGCCTCTGTTCCAAAGGGTTCAACGGCGTTTGAGTCTGCGCTTTCTGATGTTCAGGTTGCAATGTCGGCATCAGCACAGTCAGCAAGAAGCCAAGAGCAGGAAGAGCGGTGAAAATTAAAAATAGTCCAAAAAGCATTATTTAATAAATCCTAGAGATAAAAAGTTATGGCTTACAATCCAATATCGGGAATTGTACCACAGATTTCAAAGAACTCGAGAGGCGGAGCGGCTAACGGATACTATCTGAAGGCATACTATCCAGGCACAGTAACACCTCTGTCTATGTCTATCGATCAGTCGGCATCACTTGTGCTGGCCAAATGCAAACTAAACTCAAGGGGTGAGCCGATATCAAACGATAGTGATGAGACTACGGTATTTATACCGTATTTCAATCAAGATTATAAGCTTGCTCTATTTCAGAACTCGACAGATGCGAATAATAATGATGTATCTGAAGCTGTATGGATAGTAGATGACATCCAGCAGGCTCCGAACGTCAATGCCGCAAACACAGCGCTTACGATTGACGGCACAGCTACTAATGTTCAGGCTTATCTTAGTTCTACATCTTCAGACTACACCTTTACGACTGTTTCTAATATGGCCGCAAGGCTGTCTGCTGGTGGAGAGACAATAACTCCAATTTTGGGTTATAGGCTATCAACTGAAGGGTTTTATAGCTCTAGCGATGGCGGGACTGCTGATTACATTATTACAAATGACACTCCTAACGCTATAGATAAAATTGATATGGGTGGAGGATTTACAGCCACTATGACGTTAGGAGGCTCGTTATCATCAATTCAGTTAGGCATTACTGCGTCATCCACTGCAGGATTAACCCGCCTGTTTGAGATAACAGAGGTTTCCACAGTAGTTATTGATGAGGGCGTGTATGCCTATGATAATTCAGCATCAAGTCTAAGTTTTCAGAGCAATATTGCATACAAGGGTAATGGCGCGGTCTTTATCAATTTCACAGATGAAACTCAGAGATTATTTCTAACAACAAGCAAAACAGGGTTTAGTGTTGAGAACATAAATACTAATGGAAACACCGAGCTCATGGAAGATTCGCTTGGTGGCGGGTATTGGAGATTCGAGACCTGCACTGACTTCACTATTGATGGCGGCGGTGTGTCAAAAATTGGCTGGGATGGGGTGAAGGTGATTAGCTCTAGCAAGTTCACAATTAAAAATACAACCTGTAATTGGGTCAAATCAACCGCTATCACAGTTGAAGGATGTAATAATTTTGATATCCACGACAATCATTTAAGCAAGAACGGACGTAATAGTTCGGATGATTCATTTGCTGATTTGCCTGTTGGCTGGGCAGGAACACACATTGGTCGCGGCATTACGCTTGTTGCTACATCAGGTGGTACGCCTTGTTCAGACTTCCGAGTTTACAATAACACCTGCGATCTTAACACTGAATACGGAATTAGGTCGTATGGCCAAAGCCCGTTAATTGGAAATATTGAGGGGGACATTTACAATAATATCGTTAAATCAAGCGGCCATCCTGCCGGAACTTACGGTACCGTTGTGCTAGCGGCGCCCAAAGGTGTTGACATACTCATTAATAACTCGACAGCAGGCGAATCGTCAGGGATAGATGTTTTTGATAACAAGATTTACAGGACTCAAAATTACGGGGCTGCACTATCTATAGCAGGAACAAACAACAACTTAGAGCGGAACCGAATATATTACAGCTCCGCCGCAATTAACGCTACAGAGGCAATAATTATTTTTGATTTGACTGATAGCCTAGTTAAAGATAATAGATCGTATAACGTAGCTGAGCACATCGTCGTCGCTTCGAGCGTTGAAGATATTGTTATTTCAGGTGAGCGAGGTATAAATTGTTCAAATGGCGTTAGAGGAACGTTTAGCGGTGGATATAATGAGATTAAAGACTGTAGATTTAAGCATCACGCAACCACAGCAACATCAACAGAACAAGGTATAGATGTTGAGGGTGAAGTAAATATTCAAGCGAATCACCTGGGTGGGTTTTACTATGGTGTAGAGCTAAGCGGAACATTCACCGGCAACGTCACTAGAAATAAGACAGTATCCAGCGTCAACAATGGGTTCCGGAACTTCATTACAGACAATTCAGGAATTACCTCTAGTGATAATAATTTTGATTCTGTAAACCCTAACAGCGGAATTGCCACATCAATTGGGAATACATCTACTCCACGTGGAGCAGGCATATCATTTGAATACACTATCCCTACAGCAGGATACTACCGACGCGGACATTTTGTAATAGACTCTCAACCAGGAGCCATTACAAACGGTCGTAAACTTTTTGGGTGGCTTCGCCTTGCTGAGGGCAGTGCCCACGTCTCTGGTACGGATTGGCAAGAGGTGTGGGTGGAAACAAGTTCAACCTCTTAATACTGACGATTAGGCCACGCTGGCAAAGGAATGCCGTACTTTTCACCAAAAATTCTAGTCAATTCCATTGCTATAATCGACGGATCAACACTATCCTGATCCTCAGTTGATGTCTTTTTTGTAATAGCCTCAAGTAGCGGTTTATATACGTCATCTTTGACGTGATGCATTGTCCAGCTTATCTTCATCACCTCGCCGTTAAATCGTACTCTTGACGCATATTCAATACCCGATTCGTTGAATAACTCAGCGATCATTTGAAGCCAAACATGCAATGCCCCGCGCTGCTTTTTTGAGTACTTCTTTTTGTTTGTGCACGATAAAATTATTGTCTTTGACTCAATAAATAAGTTAAGCGATCTGGTCATGAACGCGCCGAACTCAGCCTCATTATTTATTATTTCTTCGAATGATTCGGTCATCACAAATATCCATAAATTATCGCGGTAAATGCCGCGCCAAATATTATTCCAATAAAAAACATAGATGCTGAGTATATTTTATATTCATGCATCCGAACGAATTCTCTAATCAATTCAACCGTCGACCCCAAAGTAAATTAACGACGCGACCAAAATAGCTAAACATGCACCGAAATATATATGTGGAAATAAATCTCGATTGTTCATTGTTGTCGCGTAAAACCATTCTCTAAATTTTTTCATATTTTGATAACTCCTCATTGAGTTTTTTTTCTTTAAGAAGATATTCTTCTCTAATTGCCTGCACTTCTTCGCACGTCCATTTTTTCACTTCAGTTCTGTTCGTGCAATAACGTATTATTCTATTACCCTTGTCCGCGCCAAACCGATCTTTTATCCCTTCAGTATATCCAACCGTGTTTTTATTGCCGTTAATGTTGCCAGATAGTCCCATATTGCAATACCGATTGCATTGCAAATATGTATTTTTTTCATCGTACCTAAGATTGCCTTGGCTGCCTGTCGTTTTAAAATGACCGCACGCCCAATCCATATTTTCTTTTTTGCACGATATGCAAAAAGGATTAATTTTCCTACTCAAAAACCAAAGCTTTTCTTGTTTTACGCGCACACGATTAAAAGTAATCTTTGTGCGATTGTGCTGCCACTTTAAATCGTTCTCGTTAAACGCTTTCTTCTGCGCGGCGTTCTCTTTCTTTTTAACCCTTGCGTAGCTATCCCTTTTTCTTTTGAGTAGCTTCATGGCAAGTTTGGTGCCGCACTCCGAGCTACACCACCAGCTTAACCCGGTACGCATCATTTGCTTGGCTTCGAGCTTCCTTTTGCACACAGAGCATTTAACTGTTCGCAATATATTCATATCGTACCCCAGTTTTCGTGTGTAGTAATGTTGGTAGGTCTAACCCAAGCCTTATCTATGAGCCGCATTTTCCGCGACCTAAAACTTAATAATCGCTTCTTTTCAGCTTCTCGATAAACACGCTTATTGGCCTCGTGTTTCTTCTGTACTCTCCGCTTGCACGCTTTACACTGATAGCCAACGCCAATCTTGCTTTTTGATGACTTGTGAAAATTATCAAGCGGGTGATACGAGCCAACTTTATCAGCGCGCTTTGATATCTTATTCGGATTGCATGAATAGCAAATTTTGTATTCTGGAATCATTTCAACCTCTGTATTGCCGCAATTAAGCGGCTTTGTTTATTGACTTATGTCTTCTCCACACTCTATACCCAAATATAGGCACTATCTAGAATGCGGTTAATCAAAAGGGATATCGTCGTCTTTGAAATCATCCGGTTGCTGTTGTTGCGAGTATTGATTTTGCTGCTGTGGTGCCCCACCGGTCTGCTGCGAGTATTGATTCTGTTTCTGTGGTTGATATTGCGCCTGTTGCTGCGGTGCTTGTTGTGGCTGCTGTGGTTGATTATTAGAATTGCTTACTGCGCCACCTTTTGAATCAAGAAGCTGCATTTCTCCAGCCACAATCTCAGTAGTGTACTGATCGGCCCCCTCTTTGTTTTGCCATTTTCGCGTCCTTAGCTGTCCCTCAATATAAACCTTCGATCCTTTCCTTGCGTACTCACCAACGATTTCAGCTAACCGGCCAAAGAATACAACCTTATGCCATTCCGTTCTCTCTTGAAGCTGGCCCGTTTGCTTATCTTTCCACGACTCCGACGTTGCAACACTAATATTAGTAATCGCAGCACCCACTGCTGTGAACTTTGTATCAGGATCTTGGCCGCAATTACCCACAAGAATTACTTTATTTACACCTTTACTCATATATATTCCCGCCTGTTGTTTTATGAACTTGTATTTTGTGCCCACTGATCACCGAAATTAAGGCCTAACACATCGAGCGCCAAGTCCATATCTTCAATGAATTCTTCCAGGCCTTTACGTAACTTATCAATCATTTCATCGTCGCGCTGTATTTCTACTACGTGCAATTTTTTGCAGTTGATATTTCTCGGATCGAACTTTGCTAATGACCAATTTTTATAATCTGTTACTAATAATGAGAATTGAATCTGCGCAACCTCTTCTTTTTTTATTTCACCGCGCCCAGCGAATGCAGCCCACACGCCAGATGAGAACGGGCACTTAAGTTCAAGACCTTTTTGCTGTCCATCGATCATGCCATCAGGCGAGATTCCCGCACGCATAGAATCATCTTTATAGATAAACCCATGATTGATAACTGTCTCGAACGTGAACGCACTGTAAGCATCTTGTGCATCTTGTTCGTAATCCTTGCCCCATTGCAGGGGAGCGGCTTTTATTTCGTCCTTGACTCTTCCGGTGGCTATTGATGCGATAAGCTCATCCATATAGCTAAGCCGCCCTTGTGTCTTTCTTCCCATCAATAAGAAGCTTGCTTTTGACGCAGTTACAACGCCGCTTCTTGCCCTATGCCAATCACCTGATCCTTGCTCCATCGAACTAAGATCTACGCCCAGTGTTTCGCCGTGAATTCGTCTTTCTTCTGCGAAGTTTCTCATTTTGCTGCGTTCTCCAGTGCTATTACTGCCTTTTCGGCTGTCTCTGGCGTCAGGTCATCAAGACTGCTTACCTTAAGCCACGGTAAATATTTTTCAGGCTCCCGATTTGAGAGCATTTGCCGTAGGGTCTCAAGCGGATCGGATACTCTTCTCACTTCTTTTTCTTGAGAGAGCGTAATGCCTTCCCCGCCGTCAGTATTAAGATGATTTATCGCCATGTCCAGCCTTGCCACTTTCGGCCAGTATTTGGACGATCGCTTAACAATCGTCTTTCGCCCCATTTCGTTTTCATCAGTACGCCAAGGGCATTTTTTTCCTGATTTCCAGCCGGGTGAGCGGTCTCGAATAGCGTTAATTTCTGCGATTGACATTTCATCAGTAAGAAAGTCACCATGCACCGTCTTTACCGTGCAATATCCGCCGACAACTTCGCCTCTGGTCTTACTGAATGCATCGTAAGTATGTGAGGGCGCAACAGAAAGGCCGTTTGATTGATATGTATCTTCTTCGTGAACGAGTTTGCACTGACCCCAGATTATTGATCCTGAGAGCTGTGCAAGATGAAGCAATCCCATATAGCTTATATCTAAGCAGACACGGCCTTCTCTCGGCACAAGATACGCCAGCTTTGATGCTGGATTTAAAGTTATTCCGATAGCCGCTATATTTATTAGCGCGTTCTGTGCCGACTGAAGATTAGACATTGCCACCTTAGCCAAAAAATCATTGTTTTGAAATGCTTGTATAGCAAACTGACTTTCTTGCGCCCATGTTATCGATTGATCCGAAATTGAATCATTAAATATATCCGCTTGATTTTGAACAAACTCAACAATGTTACTCATATCGTCCCCATTAATTAATCGTTTCAAAAACTCAAACAAAGTATATATTGCATGTTCCGAAAAATCAAACTATAATTGTAAAAAATAACGGGGTATAGCATGAAACGACGAGAACTAACGAACGCAGTAACAATTGACGAGTATATGACGAATTTGCAATCAGGCGATGACAAAATGTCTATACGACAAATAGCAAAAATCGTCGGGCTCAGTAATCACGCAATGTTTCGACGCATAAATAGAGACAGGGACACGTCGCATGAGGGCAGCATTGGCCTCGATAATCTGCGTGTAGTCGATATTGATGAGCACAAGAGAAAGTCCGGCGGTAAGAAAAAAATGGCCATGGTAATTATCGTAAAAGAGTGGGAAACATAATCATGCGAGAGATAAATAAATTAATAGTTCACTGCTCAGCAACTAAGCCAAGCATGAATATCGGCGTTGATGAGATACGTCGGTGGCACGTAGATGAAAATGGATGGGATGATGTCGGTTATCACGTAGTAATAAAGCGTAATGGGTATGCTGAAAAGGGGCGTAAACTTAGCGTCGTTGGCGCTCACTCATACGGGAACAACGGCGACAGTATTGGTGTTTGTCTAGTCGGCGGAATAAGCGAGTCTGGGGAGCCTGAATGCAATTTCACGTTTGCTCAGTACGGAACGCTGTCAGCATATATTTCAACGTGTATAGACAGGTTTCCGAACATTAAAGTTATTGGGCATAATCAAGTGAGCGAAAAGGACTGTCCGTGTTTCAATGTTGAGTCATTCGTCGAGAGCATTAAATAATGGGAATACTTAGCAAGCTTTTCGGATCACAAAAAATAATTGACGCGGGTATTTCCGGCATAGATAAGGCTTTCTACACAGAAGAAGAGCGAGCCGACAATATAGCAAAAGGTATGACACTAAAGGCCATGCTTCTCAAAGCTTACGAGCCCTTCAAAATAGCTCAGCGGTTCCTTGCATTGATTTACGGCATACCTTACGTAACGGCATGGTTTGGCACGTTCGCTGCCTCGTTCTTTGTTGATGTTAGCGTGCAAATGGAATTGCTTAAAAACTCAGATATGGCAACGGCAAATCTTATTATTCTTGGGTTTTATTTTGGCGGCGGTGCTGCTGAATCGATTTTCAAGTACAAGGCAGTTAAATGAAAGCACTAGCACTGGCACTGGCACTAATATTCACACTATCATCGTGCGCGACTAAACCATGCCCGATTATAAACACCGACGGCATCATTGACGCTTTCGATAAATTCGAGTTCGATTTTAAAAACAACTACGCATAGAGAGAAAACAAAATGTTAGACGTACAATCAAAACTAGCTGCACTTGAATCAGAAATTGAAGCTCTGATGAACACCCGCGAAAAAGAAATTGAGCTTGAAAAATCGGCGGCTTCACGCGTCGAAAAAACAACAGCAAGAATAGAAACGGTTAAAGCAGAGAAATCTCTGTATGAGAGTTTCTCTGAGTGCCTGCAAGCGCAGCAAGACGAGCACGACAAAGACCAAAAAGATCTGCGTGAAAGTCTTCACACGCTAAGAATTAAAGCGATTGGCGGCGATCCAGTCACTGGCACCGACATTGACGATATTGCAGTTATTGCTGGATTCGATTTAGATGATGACGTGGCGACAGGAGAATCCCCGCCTGAAGACATGAGTTTTGTAGAAACCTGATACAATAAATCACTACTTACCGGTCGCGGGCATTATTAATTTAGTCAACCCACTTTCGGCAAAAAAACCTGATCTGATCAATCAGGTTTTTTTTCGCCTAAAATAAATACGATAGCGCTTGTGTGTTCCAATTAATCAAACTATAGTTAAGTTAATCCAACGAAACAAGGCGATTCGAGATGAGCAACACAACAGTTATTGGACATACTAACTCTGAGGTCACCATAGGCTGCGTAGTTTCAGAACTCATGCGCGGGCCAAAACCAAACTTCAATGTAGTAGATTGTGATTTCATAAAATTGTACGTGTCAAGATCTTTTGGGACTAGATACGTACCGATCGACGAGCATTGCAATGAAATATTGTCAGAGCTTAAATTTCAATCTGGAGATAAATGATGATATTAGAACTAACTGAATCAGAGAAGAATTCAAAAGAAATTCTTGTTCGTCGGGAAATAAAATCAGCGAGATTAGCGTCAGGTATGACGCAAAAGCAGATAGCACAGTCTGTCGGAATAACTCAGAATAGGTACAGCAAATATGAGGCCGCATCTTGTGAACTTCCATTTCACATAGTATCGAGCCTATGCGATCTACTAAACATTAAGATATTAGCAAAGGAATCATCATGAAATCAAAAGAGTTCATTAAAAAACTTGGTTTTAAAAACAAGGACTGCATGTCTGCAATGTCAGCCTGGGATGAATGTATGAACGCAGATAAAATGCTATGCATTGCAAAAAAACAGGGTATAAATATACGCACACTTACGCTAGCAAAGGGTTTATGTGCTGAAACAGTAGTTCATCTAATGAAAGATCGTCGAAGCGTCGATGCGGTTTACATGTCGATAGCATTCGGATTGGGTCATATTACAGAAGATGAAATTAAAGTTTATGCTTATGCTGCTTATGCCGCTATTACTTATGCTTATGATTTTGCTTATTCTTCCTATGCTTTTGCTTCTGATGCTGCGGCTGCTTATGCGGCTGATGCGGCGGCTGATGCGGCTGATGCGGCTGATGCGGCTGATGCTGATGTTGACAATTATTATTTTGCTGAAAAAGTAAATAAAATTAAGTGCGCAAATATATGCCGAGAAATAATCTCTTTTGGATCTTTGAATATAGTCGAGAAATCATCATGAAAATTAAAGATACTGTTGTTGCATTTTTTGCTTGGTTTTTATTGACATGTACGGCAGTTGCCATCACTGACGCGTACGTTTCAGGTCAATTCATCGAACATGGGGTTGAATCTAATGACATTTAAAACACTAATTACTGACCGGCATGGTGACATATTTTACGTTTCGTATGGCCATTTTTGCGAGTCATCAGGTAAAATTGACGGTCTAAAAATTGACGGTACTGAAACTGATGATACGTCGCTATCATCAGAGCAGTATATGCTAGTCGTAGATGCGATAACTTCAAACGAATCACGATACAATATTGACGAAGATGTTGCTTGCGGCGTTATCGATGCTGAAGCGTCAGAAATGCAGCGGGAGGAATTGTATTTTGAGTCATCGTGAAACTCTTCAGTGGGATAGATACTGTGCGAGTGTCGGCTGACTGTAGTACAATGACTCATGAGCGACTTTAGCATAAAATACTGGATAGATGAGATAAACGAAAATCTTGTTAATGACGATTTAGACGTTGTTAGTCTTGATCTCGTAGCATTCTCAGGATTTCTTGATATATTCATTCGTCGGGAAACCGGCCTAGATGGGCCAGAAAAATACGAGATATTCTCTAAAAGAATAGGCGAGGCTCTTGATAATGTTCGCGGTTGTGTTCTAGCGAAACTTGAGCCGACGGACAAAATCTTAAACGCGGTCGGTGCCGTTGCGCGATCTGTACGAACAAAAAAAGTGGTCACTATCGCCGTTGATACGCTGCACTACATACCGAAATAACAATAATAATCTCTCTGCTTTGCCGCCTTAGTGCGGTTTTTTTACGTCTGTATTAAATTAAAAGTTGCACTTTTTGGTACGGATGCTATAGTTAAATTACACCAACGCAACGGAGTAATCGAAATGAGCAGAGAACAACTTGAAGATGAAATCAAAGCAAAGCTAGAAGCGCTTAAAGCCATTGCTGACAATTTCGATAACTTTTTGAACGAGAAATCATCATGAAAATTACCCTGTTTTTTGTAGTAATTACAATTTTAATTATAGTAATTTTAATGTCAAAATCAAAAAACATAGACGAGGTTAAAGACTGATGCAAATATCTAAAGAGCAGTTAAAATTTAAGCGTCACGATTGGTTCAAACGGTTTCAAGTTGCGCGCGCTGAGCCGGGATATCCCGACAATCCCAAAGTTGACGTTCCAAAAAACCGAGCAAAAATTGACGAATCAGAAATGCGTTTTCGTCGTGAAACTGAAACAAACTTGGAAAATTATCATGTTTGATCTAATTGATTTGTCTGATATCGAGCGAGTAAATTTAGAAAAATGGCGCATCGTACGCAACGCAAAAAGAGCAAACGCGCTTAGATCTAAAGGGGCTGACGTACGGTGGTCTCCTTTTTACAACGCGTGGATTTGCAAATGAAATTAATCAGATCAACTATAATCATGTCGTTCGCTGTTATTGTCGTTCTAGTGTGTCAGCACTACGCATCAATTCACGCTAGCGACATCAGTATTAAATTCAGCGACGGGCTTTTGTGCGTCGGCAAAAACGTTAATGAGCGGATGATGACGAAATGATAAATATTTTCATCCTAATTCTAACTGTGTCATACCCCATTTTACGTCGTCACGATGAGTTTGACGTTGCAATCTGGACGCCGGCGGGTAGATTCATTCCCGATTATAGAGGCGCATGAAAGCGCAGAATGAGTAAATTGAATTAGGCCACATTTAATTTCAAATTAACTTGCGTGTTCCAAATAATCAAACTATCATTAAGTTAATCCAACGCAAACACAAACCAAAGGCGGCAAAAAATGACTAACGAAATGATTCAGAATGACCAAGAATTCATCGATTCATCTTACGATTTATTCATGAAGAGCTGCCAAACTATTGAAGATTTCGCATCAGAAAACGGGCTAACAACAAAAGAAATGCGAATGATTGTAGGCAAAAAATTAACTAAAAAATCAACAACTTTAGCCGGAGTTTAATTATGTATTTAAGCGAAAATGAAATTAGAGATAAATATCCTGACGCAAGTATCGGAAGCGGCGTATACATTGAAAGTAGCGTATACATTGAAAGCGGCGTAGTCATTGAAGGCGGCGTATACATTGAAAGCGGCGTAGTCATTGAAAGCGGCGTAGTCATTGAAAGCGGCGTGGTCATCGGAAGAGGCGCAAGTATCGGAAGTAGCGCAGTCATCGGAAGTAGCGCAGTCATCGGAAGTAGCGCAAGTATCGGAAGTGACTCACAAATCGCAAGTATCGCAAGTATCGGAAGCGGCGCAAGTATCGGAAGTAGCGCAGTCATCGGAAGTATCGCAGTC
>Ga0222655_1000475_pt1 | contig 17278 bp, 18 predicted proteins | sample AntAcemetagen423_FD_179857 | JGI IMG/M metagenome (GOLD analysis project Ga0222655, IMG submission 179857) | Saline water microbial communities from Ace Lake, Antarctica - #423 | ecosystem: Environmental > Aquatic > Non-marine Saline and Alkaline > Saline | place: Antarctica: Ace Lake... | reverse complement strand
GTCGAAGCTCCGAGGCCATTCTGGGAGCGTTCCACAGCGTTGCCCCTAGCAAGAAGGTAGATACCCACACCCCCGTGATGGCTGCGGCCATCACGGACCAGATAGCGATATGAAAAGGTGTCGACACATTGAAATGGCTTGTCGTGCCCGATGCTCCAAGTCCCGCGATAAGGAATATCTCAACTACCAACAGGATCGCAATCAGGTTTCCCATGAGATGAGCGAGCTTTTTACCCTTATCGACAAAGGAGTAGAGCCACGAAAAAGTTACTGAGTAAAGGGCTCCTGAAATCAGGAATTTCAGCGGCTTTTCCCAGAGCGGTACCCCCAGCAATTCGCGCGGGTCCGCAACATAGAGGACTAAAGCCACCGCGCTACCGGCTAGGCAGGCGAGAGCCATGAGATTCAGGCCACGGTGGCTCAAAGCCTTGCTAGCTGCCTGCCAGTTTCCCAAACCCATAGAAAAAGACTATCCCCGTTCGATAATCCTCATCCACAGAGCCACCACCAAGACTCCCCCCAAAGACAGGGGATGGCAGAGAGCCCACTCGGGCGCGTGTATTGCGTGATTGCTCTTTTTGCGAACGGGCCACGTTGAACGGTAATGAGCGAAATACTCGAGTCGGGGAGGCGACTCGAGGGCAAAAATTCGCCGGGAGGTTGGGGTCGCCTTTAGTCCTGATAGCCTCCTTTTCATGAACAACCTTGAAGAAATGTTAACCACACCGCTGGGGCTGGGAATCATTGGTGCGATAACACTCTGGTCAGCTGTGTGGAAACTCTTTGCGCTCTATCGTGCGGCATCGCGGGGAAACAAAGGCTGGTTTGTGGCACTGTTCTTCCTGAACACCGTGGGAATTTTGGAAATCGTTTACTTATTCGTGATTTCCCCTCGAAAAAAATCGGAAGCCAGCCTTTAGGCCACAGCAACCGCTACTTTCGCTTCTGCCTAGGTTCCGCCAGCCTTGTAGCCCTGGTTCCATCAAGCGTCGCCGAGACGTCTCCAGTCAGTTCAATTCCTCGTCGGCAAAGTAACAGGCGGCGGCGTAAATGTAGCCTCCCAAACCTTTCCGCACTCCTTCATAAGTGTCGCGATACCCGGTGGGGAGGACGTAATTCATCGCAAGGCTCTTGAATGTTTCACGATCGGGGGTCTAAAAGCGAAGACAAAAGTCGTAGTGTGCCCGCACTGCGGCCTGCATTTCTTCGGAGTCGTGGGAGAGCCCCGCGTCCAGTGCTCGAGCCATCACTTCGGTGATCGAGGAGAACTGCTCGGTAAACGAGGCCGTTTCTTCCGCAGTATGGCTGGTGTTGTGGTAGCTACCAGCGATGAAGTTGAACTGGTCCATCCCAGAAATCTAGCAAGAGTGGGCCCTCGCTAGTGTGATGTCATGAATCTTGAACAGATTGCCTGGTCACAGGGCGCCTGGACACATCCGCCGGTCTCGTCCCAAGAAAACGAGGGCGGAATTGTTATTGAGGCCCACCAGCAGAGCGATGCCTGGCGAGAAACTGCCTACGGGTTCACTCATGACAGCGAGCACGCGTTGCTGGCCGATTTAGCGACCGAGGAAGCGATGGAAGTCACCTTTGAGGGTTCGTTCAACGCTCAGTTTGACCAAGCGGGGCTTTTCGTGCGGATTGATCAGAAGACGTGGATAAAGGCAGGGGTCGAAAGCGTGGATGGCCTCCTGCAGTTAGGCGCGGTGGTGACCCACGGTTTTTCGGATTGGTCGGTGGCGCCAATTGCGGAGTGGGCGGGGCAACCGATCACTATTCGAGCCAGTCGAAGTGGCAATGCCATGACGATCCGGGCTCGGGTTAATGATGAACCGTGGCGACTTGTTCGGCTCTGCTACTGGCCAGAGGGCGTGGCCAGTAAAGCAGGGCCATTTGTCGCAGCTCCCACACGAGCTGGCCTGAGGGTGACGTTCACATCGTGGTCCAGGGGCCCCATCGACACAAGCCTCCACGATTGATTTCCGGAAATCCTCCTCTAGGGCGAACAATGAAAAAACTTGCACGAATAACTGCACTCGCTGGTGTCGCGCTTATCGTTTTGGGAAGCGGGCTCTTCGCCTTTTATGTCTTTGCTGGACAATCCCTGACTCCGGAGGGGTTTCTGGTGGAAGAGTTCGCCGCCGGTGCCCTTGGCGTTTTGGCACTCCTGTTAGGACTTGTGGCGATCGGGGTCGCTGGCATTATGGCTTTGGTGGCGCGGAGAAAGCATTAGCCCCCTCCCCACTGGGCGATGAGGACCACTGCTAACCCGAGGAACACCACACCCGATCCGAGCTCCATTCCAATGGTCACGGCAGGCACTGCAAAAACCTTCTTCATGGCATCGGCGGCGTAAACCAGGGGAACCAGCCAGATGATCGTTACCGCGAGAAACACCGCGGCGAGAACCGCCAGCTGGACAGCGGTATTGCTGGCAGACCCCAGGAATTGGGGAAAAAAAGCCAGGTAAAAAATCAAGACCTTGGGATTCGTGGCGTTAGTGACGAATGCGGCCCTAAGGGGCCTTTTCCTCTTTCCAGCGAGAGGGGCCAGGTCGAGAGCCGCCTCCAACCGGGGGGTTCTGATGAGGGACACACCCTGGATCAAGCTGACGACCCCGAGGATCAGCAAGACACCAGCCCCTAACAGCGTGAGTGCCAACAATCCCCAGGGGAGGGAAGCCAGGAGCACTCCGACTCCAGAAATCAGCAGTGCTGAGACGAGGATGAGCCCCAACAGGATTCCCACCAACGCTTGGAAACCATCGGTTCGGCCGCCCTTGATGGCGTAGCGAAGGAGCAAAAGGGTGTCCGCTCCGGGGGAAAGAATAATGACGAGCGACGCCGCGATAAAGGCGGGCAACATTCCCAGGTCTATCAGCGCAGGCTCTTCATAGCGAAGCCATCTTATGGCCTCGAGCGCACCTTTTTGCTCTGCTTCGTAGCGGGTTTTGCGGAAGAAAAAGAGCGCAGTTTGTCTACTACGATGACGGAGTGTCCCGCAAAGCCTTAGGCCTCTTCCTCATCGTCGGTGTGATTTGGGGAACACCGTATTTCTTTATCGAAATCGCGCTTGAGCACTTCGACACGACCAGTTTAGTTTTTGTGCGAGTGTTCCTCGGAGCTCTCATTTTGATGCCTATTGTGATTTCCCGGGGGATGATCAAAGCCACCCTCAAAGCCTGGCCTGCCGTGGTGGCGTTCGCTAGTTTTGAGATGGTTGGCCCATGGTTTTTGATTCCTGAGGCCCAGAAAGACATCTCTTCCTCTCTCGCAAGCCTCTTGATTACTACCGTTCCTTTTATCGCTGCTTTCGCGGTGGGTTTGTTGGGGGATCGCTCAGCCTGGCACCCTCTGACCGTGTTGGGCCTGCTGATTGGCCTCGCAGGTGTAATTTCCCTTGTCGGGATCGACGCCTTTTCAGGGGTGACTCCGTTGGCGCCAATTTTCATGATGTTGGCCGCGGCCGTGGGTTACGCGGTCGCCCCCATCATTGCCAACAGAATGCCCCACGAAGTACCAACCTTGGGGGTCATCGCCGTTTCGCTCACCATTGTGAGCGCCGTGTATGCGCCTTTCGCTGCCTTCTCTCTCCCTCGCGACATCAGCGAGGGACCGCCTTGGCAAGCCTGGGCAGCGTTGGTCGTGCTCGGTGCAATCTGCTCGGCTTTGGCGTTCGTCATTTTCTTTGCGCTGATTCGAGAAATCGGACCCGCACGAGCTAGCCTCATCACCTATGTCAACCTCGCCGTTGCGGCTGTTTTGGGCGTTGTTTTTCTTGCCGAACCCATCACCACCGGAATCCTGGTGGGATTCCCCCTCGTGGTGCTGGGGAGTTACCTGGCGAGTAGGCAACGGCAGGCCATTCGCCGCAAAGGCAAGCGAATCCCGATGGGCGACGAAATCCCCGAAACTCTCTAGAGTTCGGCTCTGTGGCGCTCCGTAATGGTGGCGTAGAGACCAATAATGACCAGCACAATTAACACCAGTGCTGGTGAAAAATCGCTGACGATCCAGGAAAGGGTGAGGGGTTCGATTTCCCAGCCGGCGTAGTCGAAGTTGTAGTCGCGCAACTTCTCGAACGCGCCGGTGCCAAAAACAAAGGCCATGACCGAAACCACTCCTCCAAAGACGATAGATAAGACGAAGTTCAGGCTCCATGCCCCGCTCGCCCACGCGGTTCGGGGTTTCGGAGCGGGGGGCTCCTCGGACTTTGCTCGTCGGGCAAAACGGGTTCCCAGGATGATTCCCGAAGCGATCAACACCTGGATAAGGACCCACACCCAGGCCTCCAAAGATGTCCCGGTCACGTCATAGACAACGAGGCCAAAAATAATGGCGATCGCCGCGGCCAAAATCGGGAGCGCGTAACCCCACCCCAGAGATTTTTGGCGCGAAGTGGCCTTCTGCCTATCAGTTTCTGACGACTCTGGCGAGGAGGGCCGAAAAACAAACGAGAACAACAAAAGGACAACGACAAGCGCAGTGGCGAGCACTATGGGCAAGTAGACGCCGAGAATTCTTTCACCAAGGGATTCCGCGCTTCTGCCTCCGAATGCTTCCAAGAAGTTCACTATCGCGAAGATTGCTCCCCCAGCAAGGGCGATGATGACAGACAAGTTCCCCAATCGAAATGCAGCGAGGGCTAGAGGGTTATGGGTGTCGCCTCCAGCCCGCTCCCTGCTGGAAAGCCGAAGACCGAGAAACGCACCGTAGGCGAAGAGTGCGATGCCTATAAGAGCAAGGTAGGTCGCGGGGCGGACAGAGGGACCATCGCTGATGAAGTTGCCCGCCGCGTCATATTCAGGCTGAATAAACAAGTTTGACCAGGAGGCAAACATAAACAGGACCCACGAGAAGCCGAGGCCAAGCAACGGTGACAAAATCGCGCGCTGTGATACACCCATGGCGTCAGTCTAGGAGCTTGGCGGGTAGCCCAGACGAAGCGAGAGCGTGTGTGCAGATTCAGCAACAAGGGTCCCGAGAGCTTGGTTTCCGTCACGGATTCTGTTTATTCTGGCACCCACGGACACCGCCCCTGCCACGAGTCCAGAACCATTCCTGATCACAGCAGCAGCGTCGACAATGTTTTCTGTCAGATCACCAGCAGAAATCGCATATCCCTGTTTTTGCACTTGTCGAACGACCCTTTGGAGCTTCACCAGTGTGTTGATGGAATTAGGCCGGCGCCGAATGCGACCGAGCTCGCGAGTCTTAGCCGGTGAGTCGGTGGTGGGCCGAGGAGCTGAGGCCCTTAACTCGCCGTGCTCCGCCCACCAAGCAGCCAGTTCATCGGGTGTGAAGGTGGCAAGGATGGCACGGCCAGAAGCGGTCTTGAGGGCGGGAAGCGAGACTCCATCAAAGCTGTCGTCTCGCTCGGGATGCTGAGCGAGTTCCGTGTGGACGGTCATGATTTCCCCGCCACGGAGAACGGTGAGATGAGATGATTCTTCGGCTTGTGCCATGAGCTCGAGCAGTGCGGGCCGCGCCAGTATGGCCAAGTGGGCCTCTTGGGTTCGCATGGCGAGCGCATAAAGGTAATGGCCTAGACGATATCTTTTCGTAGCTCGGTCACGGTTAATCAGCCCGGTGGCCGCGAGAGTGTGACAGACCCGAGAGATTTGGCCTTTATCTCTCTGGAGCGAGGCAGATATTTCCTGAACGCCTAAGCCACCGAGCGCCCACGACGAATCGGTCCCCAGCAGCTCAAGAACTTCGAGGTCTCTGGTCAGTCCTGAGGTGTGAAATCCCATCACCCCAGGCTAGCAGCAGTTGTTATATGGACAACCGAGTTAGCCATACCTTGCAGGCTTCCCTACGCTCGAATTATCGAAACTAGATGGAGGAATACCGAACTAATGAAAAAATCGATAAAGAACATTGTCGCGCTTACGGGCGCGACCGCACTTCTGGCCCTCGCCGGTTGTGCAACAGACGCAGAAGAAACTGCCACTGACGTCGCTTCGACTGACGAAGCCACCTCAATTCTTGCGCAGTTTGATCTGTCAGGGATTGATCTTGCCGTGGGGTCTAAAGACTTCGATGAGCAACTGATTCTCGGCGAAATGATGGTTCTGGCTTTTGAAGAAGCTGGCGCCACCGTTGACAACAAAGTCAATTTGGGTGGAACGAGCATCGCTCGCGCGGGACTCGAGTCCGGCGAGATCGATATTTACATGGAATACAACGGCACCGGATGGACTGTTCACCTCGGTCAGGAGCAGCCCAGCTTCGACCCTGAGGTACTGACCTCCGGAGTCCGCGAGATGGACTTGGAGAAGAACGGCATTGTGTGGCTTTCACGCTCGCCCTTCAACAACACCTACGGTTTCACCTCCTCACCTGAGCTCACCGAAGCAAATGGTGGCGCATTCAGCCTGCAGACCATGATGGAGTACGTCCGAGATAACCCAGACGCCACCGTGTGTATGGAATCTGAATTCCCCTCTCGCCCCGACGGTCTGATCCTGACCGAAACCGCAACCGGCATCACGTTGCCCGTTGACCAGCAGCTCATCCTGGACACGGGAATCATTTACACCGAGACCGCAGCGAATAACTGCGACTTCGGCGAGGTGTTCACCACGGATGGCCGTATTCCTGCCCTCAACCTGACATTGGTTGAAGATCCAGGCGTAAACATCCTTTACAACGTCTCGGGAACCATTCGCGAGGACAAGTACAACGAGGCACCAGAAGCCTTCGATGGGATCATCGAAGCCATTCTTGCCCCGCTGGACGAAATTCGTATGGCTGGCTTGAACGCGTTAGTTTCTGCTGAAGGGCAGGATCCCGCGGTTGTTGCCAAGGAATACCTCGTTGAGGAAGGCCTTATTTCCGGCTAGTTCGATAGTGAATGCTGGGGGCCTTCGGGCCTCCAGCATTTGCGCACCGGAGTGGTGAACCTATGGATTTTCTCGATACTTGGTGGGCATTTGCGTCCACCCGCTGGGACCAAGTTCAAATCGGCCTCATTGAGCACACCGTATATGTAGTGGGGGTGCTGAGCGTCGCGAGCGTCTTCGCCATCGTTCTCGGCGTTGCCACAAGGCGCAGCCCACTGGCTCGAGAACTCTCTCTGGCAATTTCCTCAGTCTTTTTGACGATCCCCTCGCTTGCCCTGTTCACAATTTTTATTCCCCTGGTGGGATTGGGTTTTGCTCCCTCCTTCCTTGCTTTGTTTTTGTATTCGCTGCTTCCCATTCTGCGCAACACCATCACCGGTCTCGATGGCATCGATTTCAGTGTCCTTGAAGCCGCAAAGGGAATGGGCTTGACTCCCACACAGGTTTTGTTGCGGGTGCAACTGCCCCTGGCGTGGCCCGTCATTATCGCGGGAATTCGAGTATCAGCGATGCTGGTGGTGGGAGTTGCCTCCATTGCCACTCTGGTCGCTGGTGGCGGTCTCGGGGACTTCATCAAGAGCGGTCTGGCCCGGCTTCCCCTGCCCAATTCTTTTGAATCGATCTGGACGGGAACCCTTCTTTGTCTTCTCCTCGCGCTGGTGATTGATATTGCTTTGCAATTGCTCAGACGCGCAACTATCTCGAAAGGTATCCGATGAGCGAGCCCCTGATTCGGTTAGAAAACGTTTCTAAGTCCTATCCCGGAACCAATGCCCCCGCTGTGGGGAACCTGACCATGGATGTCTACGAGGGTGAAGTGCTCGTTCTGGTGGGCCCCTCGGGCTGCGGGAAAAGCACGACTCTTCGTCTGATCAACCGACTCATCGAGCCTACGGGCGGAAAAATTTACCTCAAAGGTGAAGATGTCACCGATATTGACTCCAGCGTCCTCCGGCGAAAAATTGGATACGTCATTCAGCAGGTGGGTCTTTTCCCCCACCGCACAATTGCCGAAAATATTGCAACTGTGCCCAAACTCTTGGGTTGGGACAAAGTAAAGACCTCGGCCCGCGTGGATGAAATGCTCGAGCTTGTCTCCATGGATCCAGCAATTTATCGTGACCGGTATCCCAAAGAACTCTCTGGTGGCCAGGCTCAGCGGGTGGGAGTTGCCAGAGCGTTGGCGGCTGATCCCGATGTGTTGTTAATGGATGAGCCCTTTGGGGCTATTGACCCCATTACTAGGGATCGCCTCCAGAACGAGTTTTTGCGGTTACAGCAGGACTTGAAAAAGACGATTGTCTTTGTCACTCACGATATTGACGAAGCTATCAAGATGGGGAACCGAATCGCCATCCTTCGGGAAGGTTCAGAAATCGCCCAAATTGATACACCGGAGGTTATCTTGTCCGATCCTGCGGATGAGTTCGTAGAGAACTTCTTGGGATCGGGGGCAATTTTGAAGGGTCTCACCCTGAAGAAGGTCCGCGATATTGAGCTTCACGATATTCCCGCTCTCGAAATGCCCGTGATGCGCGACGAAGCACTCAGGCTCTTAGAAAGCTCGCCCGAAAAAACTGCGGTGTTGCTGGACAAAGACCACAAGCCGCTTCGCTGGATCAGCGAAGCGTCGCTGAATCGCACCACTCAGCCCATTGAGAAGAGCGGTAAGCCCATCACTATCGATCTTCAGCCCGAAGACACCTTGCAGGATGCGCTCGGCGTCATGCTGCAGTCTTCTGTGGGGATGGCGGTGGTCGTTGACCGTGGCGGTCGATACCTGGGGTGTTGCAGTATTGAAAGCCTTGCTTCGCTCATCATCAGTGACTCGGGTGGCCAGGCCCGCTGATGAGCACTACTTTTGCGTCAAACACAACGAAGAGCCCCCTTGCGGAGCGGCTCGACATCATTGTGACGCCTATTTTTGCCGGATTACTGGCGGTTATCGGTATTGCCGTCTGGCTGTATTCCGATATTGATCCGACAACTGCTGCAATCCTCGCTCCCGAAAAACTGCAGAGACAGCTGGTTCAAACCATCATTTTGGGTTTTGCGTCCTCTGCCCTGGTGATTGTGGTTGCGATTCCGATAGGCATTGCGGTCACCAGGCGTGGGTTGCCCCGTCTCAAGAATTTTCTGGTCGATACCCTTGGCCTTGCTCAGGCGTTGCCTGCATACGGTTTGATTGTGATCTTCTTCTCCTTTATGGGCGCCGGTATCAACACGGTGATTCTTGCACTGGCAACCTTTTCTTTACTGCCCGTGCTCCGCAACACGATTGTGGGGTTGGAGCAGGTGGATCAGGCCGTCATTGAGGCGGGACGAGGCATGGGCTACACCAAGCGTCAGGTTTTGTGGGAAATCGAACTCCCGCTTGCAGTCCCGGTCATCATCGCGGGAATTCGCACGGCCATTGTCATCAACATAGGTATGGCCGCGTTAGCTTTTCTTGTCGGTGGAGGCGGGCTGGGAGAGACCATTAACTCAGGCCTTAAGCTCGACCGAAGCCCAGCAATTCTCATTGGTGCCGTGATGGTGGCAATTCTTGCCCTGGTATTTGACTTCCTGAGCGCTCTCGCGCAGCGCTACCTCAAACCCAAAGGGATGTAGAACTTAGGCTTCTTCTTCGACCCAAAGGTCGTCATCCGCGCGCAGTGTTTGCCAGGCGGCGTATCCAATGACTGCCACGGCAATGGTTCCAATGGCCATAAGAACAAAAACGAAGGGGTTGCTGGATTTTTTCACGGGTGCCTTTGCTACCTGTGACCAAGGAAGCTTGGCCAATGTGGGCTGAATAGAGTCACGATAGGTGTCATAGGCCCGGGGAAGCACTTCTTTCCGCGCGAGATCGGCCCCGCTGTTCGAGGCCTGGCGAGCGACTTTCCTAGCATGGGAGAGTACGTCACGTTGTTCCTCCCACAGGTCCTGCGCTTCACGGGCAAGACGGGCGAGTTCTTTGCGAGTTGAGCGGTCAAGTTCCACGGTGTCCTCCTTTGACAATGCCTATTCTCCCAGAAGTACCGAAGAAATTCCTGGGCTTTGTCTGACTGGGCTCACCACAGGGGTGTCCCCTGGCAGAATAGAGACATGACTCTACATACTCACACAGCCACCTTGCACACGAACCACGGGGATATCGTCGTTGGCCTTTACGGCAACCACGCGCCTAAAACTGTCGACAACTTTGTCGGCCTCGCCACGGGCGAGCGCGAGTGGGTAAACCCCACCACCGGCGCTGCCGGGGAAGGCGCGCTGTATAGCGACGTGATTTTCCACCGCATCATCCCTGGCTTCATGATTCAGGGCGGCGACCCCACGGGAACTGGCATGGGTGGACCTGGATATCAATTCAACGACGAGATTCACCCCGAACTCGACTTCACTAAGCCGTTCGTTTTGGCGATGGCAAACGCGGGTACGCGCGGCGGCCAAGGCACCAACGGCAGCCAGTTTTTCATTACGACGGGCGCCACCACCTGGCTTCAGGGCGCTCACACAATCTTCGGTGTCGTGTTAGACGAAGCCTCGGAGGCTATCGTTCGGGCACTCGATGCTGTTCCCACGGATGGTTCTGATAAGCCACATGATGATGTTGTGTTGAAAAGCGTGAGCGTTACTCCCACCCTGTGAGTTCCTCGGTCAGCAACGACGCATGTTATCGGCATCCCTCCCGGGAGAGCTATGTGCTGTGTCAACGCTGCGGGAACACAATTTGTGGTGAATGCCAGACTCCCGCAGCAGTCGGGAGTCATTGTCCCGACTGCGCGGGAGCAGCAGAAACCAGGCCAGCGATGCTGACGAGAAAACGGGGCGCCGATAGCCGGCCACTGGCGACCTATAGCCTGCTGGGAATTATCGGTGTCGTTTTTGCGGCGCAGTGGCTCAGCGGTGGCGTGCTGACGGAGCGGTTGTTGTATTGGCCACCGCTGACGGTCATCGAACCGTGGCGGATGCTGACAACAGTGTTCGTCCATTCGACGTCATCACTCTTTCACATCCTTTTTAATGGTTTTTCGCTCTATGTTCTGGGAACTCTGGTGGAACGTCTTATCGGCCACGGTCGATTTGTGGCGCTGTTTCTTCTCGCGGGGTTTGGCGGTTCGGTTGCGGTGCTCTGGCTGGCACCCTCGGTTGCCGTGGTCGGTGCCTCCGGAGCAATCTTTGGCTTGTTTGGTGCGCTGTTTGTGATTCAACGATCGTTTGGGGGTGCCAACGTTCAGCTCTTGATCGTGTTGGCGCTCAATCTGGTGATGGGTTTCGTCGTGCCAGGGATATCCTGGCAGGCCCACATTGGCGGGCTAGTCGTCGGGGCGCTAGTGGCGTGGATTATGGTGGCGACGCGTACATTCCAACAGAAGGCCGCCCAGATAGGGCTTCTCAGCGCTGTAGGGGTCGTATTGGTGGCCGCATCGGCGCTGCGATTATTCGTCTAGCTTCGGTTATCCACAGGTTTTCCCCATTGGGGAAAATTACAGCCGTGCAACCACGAGGGTGCGATTATTTCCACCGCGTTGTCATCAAGAACCCGACAAACATGATGCTGAAACCGACCGTGATGTTCCAGGCGCCAATTGCCGCGATCGGCAACTGGGTGCTGGAAATGTAATACGTCAAAATCCAGGCAAGCCCAAAAAGCATGAGACCAAACATCACCGGTTTGAACCAGGCGGGGTTGTCGTCACCTTGCGGGAGGGAGCTTGTCGTGGATGCAGGGTCTCTGGGTGTTTTCGCCATGTTCCACAGTCTAACCTGCGCCCTGGCTGGGACCCCTTCGGGGGCTCAGGGGCTGATTGCTAAGCTGTGAGCTTCCAGTTCACCCGGGGGATGGCAGGCGTATGACACACATTTTGGTTGTTGATAATTACGACAGCTTTGTCTACACCCTGAACGGGTATCTTCATCAGCTGGGAGCCACCACCGAGGTGATCAGGAATGACGACGTGACTCTGGAGGACATTCCAGAACTGGTGTCCCGCTATGACGGCATCTTGGTCTCACCAGGACCTGGCACACCCGAAGCTGCGGGGATTTCTATCCCCATCGTCCGGGAGGCCATCACCCAGAGCATTCCGCTACTCGGCGTGTGTTTGGGACACCAAGCCATTGCGGAAGCACTCGGAGCTACGGTGGCGCATGCGGAGGAGCTCATGCACGGGAAAGCTTCGCGGGTGCATCATGATGGGAGCACCTTGTTTGAAGGTGTTCCCGCGGAATTTCACGCTACGCGGTATCACAGCCTTGCTGTCGTTGACGGTACGGTGCCGGATGATTTAGTGGTCACTGCTCGCACCACCGGCGGGGTGATTATGGGGCTTAACCACCGGATGGCCCCGGTTTATGGGGTTCAATTTCATCCCGAATCCGTTCTCACCGAAGGCGGATACACCATGATCGCCAACTGGCTTGAGGTCACCGGGCTCACGGGAGCAGCCGAGGCAGCCAAGGGGCTAAGTCCCCGCGTGGCGGGGGTTTAACCCACGGGAGCTGGTTCTTCGTTTTGCACCAGGCCGCAGTAGACCAACGTGATTTCCGAGCGCTGCGGGTGGTCGCCAGGTGCTAGTGATTGTTCTTTCACGGTCTGCCCGAAACAGTCTGTCGCCAGTTCCAATTTGACCGACAGTTGCATGGAGGGACCCGTCAAGAAAGGGTTGGCTTCGCCAACAGTGAGGCCCACGACGTTGGGAATCAAAACCAAACCGTTCGAAACGGTGAGAGTGACGGTGTCGCCGGGGCGAAGGTCAGTGTCTGGCTCGGGGGTTGATGCCATCACGATGCCCTCTTCGAGGCTCGGTGAATAGGTTTCCACCACCTGGTCCACCACAAGACCGAGCTCTTCGAGTGTGGTGCGTGCTTCGGCAATATCGATGTTGCGAATATCGGGCATATCAAAGGTCGACAGTCCACTGGAGACTACAATTCGTACCGGTTCGCCCCGTGCGGTGCGGATCCCGCCGCTTGGTACCGTGCGAATCACGGTTCCCTCCGGAACGGTGTTGCTGGCTTCATACTCCACGAGTGGGTTGAGCTCCAGAGAAGTAATGGTGGCGGTCGCTACAGCTTCCGTCTGGCTGGTGAGGTCAGGGACCTGTGGGGCGGCAGTTGCGGCGGTGGTCGCTGGGTTGAGTGTGAAAACCCACAACACGATTCCAACCACCAGTAAAACGGCGAGTCCACTAAAGAGGGTTACGGCCAACGTGGGGATGGACTGGGATTTGATGCCCCGGGTTTCAAAAATCTCAAACCCTTCTACAGGGTTTCGGTGAGCTGCCTCAACATTGGCGACCGGGACACTGCCGGTGAAAGCAGGGGCAACTCTGGCGTGCTCACGGGTGGTGGGGAGTTTTAGCTCCCGACCTTGGGAGATATCCTCGAGGGCTGCCCTAAACGATTGAGCGGTGGGGAATCTCTCTGCAAGGTCTTTACGCATGGCGGTTTCTACCACCCGAGCGACATCTTCCGAAACCGCAGGGTTGACGTCCCTTAAGGGTTTCAGATCAGCGCTGATGTGTTTATACGCGACAGCCACGGGGGAGTCGGCGCTGAAGGGTGGGGCGCCCGCGAGAAGTTCATACATCACCACCCCTAGGGAATAGAGGTCCGTTCGAGTGTCAGGTTCGTCGCCGCGGGCCTGTTCGGGGGAAATGTAGAGAGCGGTACCCAGGATTGATGTGGTCTGTTCGAGGTTTGCGGTTGAATCTGTGACAGCCCTAGCGATACCGAAGTCCATCACTTTGACATTGCCATCCTGAGTGACCATGACGTTGGCGGGCTTGATGTCTCGGTGGACAATGCCCGCACGGTGGGAAACTTCGAGCGCTGTCAGAACACCGTCTGCCACTTTCAGGACATGGCGCTCTTCCAGCTTCCCCTGCTGCATCAGCTCACTCAGCAAATGCCCTTCAACATGTTCCATAACAATGTAGGGGGTGGTGCTTCCGGCGGGGGCTGAGTCTTGGGGCCCATTAATCTCATCACCAGCGTCAAAGACTCGAACAATCGAGGGGTGAGACATTTTTGATGCTGCGAGAGCTTCCAGGCGAAAACGATTACGAAAGGTGGGGTCTGATGCGAGTGTCGACTTCAGTACTTTGATGGCAACCTGGCGGCCAAGCCTTGCGTCAACGCCCAGGTAAACATCGGCCATTCCGCCGCGCCCAATGAGCTCGCGAACCTCATACCGCCCGCCCAGAAGGCGAGAGGTCCAGGGACCAGGAGCGGGTTGAGTCACAGAAATCCTTTGGTGGTTCGGGGGAAAGACACTCTCGTTATTCTACGGGTGGGTCTGGCTCGGCCTGAGGTGTGGTGATAGTAATCACGGTGTCATTGGCTAATGGGGACGAAAGGTCGCCACATTTGACCAGATAGCTCGCGCTCAGGGTTTCCCCTTCACCAAGTTGCACGTTGATGGCAGTCTGCTCGGGCTCCAGAACGGTAGCGCCATCGCCATCAAGAATCTCACCGCCCACAATTTGGAGGGTGTAACTGGCTAACGGGAATCCTGAAGGGCATTGTGCATATCCCGGCCATTCCAGGAGGACCTCGTCGCCGGGAGCATACGGGCCAGATGCGGGAATGACCGTGATGGCCCGGGGTTTCGGTGGTTGTGGAATTTCGGCATAAAAATACACGGCGATGAGCGTGTCCTGGGCCACAACACCTTGAGGATTAACACGGTAGGCGGTTCCGACCCGGTCCTGGGCGGGCGCAATATTTCCGGTAATCGCGTCAAGCCGTAAACCTTTACCGCGCAGCACCTCTTCGACCTGCGTGGTTGTTTTCCCCACTATTTCCGCTTCGGCTATGTCGACCGTGACTACCTCAACCGGGGTTTCGACCGGAGTTTCGGGTAGCACGGGTGTGTCAATCGACGGGGGAACCTCCTCGGTAACGAGAGGAATGAGGGGGTCCTCGGGCACATCATTCGGGGAGGGTTGCAAAAGTACGGTCAAGGAGGTGGCGATCAGGGCAACGGCGACTGCGGCTCCGACACCGCCAAAAATCCAGAAGTTTTTGCCCATCTTTTTGGGCGAATCGCGGAGACCCCGCACGCGAACAGCCCCCGAGGATTCTTTCTTCTTATCCCCCTCCTCCCCGGAGGGCAGGGGCTCGGGAATGAGGGCAAGTCCCGCTTCGATGTCACCTCGTGCGAGGGCTGATGCCGAGAGCGAGAGTGCTTGTGCGGAGGCGGGCCGACCTTCAGGTTTCTTGGCCATGCATGACATGACAAGTTTTCTCACCTCTTCAGGGATCGAGGAGGGCAACGCTGGTGGCGCTTCTTTAATCTGCGCCATGGCAATGGCAACTTGCGATTCTCCGCGGAAAGGCCTCTTCCCAGCGAGCGCTTCGTAGGCAACGATGCCCAAGGAATAAACGTCGGTGAGGGGTGAGGCGGGTTTCCCGCCCGCTTGTTCCGGGGCGAGGTATTGAACGGTTCCCATCACCTGCCCGGTGGCAGTGAGAGGAACCTGGTCTGCGAGCCTGGCGATACCAAAGTCGGTGATTTTGACGGTGCCATCCGGGGTAATCAGGAGGTTGCCCGGCTTAATGTCTCGGTGGACTAGGCCGGCTTGATGGGCGGCATGCAATGCTGCTGCCGTTTGGGAGACATAGTTGAGGACTTTTGTCGCCGGCAGAATTTTTTCCCGTTCCAAGACGCTGCTGAGGGCTTCGCCGGGGACAAGCTCCATCACCAAATAGGCGCTGCCATCTTCTTCGCCGTAATCGAAAACATTGGCGATTCCTTCATGGTTAACCAGTGCCGCATGCCGCGCTTCTGCCCGGAAACGCTCGCGGAACCCCGGGTCCCCCATGTACTCCTCTTTGAGGATTTTGATGGCGACGGTGCGGCCGATAACGGCGTCGTTTGCTTTCCAGACCTCGCCCATGCCACCGATGGCAATGCGAGAAACAAGTTCATATCGGGATCCGAAGACTTGGCCCGTTGTGGGTCTCATGGCTTAATCACCCCCGCAAAAATTGTATTCGCGATAGGTCCTGCGATGGCGTTACCCGTTCCCTCGGAGCGGTCCCCTTCCACAGCAATCGCAAGGGCAATCTGAGGGTTATCCGCGGGGGCAAAACCGCTGAACCAAAAGGTACGACCGTTTCCGATTCCGGTTTCTGCTGTTCCCGTTTTGCCGGCAACGTCGATTCCGGCAATGCCGGCGTTACCGGCGACACCGCGTTGGACATTGCCCACCATCATTCGCGTCAGTTCGGACGCAGTATTTTGGCTTAGCGGTCGGGAATAAATTTGGGGTTCAAACTTGTCGACAACTCTAAGATCCGGGGCAATCACCTGGTCGACAAGGTTCGGCGTCATCAGGGTCCCCCCGTTGGCGATAGCCCCACTAATCATGGCAATTTCTAGCGGCGTAGCCCGAACATCGAACTGACCGAAAGAACTCAACATGAGTTGGGCCTCATCTAACCCGCGGGGGAAAACGCTGGGGGTGACGCGGAGTGGGATTTCCAATGTTGCGCCAAATCCGAAACTATCCGCCATCGACCCAATTGCCGCTTCACCCAGCTCGACACCGAGTTCTGCGAAAGGAATGTTGCAGCTCAGGCGGAACGCATCCTCCAGGGTGACGGTTTCTTCCCCACCACACAGGCGACCGCCGGAGTTCTTGATGACGCTGGTACTGAGGGGGAGTGCCAACTCGCTGGGGTTGGGGAACTCGCTGTCGGCCGTGTATGTGCCGGACTCGAGCGCTGCCGCCATCAACACCGTTTTGAAGACGCTGCCAGGGAAATAGAGGTCGCCGGCGATAGCCCGGTTCGCGAGGGGGTTATCGGGGTCATCAGAAAGCTCTAGGTACGCCTCCAGCACGGAGGATGACGAATGGGCGGCCAGCCTGTTTGGGTCATACGAGGGCTTTGACACCATGGCCAAGATTCGGCCAGTGGCGGGTTCCAACACCACTACCGAACCCTGATGAGTGCCAAGGGCATCCCAGGCGAGTTGCTGGATTTCGGGGTCGATGCTCAACATGATGCTGGCGCCCTGGGGTGTTGTGCCGGTGACGAGTGCTCGCAACTGTTCCACCAGTTGTGAGTCAGCACGCCCGGTCAGCAGAGGATTCATCGCACTTTCGATACCCGCGTTTCCCTGGGTGAGGGTGTAATACCCGACGACCGGCGCATACAGGTCGCCGTAAGGGTAGGTGCGCAAAAACTTGAACTGGTTATCCACCGGTATTGATTCAGCAACCGCGATGCCACCGGCTAATATTTGACCGCGTTCGGCAGAGAAGCTTTCATAAAGTTTGCGCACGTTGCGATCATCATCAGCGATGTCCTCTGAGGCGAGCACTTGGGCGTAGCTACTGGAAGCAAACAGTAGGGCAAACATCACGGCGATAGCGATGCCCACTTTTCTAAGTGGAACAATCATGCACTCACCCCCGCATCGTGCCGCACAGAAGCCCGAGC
>Ga0222655_1000463_pt1 | contig 17739 bp, 21 predicted proteins | sample AntAcemetagen423_FD_179857 | JGI IMG/M metagenome (GOLD analysis project Ga0222655, IMG submission 179857) | Saline water microbial communities from Ace Lake, Antarctica - #423 | ecosystem: Environmental > Aquatic > Non-marine Saline and Alkaline > Saline | place: Antarctica: Ace Lake... | reverse complement strand
CGGAAGACGATAGAAACCCGGCGCTTGCAATACCGCAAATACGCCGCTTAATATCTTAAACCAGATGAGCCAGATCCTCCTTTAAATCAGGCCGCTGATTGTCCCAATTTATATGACGACGGACAGTGACTTTGGATGGACCAATAATTAGTGCATTTAACAGCTGGCTGGCATCTACGCCGGAAACCGAAGATTGGGAGCATGGGGACGTGTCAGTCGATGGTTATCGCGCAGCATTTGAATTCTTTGAGGAAGAGCCAGAAATTTCGGATACTCTTGGAATTGAAATTATTGAAGGGCGCCGCCCCGGAGATAACACGCAAGTAGCTGAACTTGGTATTTCCACTGATGAAGTGAATAAACGAGCCCAGGAAGCAGGCCTCGACATCGTATTCAAAGATATTTCCTAGTTAGTAAGCGATTTAAGGCACCGTTAGACCAAATCGTTTTGATGTGCGAAGGGGTAATCCGTTTCAATCATCCGCTTGTAGTTAGCGATGACGAGGCAATGCCAACTTGCTGTTAAAGCTACCTTGTGCCTCCGCCACTCGGCTAGTGGAATAAAACTCTAAGCCAGCTCTTGCAGCGATGAGCACTCACGCCCTTTGCACTCGCAACCCAGAACAGTAAGCGACTCAGTGTAAATCTCCAATTTTGCACTGAATTACGTTCGCACTGAACACATACTGAACGGCACTATGGGGCGGGCGCGTTCGGGCTCAATAAGTTTCAAATATCGAAAACCAGCAGCGGCGCGTTTTGTTGTCGCGTGTTGACCTGCCCCCACTGACTGGTCCTTTATAAATGCTAGTGCATCATTCTTTTGACCTCCATAGGGATGATGCTTTCCGGTGCTGGTGGCCTGTATCCGAGGGCTGGGTGTGGGCGCTTCGTGTTGTAGTGCCGTCGCCACTGCTCAATGACGATCCGGGCTTCTTTCAGGCTATAGAAGATCTCTCCGTTCAGGAGTTCATCACGGAACCGGGCATTGAAGCTCTCGCAATATCCGTTCTCCCATGGTGACCCCGGTTCGATGTAGGCAGTTTGGGCACCGACAGCTTTGATCCATTGCCTGACAGCATCCGCGATGAACTCCGGTCCGTTATCCGATCGGATGTAGGCCGGAACACCCCGGATGATGAACAGGTCGGTCAGGGCATCAATCACATCCGTCGAGTTGAGCTTTCGCAACAAGCTGAGTGGCGTCCTCCTTGGGGCACGAAATGAAACATTCATGATGCAACCGGAATTTGCGATCGCGATGGGGGCAAGCCTCATAGCCGCATCAGTAACGACAGCGGGTATTCTGGTCGTGCGACGCCATGCTGAGTGGGGTCGCAGAAACACGACTTATTTTGCGTGTTTTGCTGCCGGTGTCCTGATCTCAGTGCCTTTCCTGCATATTATTTCGACTGCGTTGAAAATGAACATCAACGCGCCTGTCTGGCTGCTTGCTGGATATCTGAGTATGTACTTTCTCAATCGATTTATTACGACCTATGTCTGCGACAAACCGGGAGTGGGTGACTATGTGATTGGGCTGGTACCGATGTTGGGTATCGGCTTCCACTCCTTCATAGACGGCATTGTCTATCATAGACGGCATTGTCTATTCCTTGGCATCTTCGCGCGCACCATGGCGCAATTCGCGCTGCTGATCATGCTGACCATCAGTCCAATGCAGATGCTCTCGGGCGGGAATTCACCCATCGAGAACCAACCCGACTGGATCCAGGTGGTTACCTGGTTTCTGCCTTCGCGGTATTTTATGAGTTTTTCGCAGGCGGTTATCTATCGCGGTGCAGGGCTTGATACCGTCTGGCCGGACTTCCTCGCCACGGCGGTGCTGGGCCTCGTGTTTTTTGCTGGCAGCCTGATGCTGTTCCGTCGCTCTATGTCCGTGGAAAGCTAGAGGGCACTGTCAAAGCAACCGGCCTTGATGCGGAGCGGGGTGGATCAAAAAGCATTTAATATTTAACCTTGCATCGAAGGGGCCGTCCACACATGACAGCACCCTGGTTCGCATTAGACAGACACCACCGAATGGCAGAACCCCCAAACACGAGAAGTCGTTAAAGCGCGTCGCCAAAATCGAAGCGCTGGATTAGATGGAACGGTTCTGAGGGCGCGGGCTCGTGAAACAAAGCGACTGACAAAACCCGCAACGGTAGTTTCAAGAGTTCGACCACCTCATGTTCGAGCACAGGGCGCACTATCGCCAGGGTCTTTGGGTCCAGTTTCCCGGTCAGAGTCATGTGGAACCCAAACTCACCGAACACGTAGGGATAGCCCCAGCGCTCCAAATTTTCTCGCTGTGCTGATGTCAATTGGTCAGGATTGCGACGCACGGATTCCGACTCCGACATAGGTGCCCGAAATTCATCCAATGACGCCACGCTATCGCCGGCCAGGGTGGAAAGGTCGGACAGTGCAGTGTCGTTTTCATCTGGAATCAACGCCAGAAACCCGTTCAGTTCGCCAAGCCGAAGTTCTGTAAGTTCAAAAGAACGCCGCGCAACCGCGAAATCGGCCAATGCAATTTTCAAATCTTTCACGTTGGCGTGGTCCGCCAGCCGGAACGGCGGTTTCAGCGTGCCGTGAAACCCGTATCGTGCGGGCGTTCTAGTGATTTGCGCGTGAAGGCTGTTCTCCAAACCTAGCCGTTCGACGGAATCCTCTCCGGTCTCTGGGTTTCGCCCAAGCCAGGACGTACCAAACCGCCAAAGCGGCGTGTCGCGTTCGGGCGCGAGATAGATCGCATAGCGTTCATTAGTTGCGTGTTCGCTCATTGCGGCCCCTCCTGTTCAGGCGACGCGCAAACCCTCTCGCCAGACTTCACGCACCACCGGCACATTATCCACGTTCCGCACCCGGATGATATCGGCGCGCTTGCCAGGTGCAATCTCGCCGCGCTCGGGCAGGCCAACCACATCGGCGACATTGGACGTGACCATGGCCACCGCATCGGGAAGCGCAATACCGATCTCGGCATCGAGATGAAACACCGCCTGGAGCAAGCTCGACGGCACATAGTCCGAAGACAGCCCATCGAGCAGACCAGCGACTGCGAGTTCGTTGGCTGAGACGTTTCCGGAATGGGACCCACCCCGCACAACATTGGGGGCACCCATGATGATCATCATGCCCTTCGCACGCGCAATCTGCGCAGCCTCAAGCGTGGTCGGAAACTCGGAAATCTGGATCCCGTCAGCCACCGCTTCGTGCACATGCGCGGGCGTGGTGTCGTCATGGCTGGCCATGGGAATACCGCGCTTCTGGCACATACCGACCACGGCATGGCGGTGCGCCGAGGCGTACTGCGCTTGCAGCTCCGTGCGCTCCTTCACATAGGCGTCGAGATCATCATCGGACATGTTTTCGTCGCGGTGATACTGCTTCATTTTCGCAAGATCACGCCACTGACGCTGACCGGGCGTGTGATCCATCAGCGAGACCAGCGCGACATTCGGCAGGTCAATGAACTCCTCGGCCAGATCAAGCAAATCAGGATCGCTGACTTCGCAGCGCAGATGGATCAGGTGATCCGCCCGAAACATATCCTTGGCCTTGCCTTCGCTCACGGCGTCGATCGCGCGCTTCAGAATGGCCTTCCGCACGCTTCCCTCGCGATAGGTGCCAACCGAGATCGCATCAAAGACGGTGGTAATGCCCGCCCCGGCAATCTGCGCGTCATGGGCCATCGCAGCGGCCACCGGCAGCGGCCAGTGGACACCGGGACGCGGCACCATGTGCTTTTCCAGATGATCGGTGTGCATCTCGATCAGTCCGGGCAGGACGTAATCGCCGTTCATATCCTGCGCGCCGGGTACGCCGGAAACACCCGACATCACATCGGATATCACGCCATCGCGCACCGCGACCGTGCCGTCGATAACCGCGTCCCGCAGGACGATCCGCGCATTGGTAAATATTGTCTCGGCGGTCATGCCGCTTCTCCGCTTGCTGCCAGGGTTTCACGCATATCGAAAACGCTATCCGCAACCGCATCGCGCACCTCGTGGTCATGGAAGATACCGACAACGGCCGCACCGCGTGTTTTGGCCTCGTCTATTAAACCCATGACACATTGCCGATTTATGGCATCGAGCGAAGCCGTGGGCTCATCGAGCAATAAAATTGGCAGTTCTGCCACAAACCCGCGGGCCACGTTCACGCGCTGCTGCTCACCGCCGGAGAAGGTGGCTGGTGCCAACCCCCAAAGGCGTTCGGGCACGTTCACGCGGGCCAGCATGGTGCGCGCGCGATCATGGGCTTCGGCTTCCTCGACCCCGAGCGCACGCAGCGGTTCGGAGACAACATCCAGCGTCGCAACCCGCGGGATCACCCGCAGAAACTGGCTGACATAGCCCAGGGTACGGCGGCGCACTTCGAGTACCATGCGCGGCGCGCTTGATGCCAGATCGACCATCTCTCCTTTGTGACGCACCTTGATGCGGCCCCGGTCAATTCGATAATTGGCATAAAGAATCCGCATCAGCGTGGATTTGCCTGCCCCGGACGGCCCGTCGAGTGCCATGCACTCACCGGCACCCACCTCCATCGACAAACCCTCGAACACCGAAATCCGGGTGCTGCCCTGGGTGTGCAGAACGAAGGCCTTCGAGAGACCGGAGACCTCGATCATCGTTTGTGTTTCGGTTTTTGATGCCATGATCAGACCTGCAGGATGGAGGAAACGAGGAGTTGCGAATATTCGTGCTGCGGGTCATCGAGCACCTGATCGGTCAGCCCGCTTTCGACGACCGCGCCACGGCGCATCACCATCAGCCGGTCCGACAGCAGACGCGCGACGGCAAGATCATGGGTGACGATCACGACAGCCACCTGCAATTCGCGCACAAGCTCACGCAGCAGATCTAGCAGACGCGCCTGAACCGAAACATCCAGCCCGCCGGTCGGCTCGTCCATGAACACAAGCCGCGGACCGGACACCAGATTGCGGGCGATCTGGAGGCGTTGCTGCATGCCACCGGAGAACGTACGCGGTGGCGAATCGATCCGGCCGAACTCCAGCTCCACCCGGTTCATCCAGGTTTCGGCTTCCTCGCGAATATTTCCATAGTGACGCGCGCCAACCATCATCAGGCGCTCGCCGATATTGCCGCCCGCCGTGATGTCCAGGCGCAGCCCGTCGCGCGGGTTTTGATGGACAAAGCCCCAATCGGTGCGTGCCAGCATCCGGCGTTCGGGCTCCGACATGGCGAAGATGTCGGACGCCTCACCGCGCCGGTTGGTATAGGAAATCAGGCCCGAATCCGGCTCCTCGCGCCCGGCCAGGCATTTGAGCAAGGTTGTCTTCCCCGACCCGGATTCCCCGACAATGCCAAGAACCTCACCGGGCCAGAGATCAAACGAGACATCGTCGCAGGCGTGAATTTCCCCGAAGGTTTTCGAGACATGTTCGACATGCAGCAGAACGTCATCATCCGGCATTTGCGCGCCCTCCTTCGGAAGCCTGCGCCAACGGGTCTTCCGACAATGGCCCGGTATGACCCTCGGCGCGACGCGAGGTGCAGAAGCTCGAATCCGAGCAGGCAAACATCCGGGCACCCTGATCATCGAGGATGATCTCGTCGAGGAAACTGTCCGTTGCACCGCACAGTCCACAGGGCTCCTCCCAGGTCTCCACATCAAACGGATGGTCGTCGAAATCGAGGCTGTGAACTTTGGTGTATGGCGGGATCGCATAAATCCGCTTTTCCCGTCCGGCCCCGAACAGCTGCAGCGCCGGTGAGTTGTCCATCTTGGGATTGTCGAATTTCGGGATCGGCGACGGGTCCATGATGTAGCGGTCATCCACGCGCACCGGATAGGCATAGGCCGTCGTGATCCGGCCGTAGCGCGCGATGTCCTCATATAGCTTCACCTGCATCACACCGTATTCCGAATAGGCGTGCACCTTGCGGCACTCGGTTTCGCGGGGTTCGAGAAAGCGCAGCGGCTCGGGGATTGGCACCTGATAGACGAGGATCTGGTCCGCCCGCAGTTTGCGTTCGGGAATGCGATGGCGCGTCTGGATAACGCTCGCCCTGGAGGTTTCTTCCGTCGTCGCGACATCAGCCGTCTTGGCAAAAAAGGCGCGGATGCTCACCGCGTTCGTCGTGTCATCCGAGCCCTGATCGATGACCTTCAGGATATCATCGCGTCCGATGATGCTCGCCGTCACCTGAATGCCACCGGTTCCCCAGCCATAAGGTAACGGCATCTCACGGCTGCCGAAGGGCACCTGATAACCGGGCACCGCAACAGCTTTCAGGATACAGCGCCGGATCATGCGTTTGGTCTGCTCGTCAAGATAGGCGAAATTGTATCCGGTCTCGCCGTCGGCATCCCGGGTCTTGCGTTTGCGCGCGCTCATTCTGCCGCCTCCTGACGGTTGGCCTGTTCGTGGTCAGCCCGCAATCGACGCACGAGCGTCAGTTCGGCCTGAAAATCCACGTAATGGGGTAGCTTCAGATGCGAGACGAAGCCCTGCGCCTCCACATTGTCGCTGTGATAAAGGACGAATTCCGCGTCCTGAGCGGGGTACTCGACGGCTTCCCCGAACTCTTCGGCCCGCAAAGCCCGGTCGACGAGCGCCATGGCCATGGTCTTGCGCTCACAGAAACCGAACGCCAGCCCGTAGCCTTGTGTGAACTGTGGCGGTGCTTCCTTTGAGCCGGTGAACTGGGTCACCATCTGGCATTCCGACACCGTTATATCGCCCAGTTCGACCGCAAAGCCCAACTCCTCGGGCACGAATTCGACCGCCACCTCGCCCATCCGAATTTCGCCCGCGAAAGGATGGTTGCGACCAAAGCCACGCTGGGTGGAGTAGCCGAGCGAGAGTAGGAACCCTTCATCGCCGCGCGCCAGATTCTGCAACCGCTGATCACGCCCGGCCGGAAAGGCCATCGGCTCGCGGGTCAGATCAAAAGGCTCGGGATCATCACCAGACGGTGCCGCAGGTTCCAGAAGACCTTCGGATTCGAGCAGGTCGTTCACCCGGGGCATGGCATCGTTGGCCGGCAGGTCCGCAAGCGGTGCGACCGGCGTCTCTTCGGAGGGCTCCGCCAGATCGAAATCGATCAGGCGATGGGTGTAATCGAATGTCGGCCCCAGCACCTGACCGCCGGGCAGATCCTTGAAGGTTGCGGAGATACGTCGCCGGACGTTCATCTGTGCGGTGTCGATCGGCTCGGACGATCCGAAACGTGGAAGCGTGGTGCGATAGGCCCGCAGCAGGAACACCGCCTCGATCACATCACCGCGCGCCTGTTTCACTGCAAGCGCCGCAAGCCGTCGGTCATAGAGTGACCCTTCGGTCATCACCCGGTCCACGGCCAGACCGAGCTGTTCTTCGATCTGGGTCAGTTCCAGTTCGGGTGTCTCGGGATCGCCGCGCCGTTCTTCGGCAAGGAGCTGGTGGGCATTTTCAATGGCGGTCTCACCGCCTTTCACAGCCACATACATGGATCAGACCTCCGCTCGGGTGCTGCGCGGCAGGGCACAGAATTCAGCGCCGCAGGTGAAAATGGCATCGATGCCAAGCGGGAAGGCCCCGTGATTGACGGCCCAGGCACTCCAGAACCAGTCGGGAAGTCCGACCGGGTCAAGTTCGCGCGTGGTGGCGATCCCCGGTCCGGTCAGGACGATGGCATCGCCCCCGGTCAACTGCGGCGTTTCCATCAGGATCGTTGCGCTGCGTTCGGGATACTGCACATCCCCCATGGAAAAGCGTTCGAGGCGCGGCAGGCATTCCACCGAGCCGACCAAGGCAAACGCCGCTTCGATGGGAGACTGGGTGATCGGGCAGCCGCAATGAAAGCGCAGATAATCGGCAATACTCGCCCGCTCGGCCAACGCCGCATCGAGCCAGACCGGCGTGTCAGCATCAAAAAGTGTGAGCGCGAGCGCCGTCATGGACTCGCTCATTTCGCCGGGTGATTCTGCCGTCGTCTCGATATCCACAATCACACCGGGATGCGACATGGCTTCAAGCAATTGGCGAAACACGGTCTGGGCTTCGTGCACCGGGTCATTGAAGCCGGGCAGAATACTTGGGGGTTGATAGGCCAGGCTCATTTCGGATCCTCCCCGCGCACCATGGTAAAGAAATCGACTTTTGTCGCGGCCGCCTTGCGTTGTTGCAGAACGCGTTGTGCGGCCAGCGCGTTCTCGCTCGGGGCAATCAGGTTCTCCTCCAGCGCGTCGACATGTTCGGGGTCCTGCAGCAGCGCATCAAAGATCGCCGCCAGTTCGGCATGGCGGCGGCTGCGCCCAGCCACATAGGCATGGCCGATGCTTCCTGCCGGCAGGCGCACGCTGCACCGGGTGACCGTCATCTCACCCGCATTGAACTTCTGTCCGGTACCGTTGGCGCGGCCCTGGACCATGATCAGCCCGGTTTCGGGCTTGCGCAGGATGGCGTGTTTCGGTGCAGAGGACAGCGAAGCATAGGCTTCCTCCAGCTTGTCGAGCCCGGTACGCGCCAGCACCCCCATCCAGCGCTTGCGGGCGGTGTTCGGGTCATCAAGGGTATTCTGAGGCATTAGACAAATCCTGTATATTCATCTAGACGTTTATATGAATTATGGATACGCTGTATCGTGTTTCGGTTAAAGGACCGAAGCGTGAAGTTTTTGTGACATGGCTTTGCGGCAGGGGATTGAGTTTGGATATTTCGCGCGGATCCGGCGTGGCGCTGTGGCGTCAGATCGCCAGCCAGATCGAAGACGACATCGCAGCACGTCTGTTCCCACCCGGCGGGCGCCTGCCGACAGAGACCGAGCTCGCCGCTCGGTTTGAGGTCAACCGACACACCTTGCGCCGCGCCGTGGCCGCCCTGGAAGAAAAAGGCCTGGTCCGCATTGAACAAGGCCGGGGCACCTTCGTGCAGGGTGGCGCCATCGACTACACCGTGGGCAAGCGGACCCGGTTCAGCGAGAACATCCGCCGCCAGGCCCGCCAACCTTCAGGCCGCCTCGTGCGCGCGGAGGAAATTCCCGCCGAGCCTGTTGTGGCGCAAGCGCTCAATCTGCGTCGGGGCACACGCGTTATTCTTCTGGAGACAGTCGGCATGGCCGATGATGTTCCGATCAGCCTCGGCGCACATCACTTCCCGGCACGCCGCTTTCCCGAACTGATCACGGCCTTCGAAGAAAGTGGTTCAATCTCTGCGGCCCTGGCTGCGGCAGGCGTCGAAGACTATTGGCGCAAATCGACCCGGATCACCGCCGGCCTGCCCGACTCGCGGGAGACCGGTCTGCTCGAAATGCCCAAAACCCGGCCTCTTCTGATCTGCGAATCGGTGAATGTGGATCAGGACGGCCATCCGATCGAGTTCGGTCGTGCCTGTTTTGCCGCCGACCGGGTCCAGGTTTCGTTCGACACCCTTTAAAGGAAAACCCCAGAAAACCGGGGCGCGCCGCAGAGCTGTCACACCGACGTCACGTAACAGCGTGATCAAAACAGGAACATCGCATAGCGCGGTCCCGGACACGTTGTGGACAAAGCCGTCTGTCATGAAATCGCAATTTTGATGTCATTTGCGCGCAAGCGCACGCCGTTAGGTTTCGCCCGACTCGAACCCCACGGAGTGTCCCACGTGTCTGACCTCGCGATAGCAGTAGATCACCTCTCAAAGTCTTTTGGCCGGAACACCAAGGCGCTCGACGATGTCAGTATCTCGGTGGATACCGGCGAAATGGTCGCGCTGATCGGTGCGTCGGGCTCCGGCAAATCGACCCTGATCCGGCACATTGCCGGGCTGGTCGCATCTGACAAGGAGACCTGTTGCAAGATCGAGGTCTTCGGCCAGACCGTCCAGAGCGGCGGCCGGATCAGCGGTGACGCCCGACAGCTTCGCTCGCGCATCGGCGTCATCTTCCAGCAGTTCAACCTGGTGAACCGGCTCGGCTTGCTGACCAATGTTGTGATCGGCGTTCTGGGGCGCATCCCGACATGGCGCGGCACGCTGGGTCTTTTCACCAGGAGCGAAAAACTGCTCGCCATGGAAGCTCTCGCGCGGGTGGGCATGGACCAATACGCAGGCCAGCGCGCCTCGACCCTTTCGGGCGGGCAGCAGCAGCGCGCCGCCATCGCACGAGCTCTGGTTCAGCAGGCTGAAGTGTTGCTGGCCGATGAGCCCATCGCCTCGCTCGATCCGGAATCAGCCCGCCGGGTGATGGATGCCCTCGCCACCATCAACCGGGAAGACGGGATCACCGTCGTCGTCTCCCTGCACCAGGTCGCCTACGCCAAGAAATACTGTCCGCGCACAATTGCCCTGCGCGACGGCAAGGTCGTGTTCGATGGCCCGAGCGAGCGCCTCAACACAGAATTCCTGCGCGAGCTTTACGGTGCCGATAGCGAAGAACTCATCATGGACGAAACCATGTCCGTGCCGGAAATCGCCGCGCCCGCCACACGAAAGCCAACCGCACCGGTGACCTCTGCCCAGCCGAAACCCGGCTACGCCCCCCAGACCGTTCCTGCTTACGCCGCCGAGTAACGCGACGGCCCGCAGCAGCATTTCCTTTTCTTCAAACCAACCAAACAGGGAGCTCAAGATGAGCAAATCGACCAACTGGCTTGCTGCCACCGCCTTGGCGACCGCGACAGTGTTCGCGGCCGGCGCGGCGAATGCAGAAGAAATGAAAGAGATCAATTTCGGCATTATCTCGACCGAATCCTCCCAAAACCTGCGTCGTGCGTGGGAACCGCTGCTCGAAGACATGGGCGAAGAACTTGGCATGAAGATTAACGCCTTCTTCGCACCCGACTATGCGGGCATCATCGAGGGCATGCGTTTCGACAAGGTTCAGGTTGCCTGGTACGGCAACAAGTCGGCTATGGAAGCCGTGGACCGCGCCGGTGGCGAGGTTTTCGTGCAGACCGTCGATGTGTCGGGGAACCCGGGTTACTGGTCGCTCCTGCTGGCCCACAAGGACAGCCCGATCAACACGCTGGCTGACGCGCTGAACTGCGATGCGAAATACAACTTCGGCAATGGTGACCCGAACTCGACCTCGGGCTTTCTGGTGCCGAGCTACTATGTGTTCGCCCAGAACGATGTTGATCCCAAGCGTTGTTATGGCCGCGTGGTCAGCGCCAACCACGAAACCAACGCAATGGCCGTTGCCAACAAGCGGGTGGACCTCGCAACCAACAACACCGAATCCCTGAGCCGCATCGAAGAGAACAACCCGGACGCCTTCAAAAACATCAAGGTGGTCTGGAAGTCCCCGCTGATCCCGGCCGACCCGCTCGTCTGGCGCAAGGATCTGAGCCCTGACATGAAGGCACGCATCAAGTCCTTCTTCCTGTCCTATGGCCGCACCGGCGACAATGTTGAGGAAGAACTTGAAATCCTCGCGGGCATCCAGCTTGCGCCGTTCAACGATTCTTCGGATGCACAGCTTTATCCGATCCGCCAGCTTCAGCTGTTCCGCGACAAGGTAAAGACCCAGAACGACGAGCGCCTGAGTGCTGCTGAAAAGGCCGAGAAGGTTGCCGTGATCGATGCTGAACTGGACCGCCTGAAGGTCCTGGCCAGCGCCGCATCATCCTCCTGACGCGACCAACCAAAGGGCGGCACAGCGCCGCCCTTTGACGCTTTTGCGATGGCCGCGTCATGAATTTCCGTGGCGCGGTCACTTCGTTGCAGACAACAGGGAACCCAACAGTATGGCTGACATGACCCATAACCGCATCGATGCGGCTCCCACCTTGCCCCAACGCGACATCAGGAAGTCCACCTCGACCTACGTGTTGTGGGGGCTGTTCACGATCTTGCTGATGTGGGCCTGGGACGGCGCCGAAATGCGCCCTATGGCGCTGATCACAGATGCCGCCAATATGCGGGACTACGCCGCCGGTTTTTTCCCGCCTGATTTCCACTTCTGGGACCTGTTCCTGGAAGAAATGCTCGTCACCGTCCAGATCGCGATCTGGGGCACGGTGCTGGCCGTTATTCTGGCCGTACCCTTTGGGGTCCTGTCCGCCGAGAACGTGGCACCCACCTGGGTTTACTGGCCAATCCGCCGCCTGATGGACGCCGCGCGCGCAATCAACGAGCTCGTTTTCGCCATGCTGTTCGTCGTCGCTGTTGGCCTCGGCCCCTTTGCCGGTGTGCTGGCGCTGTTCGTGCATACAACCGGCGTGCTCGCAAAGCTCTTCTCCGAAGCGGTCGAAGCGATTGACCCTCGCCCGGTCGAAGGCATTCGCGCAACCGGTGCCACGCGCATCCAGGAGGTGATCTTCGGGATCATTCCGCAGGTGATGCCGCTCTGGATTTCCTACTCACTCTACCGGTTTGAATCGAATGTCCGCTCGGCAACCGTCGTCGGGCTTGTCGGTGCCGGCGGGATCGGCGTGCTGCTCTGGGAATACATTCGCGGCTTCTACTACGGCGAAACCGCCGCCGTGATGATCGTCATCATCGTGACCGTCAGCCTGCTCGATATCCTGTCCCAGCGCCTGCGCAAGATGTTTGTCTGAGGAGGAACGCAATGACCACGCATGACGCCATCCTCAATGAAATCGAGGCCATCTTCACCGCCAATGGCGACAACCGCTACAGCGAGGCCGTCACCCAGCGCGAACACGCCCTGCAAGCCGCACGTCAGGCAGAAGGCGCAGGTTCAGCCAGCCCGTTGATCACGGCCGCTCTGCTTCATGACATTGGCCATATGCTGCACAAATTCGGGCCTGAGCCTGCCGCCCAGGGAATCGACGACAAACACGAGGACATCGGAGCCGGTTGGTTGGCCAAACGCTTCGGCCCTGCCGTGAGCGAACCGGTGCGTCTGCATGTGGATGCAAAACGCTATCTCTGTGCCGTGGAACCGGATTACTTCGACGCCCTCTCCCCCGCCTCGGTTCGGAGCCTGGAACTTCAAGGTGGCCTGATGTTAGCCGAAGAGCTCGAAGCCTTCGAAAACGGACCAGATTTCTCTGCGGCCGTGGCGTTGCGACGCTGGGATGAAGGCGCAAAAATATCCGGCGCGCACACCCCGGATTTCGCGTACTATCTATTCCATATAAGCGCCAGCCTGAACGGCTGATCTGATGATGCCAGACGGCCTTACAGACCTCATCAGTCCGGGCCGCACCATGGCCCTGGGTGACACCTGCACGGAACTGCCCGTGAGCAACGTGTCATCGGGTGCTGCGCTGCACTGGATTGAGCAAAGCTCTACGAGCGCAACAACTAAATCCGCCAAACAGCTGCGCGTCGCCTTTTGGAATGCCGAACGTGGCCAAACACCTGAAGCTGCCGCTGATCTTCTCAGTGAGGCGGGCATCGATCTGGCGCTCCTGTGCGAACTCGACAACGGGGTCTTGCGATCACACCAGCGCCATGCAACTCGCGACATCGCACAAGGCTTGAATGCGAACTACCTCTACGCGGTCGAATTCATCGAGATGGAGACCCGGGACGCTGACATTCGCGGCTTTCATGGCAACGCCATAATGTCACCCCAGGCCATGTCCGACCCGCTACTGGTCCGTTTCCCGGAAGACAGTGCCTGGGTTTCTGGCGTGGGTCGTGCCCGCCGTCTGGGCGGACGGATAGCGCTCGCCACCCGGATCATGCTGGATGGGACGAGCATTGTTGTCGCCACAACCCATCTTGAGAGCCACGCCGGCCCGGACCTGCGCGCAAGCCAGATGCAGGCCCTGGTCGATGCGCTCGACACCTACGCCGATGGGCGTCCTGTGCTGATAGGCGGAGACTTCAACACCCGCACCACATCCAAGGATGCGATGCGCAGAACTGGCTCACGCCTGGCCCTGCAACGTGAAGACTGCGAGATTTTCACCCAGCCCTATCATCGCGAACCTTTGTTTGACGTCGCGGCGCGCGCCGGTTTCGATTGGGTCTCGTGCAATCAACCGCGCCCCACCGAACGGGCAAAACCCGAACTGCCCGACCAACCGCTGTTCCGCCTCGACTGGTTTTTCTCAAGGGGTCTGGTCTGCGAACAGCCGGACATTCTTCTTGCCGAAACCAGAACGGGCAAGCCACTGTCGGACCACAACGCCATCACTGTGAACATTCGTTTGCCGGAAACTTGCTGAACGCCAACCAAGCCCGCACCGGCGCAGCTTGTCCTTGAACGTGGCCTCGTCCTCTCGCAAGTGGTTCGGTATCGTCGGTGCCTAAAAAGAATCGACAAAACCGGAATAATAGTTATTATTGTTCCCATGACTACCAACAGCCCCACTGCTCGCGCGCTTGCCGCTCTGGGCCACGATGCCCGCCTCTCAATCTTTCGGCTTCTGGTGAAGGCCGGGAATACCGGATTGCGGGTCGGCGATATTGGCGAGCATCTGGGGCTTGCACCATCGACGCTCGCGCATCATCTCTCGACGCTGGTCGATGCCGGGTTGGTGCTGCAGGAAAAGCAGGGCCGTGAGGTGTTCAATCGGGTCGATTTTCCCGCCATGAACCGCCTGATCGGTTTCCTCACCTCCGAATGCTGCGTTGGTGTAACGCTCCGATCTAAGGAGGATGCGGCATGAGACGCGCCTTCCTTTTTTCTGACTCTAAAAAAACTATAATTCCGGAGATTTGGTTATGACTGCTACTACCCTCACAACACCGGGGCTGCGGTCCACCCTGCGCAATCTGTGGCAGGATCAGCGGGTCTGGCTCGCTTCGGCGCTGATCCTCATGGCGCTGGCGATAGTCGACACGCCCCAGGCCGCCGACAGCGCGCTGTTTGCAGCCAATGCACTCCTGAGCACGTCCCCGTTCCTGATCCTGTCCATCGTCATCGCCGCCTGGGCGGGCGCAACGGGCGCCGACAACCTCATAGCCAGAGCTTTCACCGGCGCGCCGATCCTGATGATCGGTCTTGGCGCGCTGGCAGGTGGAATCTCGCCGTTCTGCTCCTGCGGGGTCATCCCCCTGATTGCCGCGCTTCTGGCAATGGGTTTGCCGCTCTCGGCGGTAATGGCCTTCTGGCTTGCCTCGCCAATCATGGACCCGTCGATGTTCGTGCTGACGGCGGGCGTGCTCGACTTCGAGTTCGCGGTGGCCAAGACCGTCGCGGCGATCGGTCTGGGCGTGTTCGGCGGTACAGTGGTCCACCTGATGATGAAAGGCGGCGCCTTCGTCGATCCGTTGCGCGACGGAATCGGCAATGGCGGCTGTGGCGGTGGGAATATCCGCGCGCCCAAGCCCGTTGTCTGGCGCTTCTGGGCCGATGCCGGACGCCAGGCGAAGTTTGGCAAGACGGCGCTCACCACGACGCTTTTTCTCGCCAAATGGCTGACGCTCGCCTTCATTCTCGAAAGCCTGATGCTGGCGTGGATCCCCGCGGAAACGGTGACTGCGAGGCTGGGGGGCGAGGGCTTGCTGCCTATCGTGACAGCGACGCTGGTCGGGGTTCCCGCTTACCTCAATGGCTACGCTGCCCTGCCACTGGTCGGCGGACTGATCGAGCAGGGCATGGCACCCGGCGCCGGCATGGCCTTCCTCGTTGCCGGCGGTGTCACCTCGATCCCGGCGGCGATGGCGGTATGGGCACTGGCCCGGCCACCCGTATTCGCACTCTACATCGCGCTGTCACTATCGGGGGCTTTCATCGCCGGGCTGCTGTTCCAGCTCTGGAGTGCGACATGAACGGGCAGCCAGGCTGCTGGTCATCAGCAACGGAGGACAGACTCATGTACGTAACCTATTCCGCCCGCCTACCCGAGGATGCCAGCGAGGTCCTGATACCCGGAGGGTTGGTGACGCCGCATGGCACTTGCATGGCTGTTGAGACGCCAGAAATGGCCGAAGTGGTGGAGTTGACCACGGGTCAGCGCGCCTATCGCATCATTCCCGAACACGAGGAGATTTCTGTCACCTTCCGCGCCACGCCGTCCGTTGGCAGCTATCCCGATGCGGTCTTTACGCCGCATACATCACGCTACACGCGGTTCGCCGACGACCTGGTGGACGAGGTGGTTGAGATTGCCGGCGATCTCACCGGCCCGGAGCGGGCCCGGGCCGTGGCATGCCACGTGGCCGGTCGTTTTACTTACGGGCATCCGGAAAAGCGCTTCAACGATGGGTTCGATGTTGTCCCGGCTCTGGGTTGCGGCGTCACAGAAGGGTCTTGCGTGGACATCAACACCTACTTTATCGCCGCCCTCCGTGCCGCCGGGATCGAGGCGGGCTACGTGACTGGCTTCTTCTTCCCCGAAGAGAAGGGGGACACCTGCGAGGATGGTCATTGCTGGGTCGTCACTCGGATCGACGGCGCGGTCGCGGAATGGGATATCGCCCATCATTTGAAACTCGGGACACGCGACATCCGTCCGGGCCTCAATCCGAAGCCGGGGCGTCGGTTCGCCTGTTTCCACTCGATGGGCCTGAATTTCTCCGATCTTGGCATCAAAGACATGAAGGCGATGATCGAGCCGGTGGCAGTGGCGAATGGGCAAGCAATCAAATTCGAGGCCCCGGTTATCAGCTTCAAAGTGACTGCACCTGCGTAAGCCGCCGCGTCCTGGCCCTGAGGGGCCAGTGTCAGAGCAAATCGGCTTGAGCGAAGCGGGGTCGGTCCGTGGCGTCGTTGTCGAAAGTCAGGGACGTAAAGACCCTACAGAAATTCGCCTCGATCCACGCTTCAACCCACAATCACTTCAATCTCGACCGCCATCTCAACAGCCGCTCCGACTTCAAGCAAAACCGCTCCGCCGCGCTGGTTAGGTGTTTCGCTGGCTGCGGACCAACAGCACAAAAGCCAGCAGAGAGAGCGAAGTGCAGACGAGCATCACAGTGCCGACCTGAAGGAAAGATGTCTGTATCAGGGCTGCAACCACGAGCGTGCTGACGAAGCCCGTGCCCATTTGCAGGAAACCGGCCAGTGCGGCCGCAGACCCTGCCGCAGCGGGTTCAACGGCGGTCAGGCCACCTGCCAGGCTGTTGGGAATCAGAAACCCTGAGCCCACGGAATAGACGACGAGCGGGATGATCAGTGAGTAGGGTGTGTCGAAGCCGGTAAGCGCCAGTACAACCGTCGCGCCAGTGCCAAGCACGGCTAGCAGACCGCCTATCCAGATCATAGTGCCTCGGTCGATTGTGCTCGCCAGACGGCTGGAAATGAAGTTGCCCACGATGTAGCCCAGTGGGCCGGCGATGATGAAAAAACCCAGCTCTTCCGGCGGCACACCCATAATGACGATCAGGGCCACGGGCGCACCGGCAATATAAGTCTGGAAGGTGGCCCACATTGCCGCCGTGCTGAGGCTGTAACCCATGAACTTCCGCATACGGACCAAACGCAGATAGGTGGTAGCCAACGCACCGGCATTGGCCAGACGCCGGGCCTCAACGGGCAGGGTCTCAGGCAGGGTCAGCACAGTGGCGAGCAAGGTCGAGGCACCAAGCGCTGCGGTAAACAGGAAACTCGCCTGCCACCCGAATGCGATTTCCAGTTGCCCGCCGATCAGCGGTGCCACCATCGGTGCGAGCGCCAGCGACATACCCAGATAGGCCATAGCGCGTGTAGCGGTGGCACCGTCACTGGTGTCCCGCACAATTGCCCGAGCCACTACTATGCAGACACATCCGCCGAAGGCTTGGAACACTCGTGCGGAGATCAGAAACTCAATGCTGGGCGCAGCGGCGCAGGCGATACTGTCTGACGTCAGCGCCTATGGAACAAATTAGCGGGATTGCATAAGAGAGGATTTCTGGTTCATCGGCAGAGACCGAAGGGAACGAAGATGAGACAG
>Ga0222655_1000448_pt1 | contig 18519 bp, 19 predicted proteins | sample AntAcemetagen423_FD_179857 | JGI IMG/M metagenome (GOLD analysis project Ga0222655, IMG submission 179857) | Saline water microbial communities from Ace Lake, Antarctica - #423 | ecosystem: Environmental > Aquatic > Non-marine Saline and Alkaline > Saline | place: Antarctica: Ace Lake... | reverse complement strand
TCTGTCTTCCAATGATCCACTTAGTGCCTGGATACTCAATAGCGAGCGATAGTAGATCCTCAATAGCCGACTTAGTCTTTCCTGAATTGTGATGTACCATCCCCTCAGCTACATAGTTGTGGGCACCTGGAACGTGGAGATCAAAGTAGGCCCTATCCCCAATATACTCTACACTCTTGACACCATCGTATGTGGAGGTAGAGTCCACCTCAATAGGAGTACTGTGTAATGAAAAAATGTCGTGAACACAATCGGGATGAACTACTTTGTCTTTTGAACAAGTGGGGTACGTTTCAGAAACTGTCGAAGCATCTAAAGTGTGATTCGAGGACGATGACTGACCACATGCTAAACCTCGGTATACCCAAAGAGCGTTATCGGCTTCGTCAAACGAAGATGCGGTCGGTTCTAGATCCCTACTCTGAGAAGATAGAATCTCTAGCCAATCTTGGTTGGAATTGCTATCGCATTCATAGAGCACTTCAGTTGCCCTCTTGCCCCGAACAACTTCGTCGCTGGCTTCATAGTAGAAGAATTTCAAGCTACCAGAGTGGGAGAGGATTCCCGGAAGGGGCTTGGAATCCGGCCTACTCTGGAGGGGAAAAGGATTTGAATCAGAAGAGGAGGAACCTTCACACAGGAGTTGCTCGCAAGAAGATGGGAAAAACTCTTGGCAGACCTCTAACTGATTTAGAAGTCGTCCATCATATTGATCGAGACCCTTCCAATAATCATCCGTCAAATCTAATGCTATTTGACTCTCAGAAGGAGCATATGCAACATCACTTTGTAACTTGGAGGGAAGATTTTTCGGCCCGAAAACAGAGTCTGATTTTAAAAGATCGAGAGTTCGTACAAAACCTCTTTGGGTCAAAAAGCGATGAAAGCCAGAAACGTGTGTAGCTCTACCACTTTCTAATTCAACTCTGTACATTGGGCCGATGCCTTCGAAGTAGGGGGTTGAAGCCCACACCTTCTTCCAGCCGTTATCGGTCCAGCTAAGGACGCATGGTCTACGCCTATGCTCTAAAAGCCACCTAATTGAAACATAGGACTCAAGATCAGCATCATATATACGGGAGTCTAGATCTTGTGTACCTTTGCCCCCGCAAAGTGCTATGTGCCTATTAGGGTCTGCGTGCATCTCTACTTGCCACGTATGCGGCGTGTACTCGCTATAAATATCCACTATTCAGACTCTGGGGTTACGTCAAGGGCCTCTTCAACTGGAGGTCTCTTGGTCCTGTCTATGTTTGAATGAAAGTGGATGGCTGTCACTGAGGACTTGTCACCAACGGCCCCAATCCTCTGCAAGATGTCCGCTAACTCCAACTCTACATTGTACTTCTTTGTCTCGAGCTGATGCTTTAGTTGTAACAAGTTGACCCCTACTGTCCTCTTGATAAACTTCCCCTCCTCAGCATCACGTACCTTCTGATCTCTGATCCAAGTCTTCTCTTGTTTGATCTCCTTTTTAACCTCTCTCAGCGAGGCCTTGGCATCTTTCAATGCCTCCTTCTTTGCGCTGATCAGGTCTATACCCAGCTCCTCTACTTGGTTGTAGTGGTTTTTAAATAGAGCCTTTGTGAAGGAGTCCCATTGCTTTTGAGTCAAACCCCTCATCTCTTTTCTAATCTTGTCGAGTTTATATCCTCGCTCCATTAGATCTCTGACAGATGAGATGGTCTCAGGGCTTGGTGTGTAGTTTCCAGCCTCTAGCTTTGCTAGCTCCTTTTCTGCGACAAGGCGAGGTAGCATTGCCCTACCCTCTACTGCAGCTTGCTTTCTCTCAGCTAGAGCCGCATCCCTACGCTCATGCATCATTGCAAAGTGCCTCTTCTTGAACTCAGGATCAGCTCGCAACTTCTCGTGCCAACTGTTCTTCCCCCCAAAACCCTCTGCCATTACAATACTTTTCTTAATCTTCTTAGTCTTTACAATCTTGTCTGTCATGTTTCTACCTTAACCTTTATTGCTCTGTTAAAGCAAGTCTTCCTTTAGTATCTTTGCAATAGTCTTCAAGTCATGGCCATAGTATTTAAGCCACTCGACTATTGTAGGACCCGCTCCAACGGTAGATCCAATCATCCCCGACTTGTCTATCCAGGCATTGCTAGGCTTCTCATTAATCATGATCCGTGTCCCACTAGCATCCCCTTTAAAGCTATATCGCTCATACCCAACACACCCCTCACCAGACAAGGAGGAGAGCGCATCTTTAATCGGAATTAGCTTTGCCTGTGCCCACAAATCCCCATCCCTCTTGATCACGCCAGGCTTTGGCCTTGGATTAACCTTGAGCTTCGGACACTCCTGCATATCATCCCAACTATATTTTTTACTTGAGGCGTAGACTAGCTCAGTATGGATCTCAACATCATCATACTTCCGATCCTTTGAGTCATACCAATACCTCATCATCGGTGGCCGTAACAGTCGTGTTACATCCTTAACTTGGTTGTCTGCACCCAATGGAATGAGCCTCGTATCACAAAATTCTTTGAATGATACATCTAGCTTTGAATCGTACTCTATAGGGATAAGCTCCCAATAGATGTGGAAGCCAGAACGAGTCTTGATCACCATAGATGGGTCTAACAAGCCATTGATCTTACTCTTGAGTGTGGGTAGGTCGATATTGTCAAAGTCTGCAAACACCCATCTAAGTTCTGATACATTATCCTTCTTACGCTCTCCTGTTTCATTCTTAACATTCGGGCACCAGAATATATCAAAGCCAGCACTGTTCGCACGCATGGCCCTCTCCTCAGTCTCACAATAGATCATCTTGCTACTACCCCTAACGGGCCCCTTTGCGTAGAAGTTACAATCAATCACAATAACTTACTTGAAGCCTTCGCGACTCTTTCAAGATCACTAGTCTTCACCCTCTTGTCACCCTCATATGAGTAGGTATTAAAATTAAATTGAAGGTCGTATGAGAAGGCAATGTTCGGATAGCCTCGAGACTTTAGAATCCTTATGAAGGCGTGCTTTGCATCACCCTCACCCCTGCCTGGAACAATAAACATATTGTACGCATAGAAGAAGTGGGCAGTGATTGAGATCTGAGTAGACCCCTTGACATCATCCTCCTTGAACCACTCATTATTCTTAATCCCCTTCTTAGCGTGGCAAATAATGAAGATGGCTACATCAAGCTCCTCGATCAACTCCTTGAGGCCTAGTATCATCTCCCTCTGTGCATCTACGGAATTATAGACCGCGCTACTCGTGATGTTGTCTAAGAAGATGACCTTGGCACCACTATTCTTAACCTTGATCCTCAGATACCCGAGCCACTTTTCAACGCTATTTCTTAGCTCATAGCCAACGTCTTTGCTCTCTTGAACAAGGAAGATGTTGTCTACCTGTCTTTGGCTAATCTCGTTATAGGCAAACTGTGTCTCAAGATCCTCCTTACTCTCTTCAGTGACATAGAATAGTACGGGCTCCTTCTCTGCAATATCCAAGAGAATAGATCTAGCAAGCGTAGACTTGCCCTTTCCAGCCGCAGCAAGGAGTACGTGCATCTTACCAGGCCTGAGACCGTAGTGATCATTGATAAATTGGAACTTTGTGTGTGGCAGGAAGAAGGTCTTTAGCTTCCTCTTAAGCCCTTCAGCGTTTGACATGTCGAGCTTATCATCACTGAACATTTACATACTCCCCGTCTATACCGACTTCTGGTAATAGGAATGGATTGGGGGTCTCTTCGAACTCATCCTCTAGATAGTCCTCCCAACAATTCATAAAGGTAGAGAAGTGTTTGATGTAATCCCCATTCTTAAACTCACAATCCTTTTTATAATTTTGGATTGCAAGCATGACAGCATCTGCTGCCTCCCTATTTACACCACCGTCTTTCATAAGGATGAGCTTCTTTAAAGTCTTCATCCCCGCGGTCTTACCCCTCTTACGTGGATACAGTTTATATATTTGATCTAATATTTCCATTCGAACCTCCCTGTGTTAAAGATAAGGTATGAGTGATTTAGATAATGAGCAAGATAAAGTTTCGAAATCGTATGCCACGTTGCGTGAACGTGAGTTGCTGATGAAGTTTGACACCCTATTCTACAGACTTGAGCTTGTCTGCAAAGATCTTGAGGGGCACTCTCATAATCTAAGACACGCCTACAAATTTGCTGCGAACAAGTTTCGAGTAGAAATGAATGAGATTCGCAAGGAGGTTGACCAAATCAGGTACATTCGTGTATCATAACCCTATAAGGTCTTTTAGCGAAGCCTTTCTTGTGTAGCCCTCTTAGTTTGCTTGTTCATTCTAAGGGGGTTTTTTATTACATTTTTCTCTTTTTCCCAGCTCCAGACGCCTTAACAGGTTTTGAACCAGTTTTTTTGATTGATTTTTTAGCACACTTCATAATTGATCACCTCCTCTCGTTGTATTAGATTTATCATATCATGAAGAGCTTTAAGAATAAATTCAAGTCACCATTCAAAGATCGTTGGAATAACCTGATCAGGGCAGGTGCCAATGAGGCGGCCTACGCTCTCTTCTTAGCCACGTACCCCTCATTCACACACATCCACTCCAAAGATAGGATCAAATACTACAAGGCAGCTCTTAAGGAGCTTGGTCTAATCTCCTAGCCCCATCCCTTCAAAAAATAATCTAACATCTACTAGTCCTGCTATGCTCTTCTTAGACAGGTGCTTGATCCAATCCTCTGCATCGGCCTTTGTCCTAATTTCAGACAAGTCGATAAAGTAGCCTGAAATCCCATTTCAATATACAAAGTGCTGTGCACCGCGTTGCGCCCTTGTATATATGTATAAACAATCAAATAATTATACTCCTATATATATATTATTCAGCTCATAGCCGCTGTGGCCTAGAGCATTCGCTTTGCTAGAATGCTCGTGTGTTTGTTTTTAGCTTGGTAGACAAGGGAGAGAGTTTGTTCTTGCTTGTTTCAAGTAGCTTGTGTTTTTGTTCTTAAATCCGTTATTGTATCAAAAAACGAGTTTTGTCAATTGCTAAATTAAAATATCTTGTGTAGTACCTCTTTATACACAAAGGAGAAAAAAATGGGACTCAAAGAAGATCTTATACAGGAACGTTTGGATAAAATTATAGACATGAGAGAGGCTAAGGAAGAGGCAGTAAAAAGGGCAAAGGTTATTGGTATAGTGTTGAAGTGTGGGCACAGCACTATTAAAAGTAGAGGTGCTACTAAGGCTGAGTTCCTTGGGACAATCTACGCAACCAAAAAACAACGTGGGTTCCTTAAGGCCCTTGGCTCAACTCGCAACCTCCATATGGTAAGCAAAAGAGAGGCTGCTGAGCTTATAGATATGCTTAAGGGAGACAGAGCCGTGACTAGTGAACAAGAATTTATGTTGAAGAGATTTGGACTTAAGCCCCTGCCGAGCCTGACTAGGGAGAGGGCTGATGTTGTTATTGACTTCCTACAATCCTTCAGAACCAAGGAGGATGATGCTAAAGCTGAACAAAATAAGGGAAAGGGGATTTGGTATACCTCTATAGTTGACGGTGTTTTAGTTAGACATGACTCCTGGCCTGAATGCTACAAAAGAGTTAGGGGCTTGTTTGCCCAACATAAGAAGTTTAGTTCAAAGGCTGAAGAGGACGAATGGTTGTCAACAAAGAGGTATAGTGAAGAAAACTAAGAAGCTAGGCTACACACCTGCAAAAAAAAGGGGTAGTATTGTACGCTATGGGAAGAAAAAGCAGCGTCCAAAAGGCAACTGAGGCTGAATTAGCCAAATTCAACAAGAACTATGCGGGAAAAGAGGACGTTGTAAAGCGTTTCTTAGAGCAGGTTAACGATCCTATGCGAGATGCTAGGAACAATAGGACCGATGTTGAGGATCAATGGATCGACGACACTAGGCAATGGTCCTGTGTTAAGGATGGTATGGGCTATCAAGGTAGAGCCAATCTCTTTGTCCCAGAGTTGAATAATCAGGTTGAGGAGACTGTTGAGAAGGCCCTTGCCACCATGTTCCCAGCATCCGACTTTCTACATACCGTGCCCATGGGATCAACTAGTCCAGAGAAGGCAGATAAGATTAAAAAGGCAGTAGCCTACGAGCTTGAGCAAAAGAATGAGATCTTCCTAAAGTGGGAAGAGTTTGAGAGATCCAAAGTAATCTACGGAACTGGAGTCTGGAAGCAGGGCTTCAAAAAGGAGATGAACGAGGTCTTCTACAGGGATCAGGAAACTGGAAAGCCCAAAAAAGAGAGTGTTCCTATCTTCCATGGAGTTACTTGGACAGTTCTAGACATATTTAAATGGTACAAGTGGCCTGAGAAGGGTCCTCTAGAAGACTTTGCAGTAATATTTGAAGATGATCTACGACCCATTGATGAGATCGAAGACAACGAGGACTACGTCAACAATGAAGATATTCAACCCAGAGATCAGAGGTCTCAACATAAATGGGTTGAGCTAGAGCAGTATGAGATTGTAAACCTCAATACAGCTATTAAAAGAAGACCTGATCATGCCCTTGTCACAGAGGTCTGGTGCCATTTCAAATTGGATGGGAAGAACAAGGTGTTATGCCGTGGTACGATAGTCAACGACACACACGTAGTCGAGTTGATCCGCTGCCCCTTCTGGCATCAAAAGGTTCCATACCTAGCCGATTTCTATAAAAACAGACCAGGTAAGATGTTCTATGGCTTCTCTATGTTCGATAAGCTACGAGACCAGGGCTACTACATGAATGACCTGGCAAACCACACAGCAGACTCATTAAACTACAGCCTAAACCCGATTGCTAAGATTGACCCAGCCCTTGCTGGAGATGTTAACAGCTTCAAAGTGTTCCCAGGAGCTAAGTGGCTAGGTGCTCCAGACGGTATCAAGTTTGAGGTATTCCCAGACGTATCAGGAGCTGGCCTACGAGCAATGCAGGAGACACGCGGGCAGATCGCTCAATTCTCAGATAACAGCCCTGGCCTTGCTCCACAGCTCGAGGGCAAAGCACGAAGCGCAACTCAAGCCTCTATCGTTCAAGGCAGCGTGACCCAACGGCAACGTATTCAGGCTATGGGCGAGGAGTTCCGAATTATCAAGCCAATGTGCTCTATGACCCACTCAGGTCTTGAGCAGTTTATGGAAGACGAATGGACGGTCAAATATCAAGGCCCTGATGCTGGTGATTGGATCATGGAGAATATAAGCCCAGGTGATATTATCGGTAGGGTTGATTGGATTTGGCGTGGAGCTATCCAGCAAGAGAAGACAGCAGTTAGAGCGCAACAATTAATTGCCTTCTTCCAGCTAGCCCTCCAATACGCTCAAATGGACCCTAAATCAGTAAACATCCCAGAACTCTACAAACGAGTGGCAAAAGAGGGCTTTGATTTGAGGGATATGGACCAATATTTCACCGACCTTGTTAACAAGAAAACAGTAGATCCAGCGGCTGAAAATATTGCCCTAGAGCAAGGCCAAGAGGTCATCGTTAACCCAGGTGATGACGATGCTAAACATATCGAAGAACATTTGATTCTAGCAGAGGACGAGAGTCAGACTAAAGAGGTTAGGCTTGCAACCCTCCAGCACATCATGCAGCATGAGACCCAAGAGAAGGCGAAAAAAGAAGTTCAGGACTTCGAGAATAAGATGAAGGCTCAGCAAAAAGTGCAGGAGATGCAGGGCCCGCCACAAAAGCCAGGACAACAGGGTGGACAGCCTCAAGGCGGGGATGGTAGACAGGGACCACAGGTACCAGGAGTATCTGAGGGAAATAGAATGCAAGCCTCGACTAACCCAGCTAGCATTATGAGTGGAACCAAAGGATCTCAGAATCTCTAAACACAAGGAGCAGTTATGATTGTAAACGAAGGCCCTCTAACCGAGGGTGAAGTAAAAGACATTGAGAATATGCGGAATACCGAACTCTTCAGGGTTGTCAGAAAGCTTTGTTCGCATGAGTATTCAAAGCTGTCAGAATATATGTCAGGCGAGCTAACCCCAAATGACATACAGGTTGTCAGAGGTATGATGAAAGGCATTAAGATGGTCTACGGCCTCTTGTTGGCTAACGCGAAGCTCAGTTACTATGACGGTAAATTACATGCAGAGAATGCGGACCCCTTGCCAGGTAGTAAAAAGTTGCGTAATATGAGGGAACAAGAAGAGATTCGCTAAGCTCCCTTAAATTCGTCCGCATGGGACGTTAAACGGTGTGCCCCTACTCACAGGGTTAAGGAGATAGTATGTCAGACGAAAACAACGGTGCATCAGCACCTGACGCTCAGAAGTCGTCCTCAGAGCAAATGATTCCAAAATCACGATTCGACGAAGTTATCAGACAAAAGCAAGAAGCTATGGCAAATGCTAGTGCATTTCAAACTATGGTTCAGCAGATGACTAATGCAAACAACCAACGTCCAAAGAAGGAAGATCCAACTCTACGAAAGTTGAGAGAAGAGAATCCAGAGATGTACACGTTGTATCAGAGGCAGCAGCAAGAATTGAGTACCGTTCGAGAGAGCGCCACGCAATTAGCAGAGCACCAAGATAAGCAAGAGTTTTTTCATGCTGCGGGTAGAAACGCACAGAAGTATGGCGATAAGATTGAAGCAATTGTCGAGGCCGAGCGGAGGAATGGCAATTATAACGTCAAGAGAAGTGCGGTATATGCATATGTTAGAGGCCAAGAGGCAATTCAAAAAGACTTTGAATCTCCATCTCCTACAGATGATTTTAAACCAACGACTCAAGAGACTGTTAATGTAGCCAACGATGACGCTCCTGGTTCTAGGGCATCTTCTGTCGCACCAAGAACAGCTAGCACGGCTGCTGTAGGCGGTGATAAAACTCGTGAAGAACGAATTAGAGACTTATCAGACTTTACTTTCTAATCTTTAACCCTTAACTAAGGAGCACGAAATGGCACTTCAAACATTTTCATCCTTCTCGAATGATGCTGTAGACAAGCACATCGCAGAAGAACTTTTACTAATCAACGAGAAAGCTGTAATCTTTCAACAACTTGGCGAAAAAGCTAAGATGCCCGAAGGAGAAGCTAAAACTTTTCAGTATTCTCGTTACAACCGAATTAACCTACCTCTACAAACATTGACTGAAGGCACGCCTCCAGCAAGTTCTGACCTATCACTTTCTACTGTTCAAGCTGTTGCTGATCAGTGGGGTGCGTATGTCGTAATCAGTGATATTGCTCAATTGACCATCAAACACCCTCTTTTGGGCGTTGCTATGGAGCTTTTGGGTTATAACTCTGCTGAGCTTGTTGACCGTGAGATCATCAATGTTCTTTTAGACGGTACTTCAATCACTTACGGTGGAGCTGCAACTTCACGTGCTGGTTTGACTGCTGTAGCTACTGACTCTTTGACAGACGCTGTTTGCCAAAAGGTCGTATCTCGTCTTAGAACACGTGGTGCTCATCGCTACGAAGGCGCTCACTATGTCGGTGTAATCGACCCTTCTATGGAACAGGATGTATCACAAGCTGATAACTCTGCTTTCGTAAATGCGTCTGCTTACGGCAACATCAAAGCCCTTTTCAATGGTGAAATTGGTCAATGGCGTGGAGTTCGTTGGATGGTTTCTAACCTTATTCCAACACTTGAAGGCTTAGCTGCTGCTACCTTCGCGTCACCCGCTGGTGGAACATTTGCTGGTGCAAACTACCGTCTAGTATTGGCTGCGTATGACGTTGAGACTGGCTTCTTGAAGTCTTTAACTCAGAACACTGCGGTTGCTGTTACAGCTAGTGACAAGCTCACTATCACCACTCCAAACGTATCTAGTGAGATCTACAAGATCTTCATTGGTATTGCTGCTGGTGCTGCTGCTGACATCATGTATGTTGGTTTAGAGACTACTGTTGGATCTGCTCATATTGGACCAAACGTAGCTGCTGAGATCCTTGCTCCTCCTACATCTGGAAGTTCAATCGCTGGATCAGACATCCCTGCAACTGCTAAGAAAGTCCACTTTGGTTGGGTTCTTGGTAAACAGGCTTACGCTAGTGTTGACCTCATGAACCTCAAAGCATACGTTTCTAAGCCTATGGCGACTACTGTCGATCCATTGGTTCAACAACGTACTGTTGGATACAAGCTTATGTTTAAGCCTGTCATTCAAAATGAGAATTTCATGGAGCGAATTGAAGTTCTTTCTGAGTTCGAATAAGTAGAATAGGTACTAATTAAAAGGGTGGGGTGTAAAAGCCCCGCCTACTACAACAATACAATAGGAGATAGAAATGGCTAAAGAGAAGACCGAAATGAAGACCGAAACAGAAGTGAAGACAGAAGTAGTGGACCCTACTAAGCGTGTGACAATTGAAGTATCCGAAGAACAAAAAGAGGCATTTGCAGAATTTCTCGCGAAACAAGAAATCTTGAAAGCAGAAAAAACAGCTAAGGAATTAGCTGATAAAGAGCCTAAGACAAACTTCGACGTATCTTTGAGATTCCAACACAACATTAATGGTAAGGCATATGGCCCTGGCCGAGTTAGAGTACCTGGCGTAATGCTTGGTAAGCTGATGAGCCAAGACCAAAAGGCTGCTGACCGTGAGTTGTCAAACATGATGGGCAGAGAACGCGTATATAAATTGACAAGTGGAATGGCCCCTGTTTGTGTTAAAGATACTGTCAGTAGATAGACACAGAAGGAGATCTTATGGAAATTATTGGAATTGCAATCTTATTACTAGCCCTTGTTCAATTGTGGACACACGTACGGCCCAAGAGAGCGTTTGCTCAGGGCAGCCTACAAATCCCCACGACACAGGACGGAGAGGGCATGGGAGTCACCTTCACCTTGTTTGAGGACGAGAACAGTGACGTTCATTTTGAGAAGATTAAGAAGGCTGGGCAATTGCTCCACTTCAGAATCCAACAAAACAACAAGTTGATGACCGAGATTCAAGAGAATCACAAGGCTCACCTAGAGGCTAAAAAAGCTCAAGCAGCTAAACAAGCTGATGGCAACGTAACTGAAATCTCTAAAAAGGTATAATTGATTTTAATTAGAGGGGGCTGTAGAATAGGTCTATGGCTCTCACAAATATCCAGCTCATTAACCTTGGTCTGTCACAGGCAGGGTTAGACTCTTCATTTCAGGCAGCAGCTAGACAGTGGTTAAACCACATCTCAAGGACAGCAGCAGAGCGCCAAGACTATCCAAAATTCGACAAGCAGAGCACCATAACTTTCGTTAGTGGACAGAGGGACTATGCCCTACCTGCTGACTTTCTAAGGGCCTCAGCTTGCTACCTATATAAGGTGAGCACAGATCAAAGGGGATCAGACATCCTCCTTGTTCAATCGTATATGTTTGACAAGTACCGTATCTCAGCCAACGGGAGCCCTAACATGGCTACTATTGACGAGGATAGCGGGACAATCGTGTTTAACAGCCTTCCAAATGATACGACTCAATCAGCTAGACTCAGATATTTTAGGGAGCCAACGGCGATAGCCCTAGACACTACTGATGACAACGCAGCCCCAGACTTCCCAGACACGGACTTCTTGTTACAAGAGCTTCAAAGATTTGCATTAGAGTATTTAAACGACCCTAGACAGCAATCTAAAAAACAAGAGGCTATGATGGCCAAGAGGGAGTACCAACAGAACATGTATAATGACGATATGTACTCTCAGGTGCCTCTTGAAAATACCCACTTTAGGTCTACAAATAGACGTGGCCGTAGAGGATTCTAATGAAAAAGCCCACACTTCAGATCAAGGCATTCACAGGTGTAGATAGACGCTCGGACGGTACGGTAACTCCCGACAACCAATTCTTCTCTATGTCTAACTGGCACCAAAAGAGTTTGGGTGAGCTTGAGAGTTTAAAGGGTGTTATTCAAAAGAACGCTAGCGCGCTTCCAGGTGTTGGGGAGGTTATACATACCGCGTTTCATAAGAATGTTGGTGAGGATACCAAGGCCCTAATCTTCTTCAAGCCGTCTATCACGGGTGACTCAGACTTTGGACAGGGCTCTGTAACAAGTGCAGATTTTGCTGTATCTGGCACAGGGGTAAACCACTACTTCCAAGTCACCTTTACAGGTGCTGGTGGTCTTTATAAAAGCATAGATGACATAGGACCTATCGATGGCGGGAATCCAACTACGTCAAGGGCTGTAACCTTTGATCCAGATTTAACATCAGTCCCAGGTTGGGTCTGCCAGGTTAATGTGTACTGGAAGTTTGATGCGTCAGTTACATATCAGGGAATATTTATTGGATCTCTAACAAGGGTTAACGGAGTATTCCCCTCGACTTTAAACGCTCGGTCTGCCCCAGTGGCATCATACACCGTAAACCAAGATTTTATGGCAATCCCAGATCATCTTCAAGTCATCAATACTGCGGGGGGGGGCGAGTTACTTCCGAATAAAGTTTATTATTTAGGGGTCGCACCCTTTATGGGCTCTACTACTGCTGAACTTTCAAACTACCCATTCCCTAGAGTCAGGTTGTATAGTTCTGGTAATGCATCTCCGCAGACTGTTCTAACGTTGATTTTACCTAATGAGGATTCACAGGCGTCTACAAGATTTTATTTTGCTCACTCAACAACAAACTATCAGGTTGCTGGGGTTGATTTAGGCAGATTATGGGCCTTCGTTGGACAGGCCCCAGAGGACTTATTGCTTTGCAGTAAAAATGATGAGATTGGATCGTACAATCCTATTGCTATAGACAACAACAACTATGCCTTGTCTGGAGGATCCTACTATGCTGGCAGTGACTCAATTTCCAAGGCTGGAATGGATAACATTATAGATGATGGATCTCCAGTGCATTTCTCGGGTACACCAGTTGCTGGTATTACCAATGTTGTATATTGGTTGAAGTACATAGGGACAGATGAGGCAAGACTTGCAACGAGTTTAGATAATCTTAGGAATGGAGTTTTCATAGATATAACCGCAACTTCAACCTTCGGAGCCCAAGAGTTTAGACAGAGCACAGTCGATTTCATTATTGACCACCTCCCAGTTAATACAAACAACAACGTGAATATGACTAAATCATATTTATACAACTTTGGATCAAGCTCGTTAACTAAGCAGCTTGGTGGAACAAACCAACAGGGAGACCCCTTTAGGCTCGATGGAGCTTTCATAAATGGATTATTCCACCCGAATATAGATCAAACTACGGTGCAGAGAAGATACTTGCAGGGCTTTGATTATAGTGCGTATCCATTAGGTTCTGGAGGCTCAGGGTTAGCTGCTGACAATATAGGGTGCTGGGTATTTGATTCATTTGATATGAATCCAGAGGATGGGTATCAGCTTCTAGCAAATATTTCTGATAGAAACTTTTCAAAATCTGGGCAAAGTAAGGTTGATAGTGGATACTCCTTAGATCCACCTATTGGGAGTACAAGCTCATATCTAAGTGCTCCAGATATTAGCCCCTCTCTATTCTGGGCACCTGATGATAGCATAATGGATACTGAGCAATTTACGATTAGAACGTATTGCTCAAATGGAGACAACTCCTTGTTTTGTACAGATGGATACGCATTCAAACCAATTATAAGAGACTTTGGAGCTGAGGCCCCAGACCCAGTAACTTACACTCCAAGAATCCCAACATGTAAATATATAACATCGTTTCAATCCCGCCTTGTCGCAGCGGGAGGAGACCCCTCTTTTCAGAATGCCCCAAATCAGGTCTACTACTCTGAGGCAGATAATCCATTTGCATGGGGTGTTGCTGGTGCAGCAGCCAATAGCATCAACGTGTTTAGTGCGAGGCCTATCAACGGTCTTGGAAGCTACTCACAGAACTTACTTGATTCAGGGTTCGCATCCTTTTTGGTTGTCTCAAAAGAGGATGGTCTATTTACATGGGATGGCAATACGGCAAATGGACCAACTCAGCTCTACTACAGTTTTGGATTCGCTGGCCCTAGAGCCTTTGCAGTAACTAATGCTGGCCCCCTCTTTGTTGCTCAAGATAGCATCTACCTACTAGCTGGAGACAAGATTATTCCAGTAGTGGATGAGCTAGAGCACGTACTTAGAGATTTAACAAAGGAGCAGCTTGCTAAGATTAGTGCCGTATTTCACAATGAGAAGTTTAAATTTGCCTACTCGAGTGCAGCCAACAACGAGCTAGATACTGAGTGGTGGTTCGAGCAAAGCACCTTCCAAGGTAAGCCCGTTAAGTACATCTCAGGACCACACACCTTAAAGCCATTTACCTCACAGGCATCTACAATTAGCTTTGATGGAGAGAGAGAGGTTCGTATCTCAGGCCTTGCCGCCGATGTGTATCAGAGGGATTCAGGCAAGGTTAATGATGGAGTTTCAATCACAAGGACCATCGTGTTGTCTCGATTGGGGCTTCAGGAGGATCACGCATTGAAGCTACTTGAAGAGGTGTTTCTAGCAGTTAAGATTGAGGCCGATGAGACCTTCGACGTTGCTATAGGTGTTGAGGATGGAGGTACTTTAACGTACTCAGGAACTATGACTGGATCGGTAGCAGTAGCATCTAGGCAGCTCATTCAACACTTTGTTAGTCAGCGTATCCTTGGAAGAGTTAATAAATTAACAATTACAAATACAAGCTCGAACTCTGTTAGTTTGTTTGATATATCTTTGATCTTCACCCCTAAGGGCAGGAGACTATTCAGATGAGATTAATTCGAGCCCAACTAAAAGATGTACTAGCAGTTCACAGGCTATACATGGCATACCATGAGGATCTAGGTAAGAAGCTTAATTCAGATGAGGTCTTTCAAAGATGGATCGGGGAGCTATGCAACGAGAAGAAGTATTACATCCTCTTGTCACATGGGAGAAAAAACCTTGGCCTTGTTTGGGGTGAGGCATTGGAAGATCTCTTTTCAATAGAAGGAATCTTTCTAAAGAGGGCTTGGAGGGGTAAATATCGCTTTACAAAGTGGATTTATCGAGCCCTACTAGATAATAAGAAAAAGTTTGGTAGACTAAAGGTCAGAATTCCAGAGGGATGTACGGGGATAAACGTAGCGAAATTCAAGCCAGAAGCTAGAATCTACAGCTACTAGGAGGTTAGATGAGTAAATCTAAAGCAGCAGGAGCAGTAGGCGGGGCAGCATCAGGTGCAGCAGCAGGGTCCGCATTTGGGCCATGGGGAACAGCAATCGGCGGTGTAGCGGGACTCCTTGGCGGGTTCTTTGGAACAGCAGACACCCCAGAATACTCTCTAGCATCGGTAGAGTCCCTTCGTAGCTCAAACCCAGAACTATATAATCAGTTAATGCAGATCAAGTATATGCAAGCTGAAGCTCAGAGAGCAGCAGATCAAAAGGGCATTAACTCAGCCGAGAGAATCGGAATGGATGATGCCAGAAGCAGCCTTCGAAGCCAACAGGCCAACAGGGGTCTAGCAGGATCAAGCGCAGCAGGCCAACAACAGGCCGACCTAACAAACAGATTAATGGCCCAACAACAACAGAGAGCCATTGGACAAGAGATAGCTAGACGCCAACAGGCAGCACAGCTCTCAGGACAGTTCCTACAGCAATCAACTGGCATACTCCAGCCCCAGGCATCCCAACAATATGCGGGAGCACAGGCAGAGGCACAGGGCCAGAACCAATTTCTATCAGGCCTTGTTAACGCTGGTCTCAATTTCTACGGTAATAGTGAGTACATAAAAAACATGCCTCAAACTCCAGGCAGGGCAGGTGCACAGGCATCTGAGTATGCTGGTGGTGGTGTGCCATCAATGCCACAACTACAACAAAACTTTGGAACAGCCTTTCCAGGACCACAATACTCTAGCGGACCCCGCCAATACTCTTTTGGTGGTAACTGATGGAAAATCTAGGAATGCCAAACGGGAGCCCAACGTGGTTCCAAGACTTCACGCAACAGTCAGGCCCTCAACAGGGTCAAGCTGGCTACTATGCAGACCAATACACAGACATCGCAAATCAGTATGGAGGACAGCTAGCAGGTCTAGGCCAGCAGTATGGTCAAGATGCACTATACAACCCAGCCTTCCTACGAGCGCAGAGCTTCGATGGCTACCAAAACTACAATCCATTTGATGATCAGGGTGCCTCGGGCACTATCGGAGATAATGGATTCGATCCTAATTTCCAAGGTTGGGATTGGGACTATAACGCATTCTCAGGCTTGTCTGATATGAGCGGTGCTCAGGACTATCTAACTCACTATACAACCCATAGCGATGCAGCTAGAAAAAATCAAAGTGGAAATGATCAACAATTCTTTCAGAGATATGGGGCCTACGGGTCTGCTAGTGACGTACCAGGGTTCAGACAGAAAAAAGGTTTAGACAATAGTCGAGACAATGCCTTCTCCCGTGCGCAGGGTGATTTAGATCAGATTTATGGGCTGCAACAGCAGTATGGGTATTAATATGAAAATTAACTTAGACGAAATTCAAAACAGAGCTTTCGATATGATTGACACCTACAGATCCTTTGTAGACTACATGGCCCTATTGAAAGATAGGAACTATGAGGAGTCTGATGAGGATGAGGAGATGTCCCTAGACCCAGCCAGGCCTATATACGCAGAGGATGAGCATGAAGACACCCTTGTTAGCGAGTATATGGGTGAGACTGAGTATGACGACGAGGACGTTGAGGATATGGAGTATTCTTGTGAAGACTTCCCAGGCCGTGCCACCTTCACTCTAGAGTCTCTAGGCGATATTGATTCGGAGAGATACTACAGGGGTTCAAGCCTTGGCATTCCTAAGAGAGTAGCAGTAAAGCAGAACTCTGATCAGGGCAAGTTGCTACCGATTAGAAACGGTCTGTTCGTAGACGAGGGTTACTAATGAGCTTCAGAGGACTAGATTTCGGAACTGGCATTAATCAGTACTCCAACTTGATACGCCAAAGCTATGTAGACAGAGAGAATAGACTGCGCCAACAAGAGCAGGATAGGCAAGCACTATTTAAAGCTGGCCAATCAGGCTACGATGTTGGTGAGGATATGTTCACTACAATGGCTAACCCTGGAATCACAGAGGCAGAGGTTATGGACGCTGCGGCTATGAATCAATTCTCTACAACGGGTAGAGGTCCTGCTGGCGGGGCATCCCCCCCTCAAATGGCACCCATGGGTCAGCAACCAGCGGGCGATAGTCAGAACCTATTAGACATTATCAACCAATATCAAGGCCCCGAGAGAGAGCAGTTGATGGAGATGTACTACAGACAGAATCCAAAGAGCCTCCCTGGCCAAGTGCAAAGAGAGCCATCTGGTGCTCAAGGCCCCCTAGCAAGCTACGGACCAAATAACCCATACCCATCAGATGATATGGAAGCCAATTTTCTAGCCCAACAATTAAGTCAGGGTACTGTGGAGAATCCTACATCTAGACTCCCAACTGGCCCTCGAGTCACAGGAACTCAAGGTGCTAATGATGCTCGACCACCAGCAGGTACTCAGTATCAGCAGGGTGGTTTAATGAGTTCAAAGGCACTAAAGGAGTTTGAGGCCAAGATGAGAGATCTGGAAGCTATCAAGGCTCGACGCTCAAAAGCTACGAGTGCCACACAAGAAGCTACGAGTGCCCCACAAGAAGACAACTTTGTAAAAAGCATGGTACAAGAAGCCCTTGTCTCAGGCAGAGCAAAGATGGACACCAATGGCAGAGTCCTTGTCCACCCAGAGCTTGCAGCACAGATCAAAGAGATGAAGATGCTACAGTTTAAAAACTCAATGAAGAGTGGTGAATCTAGCCTCTTTAATACGTTGTTAGAAAATGCCTTCAAACAAAAGGACCCAGTTCCTCCTAGACCTCGAGCTAAGCGTAATCCTCCAGCTCTAAGAGCTTTGGATGATAGGTTAAAAGGACTCCAGTCTAGCGAATTTAGTGTAATGATGGCAGGTGGAGTTGATAAGAATGCTGATGTTAGAAATAAGCTTCTAGGGATTAAGGCTGCATATGAGTCTGGGCAAATTACAGCGGAACAGGCCTACAGCCAGGCTGGCATGCTAACGAACGCATCTCAAAAGCAAGTAGAGTCCAAGATGATAAATGGTCAAAGATACGAAAAAGTTAATGGTGGCTGGAAACCCGTCAAATGAGTGAAACTACATCTAAAGAACCTGGATTTATCTCAGATGAGGAGATGGATAGACTCGAAGGTGGCAAAGCTCCTGAGTTTATTTCAGATGAGGAGATGGATAAGCTTGAAGGTGATTCCTTATATGGGAGCACTGATGAGGGTAAGGAGGCCGTAGTCTCCCCAGACCAGTTAAGCCCGAGTGCTCTAGTCGGTCCCACTCTAGGGGAGGCTATGCGTGGTGTCTCTACTTTTGGTAGAGACTATATAGCAGAACCAGTAATGGATGTTTTAGACGTATTTGCTAGTGGACTAGCAAGTGCTACAGGCAGGGTTGTTGAGGGTGCATATTCATCTTCATTGGATGAGGCATGGAATGACATGAAGAACCCAAGGATTCAGCAATTAGCTAGACAGGCATCTGGATTCTCTCCTGATTTTGATGAGGCATGGGAACATGTTTCAAAAAAAGGGA